>Ga0265798_10002071_pt1 | contig 30119 bp, 31 predicted proteins | sample P3T30metagenome_FD_192430 | JGI IMG/M metagenome (GOLD analysis project Ga0265798, IMG submission 192430) | Plant litter microbial communities from East Loma Ridge, Irvine, California - P3 T30 | ecosystem: Environmental > Terrestrial > Plant litter > Unclassified | place: USA: California...
GTCGGAGTACCTCCACTGACGAGTACGCTGGTGGAGAAACGTGCGCAGCTTAGGGTTCTTGATTTGCGTGTCGTCCATGAGGGTGTGAATCAGTGCCATGGCCGTGATTCGAGGGCTATATTTGTGGACTACGCAGATCAGTAAAATCCAATCTAACAGGCACATCGCGCTTACAGTCTTCCTCGAGGATGCTCAACATGGTGTCTGATCCATTCTCGATGGCGATCAGATAGATCTCAGCATCTGGAGCACACCTACTAGGGTTGTGGAGCACATCGTCAAAGCAGGTCTTGACGTGCTCTGCTGGGTCGTTGTGGCCTTGGACGCGATTCTCGTCGTGGATCTTGATCATGTCGTGCGTCATTGACTTGCGTGGCATCGCGGACCAGCTGTGCATGGTCAAGACCTTGTTGTGCTTGTGCGAGTAGAGCAGTTGCCCCGTATTCAAAACTACCAAAGCTGGGATTTCTTCATGATCCTCCAGCTTGAAATCATCCTCGAATATGTCCTTGTACTTTTCAGCCTCATCGCTTGTAGCTGACCGCTTGATGATCTTTTTCACGAGGTCGACTGCTGATGCGCCATTCAGACCAAGATCGCGCTGCAACTGTCGATAGGCGAGGATACCGACGTCCTGGAGATCATCGTTGACGATGACGATGATGCGCTTGCGCGTCTTGAGAATCTCGGGCGCAGGCGCAAGTATAGGCACATGAGGTCCATCGGGCTTGGCAGTCGTGAAGCCTGGAAGGTAGATGCGGCTGATACCGAGAAGAGACAGTCGCTTCTCCACCTCTTGACGAGAGCACTCTGGGTAGTGTTAGTACTAGTCCGAGCAGTGAGTCGGTGGTCGTACCCTGCATTGCCTCTCGGCACATTTCGTTGTAGCGCTCATTGTTCGTGCAGTGGTAGAAGTACTCCTTGTCAGGCGCGTCGATCATGCGAATCTGGCCAAGTTCATTGGTGAAGAAGCTAGCACTATTAACAGAGTCATAGTCGAGACGGAGTCCTACCTCACCCTAGTTCTTTGAGGTCCGCTGGGCAAGAGTAGTCGGCGCCGATCGTGTCCTCTTTGCGACGGAACATGGTTGCTGTGTAGGTGCAAACACTTTCTCGCGGTCCCGTCGTGGTCCTCGTGAGGCTTGGTCGCTTCTAGGACTAGGAGTCGAGAGATGTGGACCTCTTATAGTGTGGTTGAAGAAGCGTGGAGAAACGAGGTGCTGCGGGGTGAGCGAGATACAAGTTTACGGTGGGTAGCCGGCGTTTGCTGCAACAGGATACCGTGAGCGGTGAGAGTACGGTCAAGTGGAAGGAGCAGCTGTCGCCACGCCCAATGATGGAGCCGAAGACGTCTTGCGTGTAATTGTCCATTCTGCACGATAACGCCACCCAATGCTCATCTAACTCTTCTCCATAGTATACACATATTCTCGCACTCATCATCATGTCTCCTCGTTACCAGCTTGCCTTCCTCACACCCGGTAGGTATCCAGCGAGCGCGTTGATTCGGAATTGATACTATGCCACAGTTAGCCAATCACTGTGATAACACACGTGCGCAAGACATACTCTGCCTAGCCTGAAGTCGCTGAAGACACCGCGTCCTTTGCCTCCCATTATGCACCTGTTCTTGACCTGTGTGAACCTCGTGTAGCAGTGCATCTGCGAGAGTTGCAGCTGTGCCTGCGCGCGTACTCGTTGCGGGAGCGTGGTATTTCGGATGATGTATCGCAGGGCTTGTCTACATGCGCACTCGTATTAGCGACGATTGTGGTGAAGAAGTGTGACTACATGCCTCTCGGGCTCATTCTCCATGTACACCTTCCGCTTGGTGTGGTCGCGAATATTGCGGATCTTCGCGAAGCATCCGATGTCGAGCTTCGCCGCGCGGAACTGAGACATGATGGCGATGGCGGTGGGCGCAATGCTGTCTCTGCGAAATGTCGATGAGCCGATGATGAGGTTCAGATCGCGCGGGGCGGTCGGGCACAGCGGGCAGAAAGCTGTGATTGGCCGAAAGACAAACACTCGATCATGAACGCCACAGCCCGACGAGCAATCATTCACCACCATGGCAATCTTGAAATTTCATCTTCACCACCGACCAATACAAACTAGTAGATGTATACATCTGCGAGAGCCCTGAGTGACGAGTAACTTTACAAGCGCATCACCTCAACTTCCACAAACCACGAGGCTAGCAAAGCATCACGCCCAATCATAATGTTCTCGATTCAAGACGTTCAAGAACTGCTTCATGAATTTGCTCCTCCCAAGAGTGGATTTGGATCACTGTCGTCCTTTGTAAAGGCGACTGGCGGCCAAGATCTCGTCAGTCTCCGACACATCCAGACGGAACTTGCACATCGCACTGAGTGTTGTGGTAAGTAATGCAATGTTCTACTGCCGAATATGACTAACATACACCAGGAACTGAGCGCATACCCGTATCAGAATTGGCCAGTGTTCTGGACGTGGATCCTGAGATCATTCTCCAACTTGTCCAGGACCAGTCACATATAGCCTTACTCAGCAAAGACAGGAGCGAAGTGATACCCAAGGCCGAGCTCACAGCAATCGCCAAAAGACTGCGAGAAGAGCTATCTGTCGGACTCGTTGCAAAGCCCAAGTTCATCTCAGAAAACAACGTTAGCTTGGGCAGTCTGGACACACTGCTCAAATACCAAGAAGACCGACTGTTACATTACAACGATCATGTCTGTAGTCAAGCATACGATGACAAGATTGCGGAGTACGCAGCTCGGGAGATCATAGACCGCAAGATAGACAACAACAAGTAAGTACACTAACACTACGCACATCATCCTCGACAGCTAACAAGACGCAGCTATGGCTTCTTCACAGTCAAAGACTGCGCCAACATGTCAGGCTCACCACCCAAATGGTTTGTTATGGAGCACCTGCAGCGCCTCGCCGCATCACCAAAATACCGCGACAAAGTCTTCATCCAAGACGAATCCAACGACACGATTCGCATACAATCCACACAAGCCCGCGCGCAAAACGTACTCATCATGTCTCAAGCCGTCAAGGAGAACAATTTTGAGTACATTGATCTGCAGAGCTTCATGCACAAGGGCGGACTTTACGACTCGCTCGAAGAGGTACTGAGTGACTTTGCAGCGTCGCCGGACTTTGTAGTTATTGATGCGTTTGCGCTGTCGACGCGGTGGTTCCATGGCTTCCTAAATGTGAGGCTAGACGCGCTGCATCATGCGGACGAGGGCGTGGTTGATGTGTTTGAGGGGTTTGGTGAGGAAGTACAGAAGACGTGGGATGGAGAGGGTCATAGGAAGTTCCCGGAGAGCTTGCACGCTGAAGTGCAACGCAAGGCTGAAGCGTACATCGGCGAGACTATTGCACAAAATCCAGACTGGAAGTACCGTCGCTTCGGCACGGTCGTGGTTACGGAAGCGCAGTACACCAAGGAGCGGGAGGCGCTGATCGATGGAGCAGCCGACCTGGCTACATCACAATGGCAGCAACTCAAAGACGGTACTGAGATGGAACTAAAGTTCACCTTCCCAGACCTTACAGACTCATCCGCGCCCCGAAAAGTCATCCACGACTTCCTCTCAAAAGACAAAGCCCTCCAAAAAGCCGTCGAAGAACGCTTCTGGTCCACCATCGTCTCGCAAGAAACACAAAATGAATCCGACTTCGCAACATTCTGGACCGAGCGCGTAAGTTCACGAATCGACATCTACATCCAAGGCCAATCCTCGATCGAAGACCCCAAGCTGCGAGATCCGCTGTCCGAGCTCCTGGCCACATACATCCAGAAAGAGCTCGTCCCCGACGTTCTTACAAAAGCGCGCTCACAAAGCCTGGTTTTAAGTCGAAAGACCAAGAAGACCGTGGCGAAACTCGAGTCCACACTCTCAGCCGCCACAGACCTTCCCAGCACACAATCTTCTCTCTCGAAGTTCAGCACCAAGCAAAACATCCCAACTCCATCTACAGATTTCCTCGAAACGTACAAATCGACCATGGTGCAAGACATGCAGCGCCGCATGACCAAGCAGCAAAAGTCATTCGATGGCCCAGTCCTGTTCCTCACGCTGGTAGTCATATTGCATGCGAAGCACTACCCAGGCGTTGTGTACGCGACGGGCAAGTACGCGCCGAAGCTGCTGAAAATGCTGAAGTCAAAGTTGGCAGAGGATGAGTATGAGATGCTGGAGAAGTGGAAGGAGGGTGCGAAAAAAGGGGCGCTGGGAAAGGAGGAGAGGGAAGATATGAGGAGTATGGCTGGTGCATAAGATCGCGGCCTGGGTGCCTGGGTCGCAAGAGATTTTTCTGGAAATGATGAACAAGTCTGTATGTGATAGATAGTCTCGCGAATCTGGTAGCAGAAGCAGACGAGGTCCACATACCATGGTCTATGCGTCGGTCGTTCAGGCGGCTTGGTTTCATTGCCTCGTCTTGTCTGTGTATTTCTGGATACAAACCCGGGAAGCTCTTTCTTTGTGTACACAATGGACCAATGGTGTGGTATGTGTTAGAAATCAAAGTAGACTGGGGTATTGCTTCGCTTAAGCCAACGAACCAGCGACGACTTGAGTTTAGCTTTTGTCGTCTGGTATGGTCTTCAACTTGGTATTACAATATATTCGAAGTGTCTTTGCTATATTTGTTAGTACATGTAGAACTAAAGTCGATTGTGGTGAACATCTTGGATACCGATTGGTCGCATCTGCTCCGCTCCCGATCGGCGACAAGTTTGGCTGCATTTGTGTGAACGGAGCTGTGGAGTCACTAGAAAGCTTGTGTAGACTCCACGAAGCCAATGGTTTCCTATCGTAGTGGGGAACGAGAAAGCTGTCCATGCACGGTGATGTCAATTGGGTTGTGAGCTTGCCAAGTCAGGCATCTTGACGTTGCCGTAACAGCGGTGACAGTTACCCCAAATGAATGGGCACCAAATACCCCGAATTGCCGCCGATACTGTACGTAGTGCCCGGCGCCAATGTTAGAGACGCGCTTGAACCGTGACTTTCACCGCCTCGTGCAAGAAGTTCTCTGCTCCCGAAAGAGCGTCTTCGGAAAGGAATGGAGTTGCACGGAGACGATAGTACGATAGGCGAGCTCGCACTCTTTCTCTGAGAAGCGAGGTGTAAGCTGCAGGGATGAGGCGTGGAGTAGACGCGGACCCTTGTAGCTTGAGGGCTGCACGGCCTGAAGCGATGCGCTCTGAGATGCGAGGCTGTTGTTGAAACGTAGCGAACCCCGCGGACAGCAATTCGTGTGGTTCGGCTAGGTAATCTAGCGGTGAACCTCGAGCAGAGTCGAAGCAGCCTCGCGCTGTTCCACAGCAGAGGATCATACAATTGTCGAGTCTGGGTACCAAGTTGGTGGCTCAATGCAATGAGCTGGTCTCGATGGATTTCGCCAATGGCGAGCAAACTTCATGGCGTGGATCAAACAATCATTTGAGTGGCATTGCTGTCGCATTGAGAGACTAGGCTAGTTCGGGACTTCGCGATCGTGAGATTGCTACGGGTAATACGTGCGCTTGGGCCTGGTGTTGAGGGGCATACATGCAGGGATTAGATCGCGGAAATCCTTTTGGCAGGTGGGGGATATGAGGCTATTGGGAGGAGCCAAAATCCGTAGCCAACGTGGTTTGAGCCTCATGAAATCGACCTCGAGTCAAACTAAACAATAACAACGGCATCAGTACCCAGTGTGGAACATGCTACCCACTGGCCTCGCTGTCGCGCGCTCACGAGCTGTGGACAGCATATCATCTCGCATCGCACATCCACGCTGTCGAATCGGTGTGCAAGGACCCATGTCGAGCTTCTCAGTCTGTGCAGTGCTCTTAAGACAGAAACGTCCTGTGGCCCAATTAGCGAGGAAAGATTGGAAGTGTGTGCGGCGCTACCACATTGTCTGATATCCAAACCTGGTGCTACACGATAATACACCAAGCGCGCATCAGCTCACAGCCCCGCGATAGCCGCAATATCCATTTGTGATTATGTCGTTGGTCAGACGAGCATGTGGTCAAATTGCTAGAGATGTCTTGCGCGTTCCGCCTCACCTGCACATCCATCCAGGATCGTGCAAAGTAAGTTAAGGTTCGATGCGTACGGCAAGCGCGGGAAAGGGTCCAGTGAGCTGCCGTAGCCGGGCTTCACGACGACCGTCGCACGTTCATCATCCAGCGTTCTCGTGACGCGATGAACGGCATGTGTGACCCGAACGACTAACGACGCTTGCTCAATAGCTTCTGGCACGCAAACGAGATCGTCGGCAGCAGCGATGTCTGTCGTGCAGTCGTATGGTGTCAAGCTGGTGCCGTTGCTTTCGTCTCACATTGGCCCGAGCGATGGCGTTGGATCTAATGCCAGCCCAGGCATGCAGGTAATGCTCGGCTGAGTCGCAACCCTTACACAGGGAGCCGTAGCCGCAAATGTCTTTTCACGACATGGCGGCCGCCGGTGCACTGCTTTTGGTGAGGTTTGGTGGCGAACAAGATGGTGAGGAGGGAGCAAGGTGTGAGTGAAGCATACCGCTCGGTGAGGAGCAGTATATGAAGAGATTCAATGCACATATCCATGCTACACCTCACATGAGTGCAGAAGACGCGGGCGCGCCATGTTCTACGTAGGGGTGGTGGAAAGAGTACTCGAGATATGCCCGTGCACCTTCTCGATCCGAGAGCAGGGATGTGGTTGCAGGGAAGGTGCGCTACTAGCTTTATCACAGGGTCTCCACAGTCCTCACCAGTGACCACGAGCACGCGTAGCAGGGCCCTCCATGATGTTCTGATTCCTCTTGGGATGTATCCTGCAAGCTCCTCAACCTCGTCGCCTTTGCTGTGAGCTGCTGTCGCTGCTGCTGCCCACTGCTGGCCTTTCTCATAGGTACAAGCATCTGGGCTGCGTGCTGGTGCCCCTCCAGATTTCACACCAGAAACGGCAAACCAGCCGTCCGTAACGCCTATCTAATTTCCTCTTCCCCACCAGCACCTGTTGTTGTTATTGACCAACAACGCGGTCTGGCCTGGGAGTCGCTGCCTCTCTTTTTTTTTCTCTCTGCAGCACCAGCCGTTGTGTGCTTCGGGTAGACTTGTTTCCCTGGCCAGTATCGCTACCCCAGCGTTTGCGCTGCATCTGCATATCGCGCACCTGCACCTCTCTTTGGCTCACCTCTGGAGCACGCCGCTTGGCTCGCTCTATCTGTGCTACCGCCCGGCCGCCAGTGGGCTCACCTCCCTCCGCCTCCGCTGCACAATATCTGCAGCGTTCGCCGCCGCTCGTTCGTCACTTAGGTCCTCTGCCTAGGGCAATTGGGAGGCACTCCAACGTGCGTCGAGTCCTCCAACCCCCGCGCCCGCCAAGACCGTGCGAACAACATCTTCGGTGACTATTATTCTAGTCACTGCGAACAGAGCCATTTCTGACTCTCGAAGCAGGAGCTGGTTGCGCATTACACAGTAGACGCACCAAGCAGAATTTGCCCCAGTCGATCGGCGAGTGCGTACGCGACCACACGTCTCTCTTCTGCGCCGCAGCCGAGGACTTTTTGCAAGAGCACACAGAAGTCTATATGCAGCCCGCGTCTGTATAGTAGAGAAGATGGACACCGAGGACGGCCAGATCTTCATACGGGTAGGTAGAAGAAGTTCGGCGGAAGTCTCTGCAAGAACTGACATTTGAGCAGAACTTGGCCTACTTTGTTCGAACGCACGAAAAGGCACTCGCAAATGCCCTGCAATTACAGCGGCAAGCCTCCAAAGATGGACGTCCGGCCACTGCCTCGCCATCGTCGCCCACGGGCCCGTCCAGCCCGCCTTCTTCCTCGTCGAGCGTGTGGGCAGCGGCCCTGTCATTGCCATCTCTGACCTTTACGTCGCAAGCTATCAAGCCCGCGAAGCTTACATTGACACCGCATCACATGTTCTTCCTGCTCTCTCGGTTCGAAGACCTGGGCATACCCGTTGGTCCCATGAACGTGCGATTAGAAAACATCCACACTGACGCCTCTCCCACAAACTACGTCTCGTTTCTCAGCAATGCGCAGCGGAACAAGCAGAAGTCGTCTGACCGTGACTCTATACATTCCGTGTCTAGTGTTCGCAGCGTGATGTCAGGCATGTCCTCACTTTGGTCCTCTCTCCGCATGGGCTCGAACAGCATAGCCAAGGCAGAGCGACAGAAGGTCCAGATCCAGGAGGATTTGCGCTACCTCTACTCTGCCTTCACCAAGATTCCCTGCTTGCGACTTGCGCCGGACCACAAAGCTCGTCTCATTGCCGGCTATGAAGAGTTTCCGTTTGACACTGCTGTGCCTCTTTTCGCATTCAAGAACGTCACTGCGCTTGAGATCTACGACATCGACTTCCGCCAGTTCTATGGCTGGGACCGACTGGCTGAAAATCTGCGTAGCCTGACTGTGAAGCGAGCTGGGATCGATGACCCTGCTGATCTACTCATCAACGTAGTGCTTGATGACATGGACAAGCGTCGAAGAAGATCTGCCAAGGCACCCGCCTCGCCGTCTGCGGCCTGGACTACGACAAGTCCTGGCCCAAAAACCTCACAGCTTGCTCGCTCGGACTCGCCGCCCATGTCACCTTCGGGACGGCAGAGCACGAGTCCAAGAACTTCCACAGCTGGGCGAGATGCCGCAACACGGACATCGCACCACCGGCAGCGAAGCACCTCTCCCACTCGACCACCGAGCTCTCGTCATGGGTCTACTCATGTCTATGGACGAAACAGCGCCCCAAACTTCCGTAGGTCGTCGGGCAGCTCGAGCTCAAGCATGCAGTCAAGTACACCACGCGGCAGCTCCTCGAATCTTCTCTCACTTGGTTGGTTTCCATCTACCAAATGGCGCTTTCTCCGACACCTAAGCCTTGCTGACAATGCCCTCACACACATCAATGCATCAAGTCTTGCGCCACTCGTCAACACGTTGCAGTCTCTTGATCTTTCCACGAACCTCTTCACTGAGATTCCGGACAGTCTGGCATCGATGACGTGCCTCCGTGCGCTAAATCTTTCCAACTGTATGATTGAGAGCCTCCATTCGTTGGGGCGAAATCCTCTTCCTGCGATCACAACTCTGAATCTTCGTTCCAACAGACTCAACACTCTAGCCGGGGTGGACCGACTGCTGTCACTGGAGCGCGTTGACTTCAGGGACAACAAGTTGACCGATCCCACGGAAGTCGCGAGGCTCACGGGCGTGCCCGAAATTGCTGAGATCTACGTCCATCGTAACCCCTTTTGCAAGACGCATCCAGCTTATCGGATCACTATCTTCAATCTGTTTCGCAAAACTCCAGGTTACAGTGACGATGTTGTGATTGATTCAACTGGTCCTAGCGCTAGCGAAAAGAGGCAGCTTGTCGATAGAGCGCCAGAACTGCCGGGTGGTCCAGTCGTGAGGCCAGTCGTTGAGGACGACCTGCCTGCTCTACCCTATGTCCCTCCCAAAGTAGTGAAGGCTATCGATGTTCCATCTGAAAGTCCAGAGGCACTTAAGCGAAATGGCTCCTTGCAACGCGCCAAGAGCAGCCGCAGTGGTCAAGATTCGCAGCGGAAGAAGAAGGGACCTAAGCGGAGAATCGTAGAGCTTTCGCAGAATGTCTCCGTTCAGCAGCCGTCCTCTTCGAGTGTCACAGGGCTCCCGTACGACAACATGATGCCAGGGACAGCCCCCAGGGTACTGCTGCCTGCCACTGACATCATGACGAAGCATAATCCCCGCTTTGAGGAGCCGCTTAAAGATGAGGCGGCGGGTGATCCTTCGAAGAGGAAGACCCAGGACGATCGAGCTGTGATGGACGATACTCACACCTCGCACCAACAACTCCCACCCATCGATACGACCACCACCAGCAAGTCCCCAGATACTCAGCCAGAGGACTTCGATGCCAGTAATGAACTCTACAAGAAGAAAATTGAAGCACTTCGACAAGACTTCGGAAACACATGGCTGAGTGCTCTGGGAGACGAAAACTGGGACGCTACTTCAGTCACCAGCTTCCCGTCGGAGCGCGGTTACAGCTCTCCCACAATCCGACCCACACTGCCCCGTACACCAAGCCAAGGGATTGTCTCCGGAGGACGGACACTTGGCTGAGATCTGCACGCGCCATCTTCTTACTGTTGCGATACCCAACCCATTCTTTGTTTTTCATATTATTCTTTTTTTTTCGACTCAGCGTTACTCGCGTCATTCGTTGGCACTGCATGGCGTTGGCTGAACCTTTTCATGGGTGAGCGCACAAAGATGCTCTGTGTACTGTTATGGAGAGTGGTCTGTTTTTCTCTTTGGTTTGTATCCCGGCGGCACTCTCGTCTCAGTTCCTGAAAAGCTGGCTGTGCCACCACTGTTCTGCGACTTCTCCAGCATAGCGTCCTTTGTTCTAGCGCTTGTCCATGTATTCACATCTGGTCTTGGGCGTCTCGGTTGCGTACAAACTTAGCGACGACGAAACGACCTTAATCACCGCTCTTCTGCACTTCTTCTCGAGTTTGCGGCTAGCAGTGGATGGGATGGGCGCCATTTTTCTTTGCATAATGAAGAACGGCGGGTGTGATTTTGGCAGATATTTGCATTGAATGTGAAAAGATGTATTGTTGATAACTCTTGATACGCGAACCATCGCGAGCGTGATGAATGTATTAGTGTTGCAACCACTGGTTTGATACAAATGCACCTTGAGATTTCTCAACCTTGGGGAGTTGGTTTATGGGAACACGTGATATTGACTTCACCCCTTCCGGCGTCCTGCGGGAAACAGTCTGACTTGCCACAGATCAGCACTGTTTATCAGCACGGGCATTGTGTCAGTGTGTCTCGTCTTGACTCAACGAACGAGCTGTCTAGGTCGGGGGCTGTGTGATTCAAAGCTTGTGCTGCCAATTTCCCTTCAGCTTTTGAGTCGACATACTGATGCGTGATGGGTCGTGTTTGATAGCCCATCACGTACCAGACACGACAGATTGTTAAAGATGTGACCGCGGCATTTCAATCTAGCAAATCGACAGACACGTGTTCTTCTTGACAAAGAGGTCGAACTGTTGAATGTCCATATAATGGCAAGGCTTGTGCATTATCAATCACAGTATGTAAACAAAAGGCTCAAGACATGGTGAAGGAAAGCGCGAACAATGACTGAGGCAAGCTTCTCGCCAACGCGATTCCAAGGCAAGACGTGTCAGGCTCACGCTGTATGATCTGTCTGCTTGCCAAAAGGTCCCATTATGTGGCAGGAACAGAGTCAATGTTGCTTCTCGCTGCAGCTTGGATGGGCCGGCTTACGAGCGACTGGAGGTACTAATGTTGCTAGCGCCAGCAGGCAGCTGTCATCCTGCTTCCCCGGTGCCTGAACCGCTCACGCTTGTCGTCGATATTTTCACTGCCGCAACTGCTCTGTCCAAGGCCCTGCACGCGATTCTTCTGCTCAGTCTGTGTTGTCCTAGCCTTGGCCGCGCGTCTCAACTTGGCTAGCCTGCTTGCCCTTGAAACCGACACCGAAAACTGCTGCGACCTCTGACACCCGCGACACCGCCCTGCCCACAACCTCCTCGCCGCAACCAAACCCGCAGTTTTCTCTGAGCTGCACCAGCGATCAGTATTATCTTCGGCATAGTAGCCCTACATTTACCAGCAGCGCCGCCCTCGCCAGTGCCAGGCGGTGAAGTCTCTCCCAGCGTCCCACTCGAAAGGCCTCGCTCATAACAACGCCTCGCGCCCCGCTTCCCTCGCGCACGTAATTGCCCCCGCGCAGCCCGCACAGGTATATCACTACCAACGTGCACAATTGACGAGCGCACCAAGTAGCCGCACCCGCCCTCGCGTGTACCCACCGCCGCCGCCAGGCATCTATCTCTTGAGGGGCTTCGAGCCATACCCCAACCGCGACGACCGTCCGCTTCACGCGCTCATAGAGACAGCTTCACTGAGAACAGAGGTAGGCTTAGATTCCGTCACGTGGGTGTTTTGCTCTCTGCTCGGCGCTGTTTTGCCCGGCACAGCCGTGCCGGCAATGTGGCACCGTTGCGTCACCTTCAACAGCCCAACACGAAAACCCAATGTTTGCTAACGAGTCATCGCAGAGCATATTCACGGAGGCGCGCACCCGCTCTCACCCCACCCTCGCGAGGTTCTCCCTTGCTCCACATCCATACCCGCGGGCCAGTAGCCAAATACAGCCATGGCAGAAACCGAGGTAGATCTCGACTCTATCATCGATAGGCTGCTCGAAGTCCGAGGCAGCAGGCCCGGAAAGCAGGTTCAGCTGCTCGAGACTGAGATTCGCTATCTGTGCACCAAGGCGCGAGAGATCTTCATTTCACAGCCCATTCTGCTCGAGCTCGAGGCGCCGATAAAGGTCAGTACACGGAGTGCAACTGCATGATGGGCATAGTGCTCTTCCTGGGAAACTCGCTGACTCGGCCCGCTCTCAGATCTGCGGTGACATTCACGGCCAGTACTACGATCTCCTCCGCTTGTTCGAGTATGGCGGTTTCCCACCAGAGGCCAACTACCTCTTCCTCGGCGACTACGTAGACCGCGGCAAGCAGTCCCTCGAGACCATCTGCCTACTCCTCGCATACAAGATCAAGTACCCGGAGAACTTCTTCGTGCTCCGCGGCAACCACGAATGCGCGTCTATCAACCGCATCTACGGCTTCTACGACGAGTGCAAGCGCCGCTACAACATCAAGCTGTGGAAGACATTCACGGACTGCTTCAACTGTCTCCCCATCGCCGCTATCATCGACGAGAAGATCTTCACCATGCACGGTGGTCTCAGCCCAGACCTGAACTCCATGGAGCAGATCAGGCGCGTCATGCGACCAACAGACGTGAGTGCGATTCGTTTCCAGCACTCACAACACAGCCTGTTTTGGATTGGAATAGAAACAACGCTGACATGTTTAGATTCCGGATTGCGGACTCCTCTGCGATCTCCTGTGGTCCGACCCTGACAAAGACATCACCGGATGGAGTGAGAACGACAGAGGTGTTAGCTTCACTTTCGGCCCCGACGTTGTGTCTCGCTTCCTCCAGAAACACGACATGGACCTCATCTGTCGAGCTCACCAAGTTGTGGAGGACGGCTATGAATTCTTCTCGAAGCGCCAACTAGTCACCCTGTTTAGCGCACCAAACTACTGCGGTGAATTCGACAACGCTGGTGCGATGATGAGTGTCGACGAAAGCCTGCTCTGCTCCTTCCAGGTGCGTCGACAGGATTGTCAAACATTTCATGTAATGCTGACACAACCTCAGATCTTGAAGCCAGCCGAGAAGAAACAAAAGTACGTTCCCCGACTTGGTGGTAGCAGACCTGGGTCTTCTGGCGGCAAGAAGACCTAGTAGTACCACCCCCCCGCATTCGAGATAAATACGAACTTCTTTACAGCAGGTTTGGACGTCGCTAGATTCGCTAGCCCTCTACGATCCCGACACCGACCGGCCTTTCGGCCTCAACTCAAGGCCTCTCTCATCGCGCCTCCGACCCTCGACGACCCGGACATTATTCGACATGTATACTGAAAACACTTTTCCGACCTTTCGTTTTGCGAGTAACGCTGCGTTTCCGACTGCAACATCCACCACGATCGACCCCCTCGACCAACTGCTGTGCTTGGCCTTGTTCTTCGTGGTCGCCGGCGAGACACGAAGTGAGGTTGCACAGTGATGCTACAACTGTGCCACTTCTACTCTGTAAGAAAGGGAGACGGGACGACTAATGGTATGGCTACGAGTCACGGTTGATTACATATACATGGTGAGTTGGTTCGGGTTGTTGAGAGCGGAGCGCCTTCGATGGGCTTTCCGGGTTGTTTCGATCTTGGGCTTTGTGGGCAGCCTGTCTTTTGGCCTAAACGGCTACGGTGGGCGGCTTATCAGCTGATAATGTCTGTCTTTTTCTTATGTCGCGTTTTCCACGATGAGCAGTACTAGGGGATGTAAGCTACGGATCAAGTCGTTGTGCAGTCAGTATTCCCTACCTGAGTGCGATGGATGATGACATTGACATGAATCTTCTTTTCATAAGTGGTTCGACTTTATTGCATGTGTCTTTCAAGTGCTTGTTATTGATCAAGTTGCGTGATGTGTTAGGCTTCTTGGTGTGCAGTGAGCTGTACCTTTGCAGGCATGCTCCTTGGAGGCAACGAAAGGACAATGCGCGTTACTAAGGTGATGTATGGTCGAAAATACACAGGATCCTTGGAGAGACAAATCTTGCCCATCGCATCTCTCTAACTTAGTGAAGAACTCGTCTATGAAAGTGCCTTGTAAGTGCTGTCGATCTCCGAACGTACAAGCCTGACCATCAGCCAAAGAAGCCTCAAAATGTATATTGCAAAATGTAAGCTGCATTGATTGAGTAAAACACAAATCTACGTCATGACATGTGTCAAGCCTCAGTTCGTGTGATACAGCTCAATGTGGTTGACATGTTGGAAGCGAGATGATGTCAGTGGAGTGGAGTTTTGGCGTGTGCAAGACAGCGGCCGAGGCTTCGCAGCGCGTGGACGGCGCAAGGGGAGACGCAGAGTGCGTGCCAGAGTTGAGGATAGCCAGGCTGGACTAAGGTGACTTCACGTGGCAGTGCAGTGCAGTGTACCAAAGTGTTCAAACAATAAATCGGAGAAAGGGTCCAGAGCTCGGCGTGGTGCGAATGATGCGCAGTCATTGCTCTTGCTGCGCCCAGTGCGTAAGCGCGCCTTCCCATGGATCCGGTGCTTAACCCACAACCTTCCCGTCTGGTACTTGGGCCACCGCATCACGCCTAAGCCTACGACTACCCACCCAAACCGCCCACCGAAACACCCCCTCGATTGCGCACCGCTGTCTAGGCAATGTGTGAAGAGGCGTAAACGCTCAATGGTGCTGTGAGACCGTTGTCACCCGTCACTCCTCGCTCCTTGGCCCCCGTCAAGCCTCAGGTCCTCGCTACACCCGCCGACGGAACCGCCCTACTGCCCGCCCGCCGCCACTGGAGATTGTCGACTGTGTGATGCTGGCGAGAGGTTAAAGACTCTAGGCTAAATTCGCGCACGTTGATGAATATGGCCGAGTACGCGTACGTCACTCCCGCTGCTGTGTCGAACAGAGCCTCAGGCCCACGAACCTGCACCTCGGACAAGCACTCCTCTCCCCACCACACCTCAACTAACATTTGTGTGGCAGATTCATAACTCACGGCACCGCGCCCTGGGTCCACGGGTCCGGCAGCATGACACCGTCTAGGCTACGTTCTTTGTCCCCCATGCCCAAAGAGGTCACACGCTCCATATCCGTGCCCCAGCTCGGCAGAGTCGCCCAGTCCCAGCAGGAGAGCGATGGCATGAACACGATCCCCGACCCTCGCTCTGCCACGCCCCAGCCCCAACTCTCGCGGAAGCCCTCGACCGACTCGTCACACCACCCCGATCTTAGCCAGGAAGTCTCCATGCTGAGCACCAAGCTGATCAATGCGATCAACCACTCCACTATGCTGGATGACTCACTACAGCAGACGAGGCACGAGCTGGAGTCGGCGAGGGAGCAGCTAGGACAGCTGGAGGCCAAGGTGCAGGAGCATGAGAGCAAGGTTTCACAAGGCTTGCTGGTAGACAAGGTCGTCTACGACAAGATGGAGAAGCAGTATGTCACTGAAGTACAGGACGAACGGAACCGCAGAATTGCTGCAGAGGCCGCCAAACGGAAAACGGACAGCGAGGTCGAGGCGCTGACGGCCGCGCTGTTCGAGGAAGCCAATGTGGTACGTATGCTTGATTGCCGACTATGGCCCAGGCTAACATTTAATAGATGGTTGCAGCGGCGAGGAAAGAGACTGAAGCATCCGAGAAGCGTGGCGAGCACTTCAAGCAGCAGATTGCAGATGCTGATGTCTTGCAACACTCCCTCCAAGAGCAGCTGCAGCACCTTAAGGGTGTTGTCGAGACTATGAGCTCCCAGGGCGACGACAACGAGAGCACTACGCTTGCCACAACGACTGCCCCCTCGACACCTGGCGTCACGCCCGCAGACAAGATGACTAAACTACTCGAAGCCGTCAATCTCACACCGAACACGCCCGGTACAGACGAAATCAGCCCAGAGCACCCCCTGCACTTCTCGCATCTCATCCACCCCGTACTTCGGTCAGATCTGGCATCCTTCATGGAGTTCCAGGATATGCTCAAGATCAACAATCGCTCCTCTGCACCAGCTAGCCGCGTGTCGAGTGGGAACTATGGCAGTCTCAACGTCCTTGGACTCGGATCGCTAACTAATCATTCGAGCACCTCCCTTCCAAATTCTGTCAAGTCGCCCACCTCCGCTGGAAACAACTCGCCGCGCGAGTCTTTGGGTGGGATCGGCATGCCAAACTTAAAAGACGAGAAGTTCTACAAGCGAGCTCTGATCGAGGACATTGAGCCGACACTACGTCTAGACATCGGTCCTGGACTGTCGTGGATGGCTCGCCGCACTGTCATCAACAGCATCACAGCAGGCTCCTTGGTTGTCGAGCCACATCCTCCTACAACATCGAGGTTCTACAACCCTGTCTTCCCCTGCTCACTATGCGGCGAGCAGCGTAAGGGTGATCAATACGCGAGGAAGTATAGGTTCAAGACGTCTGATACCGAAGACTCACAGCGTTACCCCCTCTGCGACTGGTGTCTTGGACGAGTCCGAGCTACATGTGACTACATAGGCTTCCTGAGAATGGTCGCAGCAGGACACTGGCGTGCCGAAACCGAGGAAGAGAAGAAGACGGCGTGGGAAGAGAGCGTGCGGTTACGAGAGCGCATGTTCTGGACACGCGTTGGTGGTGGTGTCGTTCCTTCGTTCATTCCGCTGCGAGACAGCCCTAGCAGCCCGACGTTCGCGCACGGTGTTTCAAAGCCCGATTCTGCAAGGGCAAGCGAAGAGAGCGAACTAGTTCTTGAGCCCGTAGACATCTCGGTCGATGGCCCCGTTGCGGATCGCAAGAGCGAGGACGACCCATTCCGTTCGAAAGAGGATGGCGGTCAGGTCAAGCGTGTCTCAATCGGCAACACGATCATCTCGAGTGATCGGGACAGTACGCAGACGCTCAAGCAGGAAGTCGACGAAAAGGAGATATCGGAAGGTGGCGAAGTTCAGGAAGCTTCACCGTCAGTGGACTCAGAAGCAAAGGCCGTGGATCGAGCGGCATCCTTGACTGTTAACAGCGACGAAGCTCCATCTCTGACTCAAGACGAAGAGCAGCAGATCGAAGCTGAAGCGAATGAGCAACTCCACACCGAAGTTCAGAAGTCGATGGAAATCAAGAAGTCTGTTCTTGATAGGCCGCAGTTGCAACATAAGCGATCATCTTCCACGCCGCTTGTTGTTGCGCCGTCGAGGAAAAAGGACGAGAGGTTGAGTTTGCAGATTCCGGGCGCGTTTGACGCTTGATTGGGGAGTAGCGTTACAAGGATATCATTTACACCAACATCATCATCATCATCGAAGCAGAGAAGAGGAGAAGAGAAGGACATATCTTGCACATCATATCACTATCACCTTTCCAGCATTACTTTTGTCATTGGGCGTTCTTTTGGGAGGGGGCAAAAGAGGATCGCGCGCGTTGTGTTTTGGCTTTGCTTGGCAGATACCAGGAGTAATGGACAGCTTTTTCTGGATTTGTAGAGAGAAGGAGAGGGCGTTGGGTGTGGATTGGGTGTGGATTGGGTGTGGTACGGCTTAATGTATATTAGTAGAGGGGTATTTATCTTTTGGGGCTGGGTGGTGCTGGACGCGCAGGGGGATAGAGGAATGGAAGCAACATCACATGTTTGAAGTTGGTGGAGTGAGTGGTGTGTGATAAAATGGAGGTTGATATGAAATGGCGTGTGGAGAGAAGGGTATGATGCGGATTTAATTTGCTCACAAAACTTCTATTCAGAAGACGACTGGTAGCAAAACTATTCCTTATCGTCACTATCTCCATGATCTACTCCCCTCTTAACTTCAGCAAGCCATCCCAACACTTCAGCATGAACCCTCGGTCTCCTCGCCCTCTACGCCCAATCCAGCGCCGACTTCCCCCTCGAACTCCTCTTCCCCGCGTCAGCGCTATGCTCAAGAAGAAACACCACCCTCCCCTTCGACCCACTCCTCGCCGCGCAGTGAAGCGGCGTGCCGAAATCTTCTGCATCCTGCCTCAGCTTTGCGCGCTCGGGATGGTGTTCGAAGAGTCGTGCGTTGATATCCACGCCGAGAGCTATAAGATGCTTTATCATGGGCAGTGCGTCGGACGAGGATGAGGCGACGGCTTGGTGCAGGGGGTATGCGTTTGTGAGCATCGCTCCGGCTGCGAGTAAGTGGTCAAAGACGCGCGTCGTGCTTCTGCCTGCTGCGGCGTCGTGGGGCGTGAGGCCATCGTGTCCCACGGCATTTGGATCCGCGCCCCATTCAAGCAACGCAGATAGAAGTTCTGGTCGTTTGACTGCATATTGTAGAGCTGGCCTGCAATCGGCTGAGGTCTCGTTGATGGACCATGCGCCTACCTCGATGATTACGCGAACCACGTCTCGAATATCGATTTCTGGGTCTGCGCTGGCAATTACGAGGCTGGGTATGATGGGTGTTACTTTTGCGCCGTGGGAGAGGAGACAGCGCACGAGGTCGTGGTGCCCGTTTTGAGCTGCGCTGACGAGGAGTTGGAATAGTAGGTCATCATCTGGTGCGTCGGTGCAGGTTAGTGCTTTCCAGTGCTCGAGGATGCAGGATACATAGGCAAGGTCTCCGGTTTGGCATGAGAGTTCGAGGCGCGAGGATAGGGCTTCGACGAGCTTGCCCGCCTCGTATGGTGATGCTTGGGCGTCGTATTGCTGGAGTAGAGGTAGTATGTCGACTTGAGGTAGGGTTTCGATGTGTGCAAAGAATTCGTCGATCGTGAGTGTTATTGAGGCACTCATGCTGATTACAACAACTTGACTCGTTGATGAACAAGGTACAACAATGACTGTGGAATGATTGGTGTTGCTTTGTAATGTTCACCCGTTGCGAGACGACCGAGATTCACACAGACATGCGGTCTCTGAGAGCATACGAGGTAGAACGCCGGTGCAAAGGGGGCCAATAGTGTTGCGATTTTTTGGTCGCGTAGTGCTGGATTCAGAGCTCACTTCATGCTGAGCAAAGCCATGCCAACCTCCTCGCAGGCTTGAATAGGCAATATACCTAATTTTGACAGATTCTGGCAATGCTTGATTTTGGCAGGAATCACTAGTTGTAAGCTTCCAGCCTGGTCAGCAGAGTAGGGACGGAGGATGATGCTGATGTAAGTGGGAGCGGCAAAACTCCAGGGTAGACGCGGGTTGGACGCAGATTATGGCGAATACGCCAAATGTCATGGGTCGGAGTATCACTCACGAGTGACGCTCGCTGAGGTTGTAGGCACTAGAGCGTCGAGGAGACAAGCTTCACGTCCGTGCACGCGCCTGCACAGGGAGCCAGACATTAGCGCTCGCTCCAAGACTTCATCACTTGCCTGGCCACAACCATCTCTGAGAGACACCAGCTAGCAACACCAGGGTAAGGCTTTTATAGTTCAGCGAATGTGAAGATGCTCATCTACACATTGTGTCATACCTGGTCTGCCGACCGTGCTTCCCATCTAGCAGGCCGCCGCTCACTGCGCTCGAATCAGGAACGTCTCGGATTCCAGATGCGATAATTCACCTGATTCGGACTTTATGCCAAGATTCAGCTTCACTAAAATCGGACGAGATGATACACTACTCATATCAGCATGAACGCGGTGTAGGGAACTTGACACTATCTTCTTCACTGAGACCAGGGTCGCATTCTTGGTATCAGCTCCCTTTACCTTGCGCGGGGTATACAACATGTGCGAGAAGTCTTATAGTGGAGTGTTGTTTCGACGATAGGATTCCAATCGGGTCACATTTGTGTTCAGCGTGAAGTACGTGATCTCCAAATCTGCACATTTTCCCGCTCAGGATGGTCAGCACACTATCATCAGCGAAGGAGATGCCCTACAGACGGGAGATGGGGTTAGATCATATAGTATGTTGTCAATGCCGATCTCAGCAGCTCACCGCAAGGTGTGCTGAGAAGGCTGCGGCTATGTTGCTTACCTACTTTAGTACACGCAGTCCGACGGCGACAGAGCTACTGTGCGAGAGGAAGTACATCTACATGAAGAAGGGCTAGCCATCGAAATTTACTCTTCAGTGATTTGCTAATTGCTTGACTGGTACGTCTATACATCAGCAACAATCAACATGCAGGTATTGGGGCGATACATGGTACTCCTCTAGGGTTTGCTTCTACACGTCGGCTTGGCCACTACACTTCGTGTTGGTGGAGAAGAGTAGGTGGCTTCTTGAATGCATAGTCCGTCCTAAATGTTGACGCTCTACAGGCTTCCGGTCTTGCACGATGGCGACATCGGTCCTCCAATGCCTCGTTCCAGGCTTCAGGGTAAGCAAATGTGCGAACATCGCTAGACCACTGCATTTACATCATCAGGCCGTCTTTTCGCATGGTCCGCCATGACACTCGTGGACCAAAGTTATGTCGCGCAATTTGTGGTGCTCATCTACCTGATGATGACGACGACGAACTCGTGTCCAGACGCAGATCTCTCGACACTTTGCAGGTGCATCAGGACAGCAGGGGAGTCTCTTGGGCCCAGACTCTGCAACGCCTTTCCAAAGGGTTACTTGCAAAGGCCCCCAAGACCGACAAGGGCACCGACACTTTTATGGTCGGCCGGTTCACGCAGAGTAAACAACTCACATTGGTCTACCAGGATGCTGTCACCGGAAAACACAATTCCGCAGAATTTCTTACGCTCGGTGATGCCCCATTCGATCTAGGTGTGGAGGAGTTGTGCGGGTGCACGTCTCTTGTTGCTGTCTCCCACGAAGCAATTTGGTTCACCCACTTCTAGTAAGTTCCAGCCTTGCCATTTCATCCCTTGCTCAGAGTCACTCTGAACTATGTCGCTAGCTACAGTCATTGACCTATAGCTAGTGAGTCCATATCTTTTGACCCGGACGAGAAGTACACGGACGCACAACGAGAAGACTTGTTTGTGAAGAAAACTCTCGTGTTCATGGATAAAGGACTCCTTGGATTCCGGAAGCATAGATACGAGGGTCTGAAGCCCCATAAGGATGATTTCAAAACGGACATCAGAGCGTATATCTATACCCCAGAAGAAGAGGAAGAACCGGCGGTAGACATGGACGGTGAACTGGGAGATGTAAGCGTTCACTACGTCGGTGGCATCATGTACGAGGACAAGATCAACAGAATCCGGGCAAAACTGAATGAAATCTTTCCGGCGAGTATTTATACGGAAGTTCATACCTACCAAGCCATCAACCAGGACGACGTCGCAATAGCTCCACAGCTGGAAACCACTGCGCGGGGTCGAGCTCTATACCAGTACGATCCGCAGGCATCCAGACAGGAAGATGGAAGTTTCAGACGCGGCGCCAGGTTGTTCTTCGAACGAAGTGTTGTCTACAACGAGAGATGGGATGCACCGACAGTTGCCACATCCTTCTTTGCTCAACCAGATCTACTTCTGGAATGCGCAGGCCAGCCTTATGATGTGACCCAGGTGCGTTACACCTCCCGCTTTATACTGACTCTGGCAGCGCTCCGGCTCAGGGAATGGTTCGATGATCTTCTAAGCTGTTGGCAATCACTGATTCTCCTCTAGTATACGTGCTATGAAAGCACAAATCTTTGCCCAATCATCGAAGGGACAGCGACGTTGAGTTGCGACGGCCAGTGCTTTCTTGCCGAGCAATACAAGTGCTATGGATCCAAGCTTTGCCCGATACTCGCTGCAGTTGAGACCTTACCGTGCGGGGATGACTGTTACCTTCCTTCGCAATTTCAGTATGTATTCGTACACTAGATATGAGACTATCACTAATCGCGATGTAAATCTGTGCGTCAGGAACCTTGATGGAAGGCTCAGCTAGTTCGCATAGTTCGAACTCGGAGTTCTTCACTTCCTACGACCCGTCTTCGGGTTTTTCGTCCACTATTCCACAGCCTGACGTTCCTCCGTTTCCTCCTTGAGTCCATCCCCGGAACCTCGTCCTCCTACAGACCAGACTTCCGAACTGTCATTAACTATCTTACAGCCTGGCAATTCTGATGTTTCTTCGTTGAACTCGGCTTCGAACTCGCGGTCTTCCTCAGATCAATCTGCTGATCTGTCATCAACCTTTTCACAACCTGGAATCCCCACACCGCTTCAATCCACGACAGTGCTGTCTGAGACCGGATCTTTGAGCTCTGGCGGTCAGGTCATCTTCGACGGAACAACGTACACGCTGCCGAGTGGAAGCCAGATCTTGACCGTCACCAGAAATAGCCAGAGCATCGTGCTTGGGACGAGCGCTATCGTCATCGGTACACGGACTATTGTGGTCCCTTCGTCAGCAACAGGGCAAACTGTTGTATCGACAGATGGTTTCACCATTACTCTCCAGCCCGGCACATCCCTCAAATCGACGGCCAGCCCCAGGTCGACAGGGCTTCCCTCCGCTCCTCTACCCGAGTCGTCTGTCACTGAAATCATACTAGATGGTACGACTTTTACGCTCGGAGCCTCAGCATCGACTATAACGCAGGGTAGCAGCACCATAATCCTTGGTCCGAGCATAATAATTATCGGCTCAGACACGATTACACTGCCAACGTCAAATGCCGACCCAGTCGCAATCACCACCGGTGGCATCACTCTTACTCTGCAACCAGGGTCATCACCTGGCTCACCATCGACTATCGCTTCGGCATTTTCTGGCACCCCAGCCGTCCCAGGTTCGACGCCGACGTCGGTCAGCCCAGCTGCGACTCCTCGGCTGAATCTCCCAACCAGTACCGTCCAGACACTGACCGCATCGAATGGTCAAAGCGCTGCAATAATATCTTTTACTGCGATCACGGTGAGCCAATTCACCACACTGACCACCACCACCACTTCTGTTACTACGACAGGTATCGACGGGAATCCTACCCTGGTTGTAGTTGGACCTAGTGGTGTGGCGTGGACGCCCTCAAAAACGACCAGCCTAAGCGGCTTCCCTCCTGTGAAAGCCCCAACAGCGCCGCCCGCTCCTCAAAACACGGCGTCGCTACCAGCTTCGACGTCAAAACCTTTCAACTTAAATCCGTTCCCTTCCACCCAGTTTTCTTTGCCACGCATTATCACATCGACATTGACAACAAAGGACTCCCGTGGGATTTCGGTACTGACTACGGTAACGGGCACATTAGACCCGAGTGGAGTAATCGTTCCAGTAGTGACACTTTCGTCGTCCGCAGCGATTTCAACAGCCAAATCACTTGCTTCAGAGCTAAGTGGACCATCTAGCATCGTATCGGCATTCTCTGCCAGCAGCGCCAATTTAGCCAGCGCTAGTGCGGCGGTTTCTGGAGTGAAACACTCTAGAGATGGTAAGTTTGAGATGGAAATGACTAGCTCAACCTCCTGACCATTACATAGACACGAATCACTTTGGATCTGATCTGGGAACGGCAGTGGCAGGTCTGTATCTACTCTTCTGTAAGACCGTCAGTGGCGCCGCGTCCCTTCTCGGAACACTTGAAACGACAGTCAGTGGCATCCTGGCAGGCACCATCAGCGCGGGGGCCTTGGGTGGTCTTTTAGGCACGTTGAACTCCTTTGCCGAGGAACTTGCGGATGAGGCTGAAGAGGCTGAGGAGGATGAGTCTTCTGCGTCGAAGAGGATGTCAACATCACAGATGTCATCTTCCTCAGCCTCTTGCGTCATCGCTACGGTGTCAAATTGTGAGGTGTTTTGCCGTTCAAATATCGTCGATGGCACTCAAGCAACGCGAACTTGCTTCTCCACCAGCTGTACTGCGTCCAAATACTGTCCGACGCAGACCTCTGCGTCCGCTCTCGTCTCGACGACGTTCAATCTTGGATACTGCCCACTACACCTACCAACTCCTGGTCCGGTCTCTCTCTTTTCCTACTCAGGCTTCATTCCACGGACCGTCGGAGCTGATGACGACGACGAAGCAACGACATCAACGATGGTCACCTCGGTTCTTCCAAGCACCCGTCGGACTCTCATTTCAAGTGTCCGTTCAACTCCCATCTCGAGCGTCCGTCCAACTCCAACGCCGAGTACCGGTCCAACTCCAATTCCTTGCACCAAGCCAGCATTCTGCGAGCTGAATGGTTGCAAGGCAACTGTTGTCAACGGCAATGCTACCTGCAAAGGCACTTTCTCTGGCTGTGCTTGCATCCCTTCTGCAAAGACGCCCGGATTCCAATGCGGCAATCCACAGTCTTGTGAGGCGAACAGCTGTAGGGGCAGATTTGTTAACGGCAAAGCTACCTGCACCAACGCATTTGCTGGCTGCGAATGCGTCCCATCGACGAAAACACCTGCTTTACTTGTGGCGCCGCGCAATCCTGCGAATCAAATAGCTGTGCCGGCACTTCCAGCAACGGTAAAGCAACGTGCAAAAAGAGATTTGCTGGCTGTGACTGCTTACCGTCAATCAATACTCCGGGTTTCATTTGTGGCCCGCACAGTCTTGCAAATCTAACGGCTGCGCGGGGACATTAAGTAACGGGAAAGCGACGTGCAAAAGGAACTTCGCTGGCTGCACATGCCTACCATCCGTCAACACACCAGGTTTCGACTGTGTCAAAGCACAATCCTGCGAGTCCAACAACTGTGGAGGTACCTTTTCGAACGGCAAAGCGACCTGCAAGCGAGCCTTCAGTGGCTGTACCTGTCTCCCATCCACAAAAACATCCGGATTCACTTGCGGCAACCCACAGTCTTGCGAAAGCAACAATTGCAACGGGAAAGTATCAAGCAACGCAGCAACATGCCAAAACGCCTTCGCAGGATGTACATGCACACCAAGCCCCAAAACACCCGGCTTCTGCGGCCTCCTTACCGACTGCTTCGCCACCAACTGTCAAGGAACCCTCACCCCTGGCGACAAACTCGGAAGATGCCAGGCCCAAACACACAAAGGCTGTCCCTGCCTCCCCAACGCCAACACACCAGGCTTCTGCCCCACAGCCGGTGACTGCGCGGCCGCAAATTGTCAAGGCACTACCGTGGGTGCAGGAAGTTCAATCGGAAAGTGCCAGACTGGATCACTCAAGGGATGCACATGTCTCGTCAAGACTACGCACGATGACCCCTTCCCGCCGCCGTCTCAGCCCTGCGAACAAGACTGCACAGCCATGCTCAGCGAGAAAATCAACAACCTACCAGACCGCATCTGCACGTCCGACGCGTCCAACAATTTCATCGATCAAGGGCACAGTACATCCGGCTTCGTGGACTGGTTCCGCCTCGCTTCGCACAATAACTGCTTCTTCACGCTTGCTAAGCCGTCAGCCCAAGTCGGGTTTAAAGATGCGTATTGCCTTGCGAAGAGCGATGTCGTGAGCTGGATTAATCAAAATGCGCTGGGGTGTAATGTTGGCGACGCATTTTATCGTGCGAGTGCGCCGTTGCGTCCGACGGCGGTGAATAGTGGGCAGGGGCAGGTTTGCTTGAGTGATTTTGGGAATTATCAGGGGCGTGGGAGTTCGAGGTTAAATGGGGCGACGCCCGTGAATTAAGGGGTGATATTGGGAGGCTTGTTTGTACCTTCAGGATGGGATGTGTGTAGTAGCGTGTGTAACATCACTGCGTGGATGACGAGGAGTACATCGGAGTGTCGAATACAAGGCTTGCGATAATTTTCGACATGATGGTCTGATTCCTTGGAAGTCAGATACTATCTTCCCCAGCCTTGTGTGTCGTAGGTCCAGTTTTGTCCTCGTGTAGGCTGCAAAGATGGATCTTCTTCACGACCATGTTAATTGTCCTAGTTGAAGCGGCATGCCTTTCCGTTCTCTTTTGGCTCTCTCAGGGTATAGAGGGAAGAGACGTCTGGGTGAATTATACTTGGGTTGAGTAAGGTACGTGCGAGAAGCGGTGTTTTCGTGGCGATCATTTTCGTGATTAAGTTACACATGAGAGAACGGTAGTATGTATGGGGTACCTATGTAGTGGTGGAGCTTGTTTCGTTAGCTCACCTTGGACATAGAAAAAATAGTGAGGCGAGGATAGTGAGAATGGAATGAAGCGGTGATGTGCTTGAAATCCTGTATAGTAAAATTGAGTATGTCGTTGTACGTAGTACTCAAAACCTTAGGATCTCCTGATCACTCGAAAATAGTGCCTGGTAGCTACATTTCTATTTGAGTTGATGAATGCAGTCGTACCATAGCGCACGAATATGTGGTCAAGATGGAAATGTTTCGCTACAAGAGTGAGAACGCACATGTGGACGAGTTAACGGGGCATTTCAGTTATTCTCAGTGGGTATTAAGTGTTTCGTGCAGATCTCACGGACCATATTTAGGTGTAGTGAGTTATATATCGTACATTCGATCATCTGTCTCTCTCGCCAGATGCACCTATCCTGCCCTTCACACGAAGTGGCCCGCTGAACCACAATTTAAAGTGTTCCTCCATCGACTGCAAGCTTGAAGACATCGCTCATCGATCAGCCAGTGTGCAGTAAAGGCCTTGCAGCGTTGGTCACTCGCTTGCGCCCATCCACGACTTCATGTCCAGAATGGTACTCGACGCCTCAGTCTTAGTTCCTGATCTCTCCCATCCATTCACTTTTTTGCCTTTGGTGGCCTACCACGTCCGCGCTTCTGCTTCTCGGGCAAGGAGCCGTCCAGCAGCGCATTGAATGTCTCGCTGCGCGTCTTGGGTGTGCGTGCTGGCAGAATCGTCTCTTGTGCCTCTTCCTCTTCTTCTGGCGACTCCTCGGTGGTCTCAGCGGTCGATCGCGTCTTTCGTGCGGAGCGGTGTGTTGTCTTCTTGGGTGGCGAGGCTGGTGGCTCGGGGTCTTGAGTGGGTTCTGGTGCTTCGGCTTCAGAGACGTCGGCGGACTTGGAAGCTTTCTTGGTGCGCTTCTTCTTGGTCGTATTGGGTTCTGACTCGGGCTGTGGCTCTTCAGGCGTAACTTCTGGTATTTCTTCTGCGACTGCAGGCTCAACGTCATCCTCGGCCTCAGCGTTTTCCGCCTCGGCAGACCTGGTCTTCTTCTTTTTCTTCTTGTCCTTCTTCTTGTCGCTCTTCTTCTTCTTCTTGCCGTCCGTCTCCTCTGATTGTGACTGTGAAGGCGTAGAATCGACGTCCATGGGCTGTGCCGCAACAGACATTCGCTGCCTCTTAGACGCTGACTGTTTGACCGGCGCTTCAGTCTCTGCCTCCTCCAAGCCCTCCAAAACTTCCTCGCCATCGTTGTAGTTCGGCTGCGGGTCAGCGACCTGCATCTCATCCGCACCCCGCTTCTTCGGAGTCGCAGCCTTGGGCGTCTCGGAGCCGCTGTCGTCGAACTTCTTGTTGACCATCTGCTGTGTCTTCAGGTGTGCCCTGGCCTTCTCTTTTGCCAGGCGCTCAGCGCGCTCGAGATCGTACTTGGCATTGCCTGCGAGCCCATGCTTGATGAAGCGCGCAGCCGCGCCGACGTCCAGCTTCGACTTGGGTGCTGAGGGCCCCATTGGCCGCTCCTCGACGCTCTTTATCTTGCCGAAGTAGCCCTTCAATCGCCCTAGTTCTTTGAATATCGCATGCTCTTTGGCATTGACGCCGCTGGCCTGGAGGGTGGAATAGAGGAGCGATTCGATCGAGTACGTGGCGAGGACGTAGAGCTTGGCCTTATCGAGGAGGGGGAGTGAAGATGCGGTGGTGCTGAGCGGGGTCGTGAGGAGAGGTGAGAGGATGTCGGACAGCTCGTCGATGTTCACTTCGAGGTCCTCGACGAGGTCGGGGAGGTCGGTCTGGGGGTCCATAGTGATAGCGGAGCCGTTGCGACAGTATTGGCTGGTCGCCCTAGGGGTTTCGGAGTGTCGAGGTGAAGGGGCGCGTGGGCGTCGAGGTCAAAGAATGCGACATGGATAGAGACAAAATGTTGGAGGACCGAGCGCCTCCCGCGACCTAACGTTAGCTCCGTCAAACCTCCGAACGCCTCACAGCGTCATTCACTGCAACACCACCACCTTCAATTCACCTCTGAGTCCCGTCGAATTACCTGCCAGCCAATCGCATGTGACACTCTCTTCCTTCAAGCTGTCTTTCCTCCCGCTCTCACGGCACATATTCAGGCTCCGGCCTCGGATACCCCACACACCACCACGATGCAGCTCCGGTAGCCACTGCGCGAGCCGGGCGGCTTATGATTCCACGAGAGGCTTCATGACGAGCTGGAGGTCTGCAGAGAGTGCACAGGCGGAAGATGGGACGAAAGAGGGAGAAGCCCCAGATGTACCCTTCAGGCCAGAAGAACGACTATACCCCACAGCCGCAGACTTCTACCGCACGCAACCCGCCATCGACCGGCGCATACACATCATGGGCGTTGGGAACGTCGGCAGCTTCATTGCGCATTCGCTCCGTGGCTTGGCGAACCCGCCTCCAGTAACGCTCATCTTCTCCAGACGCGACAAATACAACGAATGGAACGAGTCGTCACAAAGACTGACATTGGTCACCGATAGTGATGCCGAGTTTCGCGAGGGCTTTGACGCTGAAATCGCCACGCCACGAATACGCTACCACGGCAAAGAGGTGGGGCTGTCATCTGACGCTCCGGTTCCGCCTGAGGGCAAATCTACGCTTGAGAGAGAACCCGAGAAGTTACTGGAAGGAGAGTCTGCGGGACCTATCCGGTCACTCATCATCTGTTCCAAGGCTCCGTTTGTTCTACAGGGCATATCGTCAGTCAAACACAGACTAGACAAGGACTCCGTAATCCTCTTCCTGCAGAACGGCATGGGCACCGCCGAAGAAGTCACCAAAGAGATCTTCCCTGATCCTGCAACACGGCCACACTATATGCTCGGCATAAATTCCCACGGCGTAAACAACGCATCAGGCTTGCCCTTCACAGCCACCCACGCCGGCTTCGGCACCATCTCGCTCGGCATCCTCCCCCACGAACGCGACCGCAACCCTGCCTCCCCCTACGCCCCCGCTGAAAAGTTCATGGCACACACCTTCACTGGCCCACAGCAACCAGCCATCGACGACCTGAACCCCGAATATCCACCTCCCACCCCTGCCGGCACAACATGGACGCCCAACCAACGCTACCTGCTGCGCACCCTGCTCCGCACCCCTGTCCTAGGCGCAACATCTTTCTCGCCCCCCGACCTTCTGCAAATGCAGCTCGAGAAGCTGGCCGCAAACTGCATCATCAACCCCCTAACCGTACTCCTTGACGCCCGCAACGGCGCGATCCTGTACAACTACGCGCTCACACGCATGATGCGCCTCCTCCTCGCCGAGATCAGCCTCGTCATCCGCTCGCTTCCAGAACTGCAATACATTCCCAACGTATCCTCGCGCTTCGATCCAGGACGCTTGGAAACGCAAGTTGTCGCCATCGCGGACCGCACGAAGAACAACGTGAGTAGCATGCTTATGGACGCACGAGCGGGCAAAATCACCGAGATTGAGTACATTAATGGCTGGGTGGTGCGCAGGGGTGAGGAGCTGGGAATCAAGTGTGTGAGTAACTATTTGCTTATGCAGATGGTGAAAGGGAAGGGCGGGATGATTGCGAGGGAGATAGGTGAAGGGGTGTCGATTTTAGGGGAGGACATGTGGCTGGGGATTGAGAGAGGGGTTGGGAGTGTGGATATTAGGGAGGTGGTTGCGGAGAGGAGGGAGGAGGAGATTGGTGGCGATGGGGGTGGTGAGAAGGTTGGTGGTAAGGAGGGAGACAAGCAGAAATAGACGTGTAAGGCAAGATACTTTTCGTGCGTGTGGCACATTTAACGCGGCCCTTTCGTGTAGAGCTAAGATGAGATTGAAGGTAAGGAGATCTCACGTGAAAATACGTGCCAAGCAGCTTATGTTCGACTAGCCTAGACTAGACGTACATCTTTTCGGTAAGCCAATGGGTCTTTCGAACTCTCCTGTTCACTTCACTTGATTACTGCATTTTCCAGTTCTTCCAAAGCCGCAGCTTCTTGGCAAGCAAGTAAAAGCGGTATATGAGTCGGCAAAATTGTATTGGAGGCTGCGGGCTGCCTC
>Ga0265798_10002072_pt1 | contig 30106 bp, 24 predicted proteins | sample P3T30metagenome_FD_192430 | JGI IMG/M metagenome (GOLD analysis project Ga0265798, IMG submission 192430) | Plant litter microbial communities from East Loma Ridge, Irvine, California - P3 T30 | ecosystem: Environmental > Terrestrial > Plant litter > Unclassified | place: USA: California...
TACCGGCAAACCGGGTGATCGCATCCGACACCCGCTCGGACAGCGTGGCGTGGCGCTCGTCCTCGGCGCGGCGCTCTTCCATGCGCCGCATGTTGCGTTCCAGCACGGAGGTGAGCCCGGCCGGCGTGGGTGGTGAATGGGTGAGCGACGCGTCTGTCACTGGCCGATGTCCTTGCGAATGGTGGGCAGCCGGGACGTCGCAAGCGACTGTCCGGGGCGTAAACCCATCTCGCAGGACAATGTTGCCTTAGGATCGAAAATAGAAGCGCGTGTCCGCCCGGATGCCGATGCCGCCCGCCTGCGTGGGGATGCGCAGGCGGGCGGGGCTGGGGAGGGCAGGTTGGATCAGAGGCGCGCGCGCACGCCGAAGAAGAACGCGCGGCCGGTATATTCGTAGAAGGCCGGCACGTTGTTGTAGGTCGAATACCGCTGCGTCGCGGTGTCGAGCAGGTTGGAACCCTGCACATACACCGTCAGCTGCGGCAGGATGTCGTACGAGATGCTGCTCGCCAGCTCATGATACGGCCGCTGCTTGATCGCCAGCGTGTTGATGTAGCTGTACTGCGACGACGTGAAGCTCGACTGATACTGGTACGATACCGAGGCGTTGATGCCGTGCTTCTCGTAGAAGATCTTGGCGTTGGCCGAGAACGGCACCGCGTCCTGCAAATCGGTGGTCGGGAACCCCTCGCTCTTTGCGCGTGAGCGATTGTAGGTGGCGTTCGCCTGGAAGCCGAGACCGTTCTCCAGGAAATACTGGGCGCCTGCCTCGATGCCGTACACGGTCGCGCTGTCGCCGTTGACGTAGGTCAATTCGGTGAACGGGAAGCTCGCCGGGGCGCCCGCCACCTGGTTGGTCGGTGTCAGTGTGAACGGCACCGCCCGCGTCGTCACGAAGTTGGTGAGGTGCTTGTAGAAGCCCGCCAGCGTCAGGGCGATGCTGCGGTTCGGATAGTATTCGAGCGAGATGTCCGCCTGATCGGCCGATACCGGCTTCAGGTTCGGGTTGCCCGCATCCGTCACCACCGGCGTGTTCGACTGCGCCGCCGAATAATCCTTGGCGGAAGACAGCTGCCCGAAGGTCGGCCGCGACAGCGCCTGCGACGCGGCGAGGCGGACCCGGAAGCCGTGCGCGATATCATAGGAGAAGTTGGCGGAGGGCAGCAGCCGCTGGTAGCTGCCGCCGCCGGTGATCGGCGCGATCGGGTTGAACACCACGTTGGCGGTGCCGACGCCGACCACGACGTAGCTGCGCACGCTCGCACCGTAGCCGAGCGAACTCACCGTCGTGTTGACGTAGCGCAGGCCGAAGTCACCCTTCCACCGGTCGCCGCCGACATTGATCTGCGCGTAGGCGTTCCACGTCTTCTCGGTGATCGCATATGACGCGAGCTGGTCCGGCACGACCTGCTGCGTGGCGTAGCCGGTCGGGTAAGGCTGGCCGGTGTTGGGATTGATGACGTTCGGGTTGTTCTCCGCCTTCTGTAGCGACGCCAGGTACGTGTTGATGTCGAACGCCGGAATCGCGCGCGGGAAGTTGCCGGTCACGTTGGGCAGGATGTTGGTATATTCCGGCGCCTGCACCACGTTCCCGCCGATCGCGGAGAGCGCGAACGGATATCCGCCGAAATTGTTGGCGGTGGTGTACTGGTTGTCGATCACGTCGACGGTCTTCTTGCGGTCGCTGTACGCCCCGCCGAACGCGATCGAGCGGAGCAGGCCGTTGTCCGCCTGGTACAGCAGGTCGAGCTTGGCGGCGGTGCTGCGGTCGGCGATGTTCTGGCCCTGGATGCCGATATAATGCGCACGCAGATCGTCGTTACCGGCCTGGTCGAGCGTACGGTTGGTGACGGTGCCGTCGGCATTGGGGATGTTGAGGATCAGATCGGGCAGGCCGTCACTGCGCGTCGCCACCTGCGCGCGCGATCCCGGAATGCCCGCCACCACGAAGCGGTTCTGCCCGCCGGTGTTGTCGGAGGCCTTGCCATACGCCACGTCGGCGTTGACCGTCAGACGGTCGGTCGCTTTCCAGTCGATATGGCCGCCAAGCTGATAGGTCACCGAATTGCGCGGCTCGTCGGTCGACAGCACGTCGATGGTCGCATCGTTGACGGTGTAATTGGTGAGAACCTTATTCTTGTCGATCTGCACGTTGTTGAGATCGTAGCGCACGTTGCCGTCGTTATCGAACGGCGTCAGGCCGACCGAGACGCGGTGGTTATGCTCGGTATCCTTGTAGTTGCTGTAGATGCCGTCGACGCGCAGCTCGAACCGGTCGGAGGGCTTCCACTGGTAGGCGGTCGATCCGCCCCAGCGCTGCCGCTCGCCCAGCACATAGCCGACGCTGTAGAAATATGGCTCGATCACGCCGCCTGCGCCATCCGGCGCGTTGATGACGCTACGCTGGCCGCCCGGGCCGGTGACGATGTCGTAGATGTCGTTGCTGGAATATTCGCCGAGGTTGTCGGTGCGGAACTTGTACTTGTTGTACGTGCCCGAAATCAGGAAGCCCATCGTGTCGTTGGCGAAGGTGGTGCTGACCACGCCCGACGCCTTGATGCCGCCCTTCTCCGCAAACTGGTTGTACTGCCCCTCGACCGACCCGGCGGCATGGAAGCCGCGATGGTCGAACGGCCGCGCGGTGCGCAGGTCGATATTGCCGCCGATGCTGCCTTCGAGCTGCGACGCCTGCGCGGCCTTCTGGATCTCCGCGCCGGAGATGACTTCGGACGGCAGCACGTCGAACGCGAACGAACGGTCGGGGCCGTCGGTCGGCAGCACGCGGCCGTTCAGCGTGGTGAGCGCGAAGTTCTCGCCAAGCCCGCGCACCGTCACGCTGCGACCCTCGCCACGACCGTCGCGGCCCACCGTCACGCCCGGAATGTTGGAGAGCGCTTCGGCGACGTTGCGGTTGGGGAACTTGCCGAGTTCCTCCGCCGAGATCGCATCGACGATGGTCGAGGCATCCCGCTTGGTGTCGATCGAGCGCAGCAGACTGCCGCGCACGCCGCGCACCACGATGTCAGCGCCGCCGGCGCCCGCCTGCGTGGTGGTCGCGTCGCCGCTGGTGCCGGGGCCGGACTGAATGGTGGAGCCGAGGTTGGTCTGGTCGGTCGGCGCACCCGCGACCGGGCCTTGTTGCTCGGTCGTCGGCGCGGTCTGCGCGACGGCCTGCGATCCCGCGATCAGTGCGGTGAGGCTGATGCCCGTGCAAACCACGTTCCGCCACGTTTTTGCGTTGCCCATGTTCCGTCCTCCCATTTGACGATAAGGTCGCCCACGCTGCGATGCATGGCGATCACTTTGTTGCGCTTTGCTACCTCGCACGAAACAAAGTTGTCAAACGCTTTAAAACGAAACTATGCTGGTGTGGCACTACGGTGACAGAGGGCGGACGCAAACAGACTGCGCCGTGCCAATCAGGGTACCGTTAACATGGTTCGTTTTATAGCGTTCTGATCTCTCTACTGATAGCGTCACCGTCCTCGACCCATGCAGCCGCCCAGGTCGGTAGCCCTCTGAAATAGCTCCGTAGCCACACCGAATACCCCAATAGCCGAATGGAAATCCTGTGAAGATCGCGCAAAAACCGTCGATATTGCGGCACTTGAAAGCCAGCGGTGCAGCCCTGGCGGCAATCGGCAGCGTCGCTGCGCTCCCGGCCGGCGCGCAGGTCGCACCACTTGCGCCGAGCGGTGCGTTCTCGGTCTACCCGACCGGCGCTGCACAGACGCCGCCGATGGGGTGGAACCCGTGGAACGCGTTCCGGACAGAGGTCGACGAAGCCAAGGTCCGCGAATCGGCGCAGGCGCTGGTCGCGACCGGGCTTGCGGCAAAGGGGTACGTCTACGTCAACGTCGACGACGGCTGGGCGTTGAAGCGCCTGCCCGACGGTCGCCTCCGCATCCGGGACAGCATGTTCCCGTCGAGCAAGGTGGCGGGCAGCGACACCGGATCGTTCGTGCCGTTTACCGCCTTTCTCCACGGCCTCGGCCTCAAGGCCGGGCTCTACACCGATATCGGCCGCAACACCTGCGCGCAGCGCTGGGACGCGGACAGCCGCAACCTTCCCGAAGGCAGCGTGGCGGAACGGCAGGTCGGCAGCTTCGGTCACGCCGAGCAGGACATGCGTACGATGTTCGCCGACTGGAAGTTCGATTACGTCAAGATCGATGCCTGCGGGGTCGCGGACTACACGCCCGCCGATCCGCCGGTCACCTCCGGCCAGTATCAGGCGTTCGCGCCGCTGATCGTGCGTGGCGACATCCCCAAATCCGATCCGCGCGGCGTCGAGGCGCTGTACGCGCGTCTGGGTGAGGCGGCGCGTCGCTTTGGCGGGGATGCCGCCGTCCTGTCGATCTGCGCGTGGGGCGAGGCGCTGTCACCGATCTGGGGGCATGTGCGCGGCAATCTGTGGCGCACCAGCCCGGATGTCGAGTTCACGTGGAAAAGCATGCTCGGCAATTTCGACAGCGTCGTCGACGGTGCGCTCTATGCCGGTCCTGGCCACTGGAACGATCCCGACATGCTCGCCGTCGGGCATGGCGACTTCGACGCCGATCACCTTACCGAAGCGCGTTCGCACGTCACGATGTGGGCGATCGCCGCCGCGCCGCTGCTGCTCGGCTACGATCTGCGCCAGCCCGCGCCGGCGTTGCTCGCGCTGGTCGGCAATGCCGAGATGATCGCGATCGATCAGGATGCCGCCGGCAACCAGGGCGTGCCGTACCGGAGCGGCGATGCCATGACGGTGGTGCGGACGCTTTCCGGCACCGGGGCGCGCGCGGTCGCGTTGCTCAATCGCGGCACGCAGCCGGTGACGGCGCGGGTCACCTGGGCGCAGCTCGGTTTCGCACCCGGCACCCGCGCCGCCGTGCGCGACGTGTGGGCGCAGGCGGACCGCGCGCCCGCCACCGATACCATCACCGCGACGCTGCCCGCGCACGGCTCCGTGCTGCTGCGCGTAGCGGGTACGCCTGCCGATCCATCCACGACGCTGCTCGACAAGATGCCGGCGCGCGTCAACATCGCCGCCGATGGACTCACGCCCGAGACGGCGCTGGCGATGGGCAAGTTCCCCGCCCGCATCGCCACCGCGCCGGACGGCACGCCGCTCGTCGCTGCGGGGAAGACGTTCGCGCACGGCATCGGCCTGTTCGCGAATTCGCGGATCGAGGTGCGCGCCGGCGGCGACTTCCGCCGCTTTGTTGCCACGCCGCTGGTGCTGGGCGGGGACCGGCCGGTGCGATTCCGCGTCTATGCCGATCGCAAGCTGGTGAAGGAGGTTGCCGTCGCGCCGGCGCAGGCCGCGCAACCGATCGACGCGGATGTGGCGGGCGCAAGGATCGTCGAACTCGTCGCGCTGGCGCCGCAGGGCGCCACCGGACGGCCGCCGATGATCGGTTGGGGCAATGCGGCCTTGCGACGCTGATAGGATTTGCAGGAACGAAGCCGCTTCCCCCGGGAACGACGGCGCGACATAGAGGGGCAACGGCGCGATGCCGACGGGTGGAAAGACGGACGTGACCAAGGACAATGGCGGCATGATCCGCGACACCAGTGAACGGCGGCTGCGCATCAGCACGATGGTGCGCGAACGCGGCAGCGTGCAGGTCGCCCCGCTCGCCAAGCGGTTCGGCGTGTCGATGCAGACGATCCGCAAGGACTTGCGATACCTGGAAACACGCGGCGTGATGGAGCGGTCCTACGGCGGTGCGATCAGCGCCGACGCCGTCAACGTCACCGCCGAGCCGGCGGTCGAGGTCAAGCGCTCCAGCCATGCCGACGAGAAGATGCGCATCGGCAAGCTCGCCGCAGCGATGGTGTCGCCCGGCGAATCGATCGTGCTCGATTCCGGCACCACCGCGCTTCAGATCGCGCATTTCCTGCCCGATGACGAGGATATCACCGTCCTCACCAACGATCTCGATATTCTGTCGGTGCTCGCCGCCAAGGAACGGCTCAACATCGTCATGCTGGGCGGCATGTTACGCCGCAAGAACCGCGCGTTCTACGGTGCGCAGACGGTGGCGGCGCTGGAGAATTTGCGCGTCGACAAGCTGTTCCTCGGCGTCGACGGGTTCGATATCGAATGTGGCATTACCACGCATTACGAGCCGGAGGCGCTGCTCAACCGCAAGATGGTCGAGGCCGCGCGCGAGGTGATCGCGGTGACGGACGTGTCGAAGTTCGGCCGGGTCTGCCTGCACCGCATCGTCAAGATCGACGATATCCACCATCTCATCGCCGACAACCAGGTGCCGGCGGAGATCCACGCCGCGTCGCAGCGGCTCGGCTTCAAGATCCACGAGGCTTGAGGGTAGGGCGGCCCTGACCCTGCCGGGCGAGTCCGCCCGGCAGGGTCGCCCGCGCTCACCCCTTGAGGTGAAAGAACCTGCGCGCATTGGTGTAGTAGATCTTGTCGATCACGGTACGCGGCAGCGCCAGCCCGGGCGCGTCCGCCTTGATCGCTGGGATCGGCTGCGATAGCGGCGTGGCGAGATAGCGCCAGTCCGACCGCCACATATCGTCCGCTTCCTTGCTGAAATTGCCGGTCGTCGGCGGGTTCTGCGCGCGGGCGTTGGGGTCGATCGGGCTGTCGGTCAGGTCGGTGCCGTACATCAGGCGGTCCTGATACTTGATGAAAAACGCCCGCACCTTGGCCAGATTCTGGTTCGACTGCACCTGCACCTGGCTCATCCGCGCGGCGAGATCGACCACCGCATTCGGGTAGCTGTCGAGGAACTTGGCGAGCCGGTCGACGCTCCATTCCAGGCTCGCCATGTGCGCGCCGTCGAACGCGAGCTTGGGGTGACGCGCCACGAAGCGGTCGCGCGCAGACATCAACTGCTCGTAGCCCGGCTCCTCGGGATGTTTGTACATGTAATATTCGGGATGTTCGCTAAAGTAGCTGCGGTCGTTCTCGGTCGTCATCTCGTCGAGCGGCAGCCAGCAGTTCTTCGGCTCGGCCTGATGCGCGATCAGCGGCGCGCCCTTGGCCTGGATATGCGCCATGATCGGATCGAAGCGCGGATCGTCGAGGAACACGCGCTTGCCTGCGGTATCCTTGGCGATCATGCCGATGTTCTTCCATACTTTCACCGCTACCGCGCCGTGCGCGAAGCCGTCATCGACCTGACGGGTCGCCTGCGCGGTCCAGCCCTTGCCGCCGAACCCGTCCATCGAGAAGGTGGTGGCAAAGTGGAACCGCTTGGGGTCGGCGGCATGCATCTTGTAGGCGATCCGCGCCTGCACCGGCAGCGGCGGGAAATCGGGATAGTCGACATTGATCGACAGCAGTTCGAACCCATCTTTACGGGCAACGGCGAGGAAGTCCGGCGCATCGCGATTGGCGTGGACGTGGGCGTCGAGCTTGGCGACACGGGTGAAATCCGCCTGGCCATAGGGGGTCGGCGCCGGCGCGGCACCGGCCAGCGCCACTGCGGCAAGCGGGATCAGGGTCGTCGACAGGCGCATGATACTCTCCAAACGAAACGTAACGAAATGCATCCTATGTTGCGTTTTGATTTGCGCAAGCGATAACCTTCGGGCACATTCTTCGCCAAGGCCGTGGTCCCCACCGCAAGCGGCCGTTCACGAGAGGTCCGTTCCGTGTCGCATTCCCACCTGTCCCGCCGCAGCGCGCTCGCCAAGCTGTCGGGCGCCGCCGCCGTCTTCGCCGCATCGCCCGCCTTCGCGCGCGTCGCGTTGAAGGACGCACCGATCGTCCCGCTCACCGACGGCACGCTCACCATCGAATTCGATTCGGGCATGCACTCGCGCCTCTCCAAACGCGGCAAGGCGCTGACCGCGATGGAGCCGGGCGAGGCGCTCCGCCTCGGCGACCAGCGCATCGTCGATCGCTTCCTGCTGGTCGAGCATACGCAAGGCGCGATCGCCGGCGGCCGTGTCCATCACCTGCGCGGCACCGCGCAGGGTGGCATCGAGAAGACGATCGCGGTGACCTTCCGTGATGCTTATCCCGGCCTCGCCCTGCTCGACATCGCGTATCGCAACACCGGCACCGCACCGCTCGCGATCGCCGGCTGGCAGGCCGCGACGCACGATCTGCTCGCTCATCCGGACGGCGCATGGAGCTTTTCCGGCGCGTCCTATCCGGATCGCCGCGACTGGGTGCAGCCGATCCGCCCCGGTACCGGGCAGCGCAACTTCATGGGCATGAACGCCTCGGATTACGGCGGCGGCACGCCGGTCGCGGTGGTGTGGCGGCGCGATGCGGCCCTCGCGGTCGGCCATGTCGACACCGTGCCGCGCCTCGTCTCGCTGCCGGTCGCGGGCCAGCCGACCGGTACGCGCATCGCCATCGCCGGAGATAGCCTGACCGTGCTGGCGCCGGGCGAAGCGCTCGCGCTGCCGCCGGTGTTCGTGATGGTGCACGATGGCGACCATTTTCGCGCGCTTGACGCGTACCGCCGGTTGATGGCGGAACGCGGTATCGCCGCACCCGCCATCCCCGAGCCGAGCTATGCGCCGGTGTGGTGCGCGTGGGGCTATGGCCGCGATTTCAAGATCGCCGAGGTGCTGACCGCGATGGGCAAGGCGCGCGAGATCGGCCTAGAATGGGCGGTGCTCGACGATGGCTGGCAGACGTCGGAGGGCGACTGGAAGCTCAATCCGGCCAAGTTCCCGCGCGGCGACGCTGACATGAAAGCCTTCGCCGCGCAGATCAAAGCCGGCGGCATGCGCCCGCGCCTGTGGCTCGCCCCGCTCGCTGCCGACCCCGGCACCGATCTGCTGCGCGACCACCCCGACATGCTGCTGCTCGACGAGAATGGCGCGGCGCAGAACGTCAGCTTCTGGGATGCGTTTACTTTGTGCCCGGCCTATCCGCCGGTGGTCGACTATTTCCGTGGCCAGATCCGCCGTATCCTCGGCTGGGGGTTCGAGGGGCTGAAGCTCGACGGCCAGCATCTCAACGGCGTCGCGCCCTGCTACAACCCCGCGCACAACCACAAGCGGCCGGAGGAATCGTACGAGAAACTCCAGGATTTCTGGAAGGCGCTCTACGACGAGGCGATCTCGATCAACCCGAATGCGGTGATGGAAATCTGCCCGTGCGGCGATTCCTTCGCGTTCCACAACATGCCCGGCATGAACCACACCCCCGCCTCGGACCCGACCTCGTCGTGGCAGATCCGCCTCAAGGGCAAGACGTTCAAGGCGATGATGGGGCCGTCCGCGCCGTTCGCGGGCGATCACGTCGAACTGAGCGATCGCCACAGTGATTTCGCCACGCATTACGGCATCGGCGCGATCCTCTCGACCAAGTTCACCTGGCCGAACGATCCGGTCGGCACCACCGATCCGCTGCCACCCGGTGGCATCGCGCTGCATCCTGAAAAGGAGGCGCTGTGGCGCAAGTGGATCGCGCTGTACCACGCCAACATGCTGCCCAAGGGCGAGTATCTCGGCGGGCTGTACGACATCGGTTTCGACAAGCCCGAGGGGCACGCGATCCGCAAGGATGGCCGGATGCACTATGCCTTCTACGCGGATCGCTGGGCCGGCGCCGTCACTTTGCGTGGCCTGCCGCCGGGGCGCCATCGCGTAACGGACAGCTTCACCGGCAAACCGCTCGGCACCGTTACCGGGCCGCAGGCGACCATGCCCGCCACGTTCGAGCATTTTCTCGTGCTCGACACCACACCCCTCGACGGAAAGACCGCCGCATGACCGCAACCTCTCCCGGCGGCCGCGCCTGGCTGTTCAACGCGCTGGCGACGGTGGTGCTGTGGGGCATCTGGGGCGCGTTCTCCGGCCTGTCGCCGCAGCACGGCTTTCCCGAGACGCTGGTCTATTGCGTCTGGGCGCTGACGATGATCCCGCCCGCGCTGGTGGTGCTCGCGCTCGCCAAGTGGAAGCTCGACGTGAACCCGCGCGCGATCGCTTACGGCGTCGCGGTGGGCGCGCTTGGGGCAGGGGGGCAGATGGTGCTGTTCTACGCGGTGACGCGCGGGCCGGCGTATCTGATCTTCCCCGTAATCTCGCTGTCGCCGGTGGTCACGATCGCGCTGTCGTTCCTATTCATGGGCGAGCGTACCGGGCGGCTCGGCGCGGTCGGCATCCTGCTCGCGTTGCTTGCGCTGCCGACGTTCGATTTCGCGCCGGGTGGAGACGCACAGGGCGGCGGCTGGCTGATCCTCGCGCTGATCGTGATGCTGTGCTGGGGCTTGCAGGCCTATTTCATGAAGGCCGCCAACACGATCATGTCGGGCGAGAGCATCTTTTTCTACATGACCGTGACCGGGCTGGCGCTGGTGCCGGTGGCGCTGTCGCTCACCGATTTTCACCGCCCGATCAATTACGGGTGGGATGGCCCCGGCCTCGCCGCGGTGATCCAGGTGCTGAACGCGATCGGTGCGCTCACCCTCGTGTTCGCGTTCCGCTACGGCAAGGCGATCATCGTCGCGCCGCTCACCAACGCAGGCGCGCCGCTCGCCACCGCGATCATCTCGCTCGTCGCGCTCGGCGTGATGCCCGGCTCGATCAAGCTGGTCGGCATCATCCTCGCCGTCGCCGCTTCGCTGCTGCTCGCGGTCGAGCCTGATGCGAAGGACGAGACCGCCCCACTTGCGGAGGGTTAAGTTTCGTTTCGTATCTATTGATTGCGTTATGCGCGGTCGTTTTCTAAAAGGGCGACAAAGGAGAAGCCGATGGAGATGATTCGAAACCTCGTCGCCGAACACAAATCCGGCAGGACGGTTGGCATCACCTCGGTCTGCTCGGCGCATCCGCTGGTGATCGAGGCGACGTTCGCGCACGCGCTGCGGAACGAGGCGCCTTTCGTGTTGATCGAGGCGACGTCGAACCAGGTCAATCAGGATGGCGGCTACACCGGCATGGTCCCGGCCGACTTCCGCGCCTTCGTGGAAGCGATCGCCGAACGGCTTGGCTACCCGCGCGACCGGCTGGTGTTGGGCGGCGATCACCTCGGCCCCAACGCCTGGACCAGCCTGCCCGCCGAAGCGGCGCTAGCCAAGGCCGAGGTGATGATCGCCGATTACGTGCGCGCCGGTTTCGCCAAGATCCACCTCGATTGTTCGATGTCGTGCGCGGACGATCCCACCCCGCTGCCCGAACGCACCATCGCCGAACGTGCCGCCCGCCTGTGCCGCGTGGCGGAGGACGCCTATGCTGGCGATCCCGCCGACGCGCCGGTCTATGTGATCGGCACCGAAGTGCCCGTCCCCGGCGGCGCCGCCGAGGATCTCGACACGCTCGCCGTCACCACGCCGGAGGCGGCGCTCGCCACGCTGGACATGCACCGCACGCTGTTCGCCGAAGTCGGCTTGCAGGATGCGTGGGAGCGCGTGATCGCCACCGTCGTCCAGCCCGGCGTCGAGTTCGATCACATGAAGGTAGTCGATTACGATCCCGCCGCCGCCACCGCGCTCAGCGCCGCGATTGTGCCGGTCGACCACATCGTGTTCGAGGCGCACTCGACCGATTATCAGACTGCCGACGCGCTCGCCGCGTTGGTGCGCGATCATTTCGCGATCCTGAAGGTCGGCCCCGGCGTGACCTTCGCCTTGCGCGAGGCGCTGTGGGCGCTCGACGCGATCGAACGCGAGACGGTGCCGGCGGCCGCCCGCGCCAACCTGCGCGCCACCGCGATTGCGCGGATGCAGGCGGAGCCAGGCAACTGGCGCAAATATTATCACGAGAGCGGCGACGCGCTGGATCTCCAACTGCAATATTCGCTGAGCGACCGCATCCGCTATTATTGGCCGGACGCGGAGATTAGCGAAGCGCAGGCGCGTCTGTTCGACAATTTGCGGCAGTATGTGCCGCCATTGCCGCTGCTCAGCCAGTATTTGCCTGTCGCTTACGCAGCGGTTCGCGCCGGTATCGCGACGCTCAACCCCATCGACCTGATCGTCGCGCAGATCGGCGCGACGCTCGACGCCTATTACGGAGCCTGCAATCCCAATGCTTGATACCACCCTCGCGCCCGTCCAGTCGGCTAACGGCGACGATAGCTGGACGCGGCGCGAAATCCTCCAGCAGCCCGCAACGCTGCGCGCCACGCAGGCAATCCTCGACGCGCATCATGCCGAGATCGACGGCTTCGTAGGTCCGCTGCTCGCGCGGCCGGACCTCCGCATCATGCTGTGCGGCGCAGGTACGTCCGCCTTCATCGGCGAATGCCTCGCGCCGTGGCTGTCGGCGACGCTCGGCCGCCCGGTCGAGGCGGGGGCGACCACCGACATCGTCAGCGCGCCGCATCTGTACCTTGCCGCGGATCGCCCGACGTTGATGGTGTCGTTCGGCCGCTCCGGCAACAGCCCGGAGAGCATCGCCGCCGTGGAACTCGCCGATGCGCGCGTGGCGTCGGTCCACCATCTCATCATCACCTGCAACGCGGATGGCGCGCTGTCGCGCCGCGCCACGGGCAACAACCACGTCGTGCTGTTGCCCGAGGAGACGCACGACCGCGCCTTCGCGATGACGTCGAGCTTCAGTGCGATGATGCTGTCGGCATTGTCGATCTTCGCCGGGCGCGGCACGATGCCCGCCCGCGTCGAGGCAATCGCCAGCGCTGTCGAATCGATGCTGGGCCGGTCCGATGTCGAGGCGGCGGCGCTTGCCGGCGCGGACTTCGAGCGTGTCGTGTATCTCGGCAGCGGTGTGTTCCAGGGTCTCGCCCGCGAAGCCGCGCTGAAGCTGCTCGAGCTTACCGACGGTGCGATGCCGACCGCGTTCGACTCGTCGCTCGGCTTCCGCCACGGCCCCAAGACGATCGTGACGCCGCGCACGCTGGTGGTGGTGTTCGTCTCCAACGATCCGCTGACGCGCCTGTACGATCTCGACATCATCGAGGAACTGCGTGGCGATGGCCGCTGCGGGGCGGTGGTGGTGATCGCCGCGCAGGACACCGGCGGCGAGACGCTGCTGGTCGAGAACGCGGCCGACCTGGCCGATGCCGACCTGCTGTTCCCGTACATTACGTTCGCGCAGCTTTACGGTCTGCATTGCTCGTTGCGGCTCGGGCGTACGCCGGATCAGCCCAACGCCAGCGGCACCGTCAACCGCGTCGTACAAGGCGTGCGCATCCATACGCCGACCGCATGACGATCTACCTTGGCGTGGACGGCGGCGGCACCAAGACCGAGTTCGTCGCCATCGACGACGCCGGGCAGGTGGTGGCACGGGCGCTGACCGGCACCACCTACCATCTGCAAGTCGGGCTGGACGAAGCGGTTGCGCGGCTGTCCGAAGGCGTCGGCGCGGTCTGTGCGCAACTGTCGGTGTCCTGCGCCGATCTTGGCTATGCGTTCTTCGGCTTGCCGGCGTTCGGCGAGGACGGGCGGGTCGACCCGCTGCTCGACGCGGCATGCGGGCGCGTGTTGGGGCACGATCGCTATTGTTGCGACAACGACATGGTGTGCGGCTGGGCGGGTTCGCTGGCGTGTGCGGACGGGATCAATCTGGTCGCTGGAACGGGATCGATCGGCTACGGCGAGCGGCAGGGCCGCAAGGCGCGCGCCGGCGGCTGGGGGGAGATCTTCAGCGACGAGGGATCTGCCTATTGGATCGCCATCCAGGGCCTCAACGTCTTCACGCGGATGAGCGATGGCCGGCTACCGGCCGGGCCGCTCCGACAAAGCTTCATCGACGCGCTCGACCTGAACACCGACCTGGATATTTGCGCGCGGGTGATGGGCGAGCGCGGCATGGCTCGCGACGAGATCGCCGCACTCGCGCCGATCGTCTCGCGTGCGGCGGAGCAGGGCGATTGGGAAGCCACCGCCATCCTCGAGCGGGCGGGCACGGAACTGGCGGGGATCGCGCAGGCTTTGCGGCGGCAACTGGCGTTCGGGCAGGACGAGACGGTGTTGCTGTCGTGGTCGGGCAGCATCCTGACCAAACTGGATGCGGTGCGGGAGCCGTTCCTGCGCACCTTGCAGAAACTGGCCCCTTACGAGCTGGTCACGCCGCGTCACGATCCCGGCGTGGGTGCGGCGTTATATGCGGCGTTGCTGGGGCGTTCTTCCGCGCTCTGAACGGGTGCCGGATAGCGGCTCAAAGCGGATCGAGAAATCCGGCCCAGAACGGCGACTGGCGGTTCTGGGTCGGGTCCTTGCCGAGGAACAGTTCCGCGACTTCCTTTCGCAGCCACGCCACGGCCGGGTCGGTATGCGCGCGGCGATGCCAGAACTGCTTCAACTCCACCGCTGGGACATCGAACGGAACCGGCAGGGTACGCAAGCCAAGCAGCCGCGCGTAGATCTGGCCCACCGCGAGCGGCACGACCGTCAACATGTCCGATCGCGCTACCAGCAGCGGTACGCTCATGAAATGCGGCGAGAGCAGCGTGATCCGCCGCTCCAGCCCGAGTTCGCGAACGCGGTGTTCGTAGCGCTCCTGGCTTCTGCCCTCCTGCGTCACCACAACGTGATCGACCGCTAAATACTGGTCGAGGGAGAGTTCCGCTCCAATTGTTGGATGGTCGGGCCGCACCAGGCAGACGAAGGGTTGCTCGAATAGCGTCTGTTCGAAATGGCCTGCGGTGTCGGGATCGATGAGGTGCCCGATCGCAAGGTCGATCGTGCCGTCGGCAAGGCCGCGCAACAGATCCACCGGTTCGGCCGCGACCGAACGGATCGTGATGCCGGGCGCCTTCACCCGTAACACCGCGATCAGATCCGGCAGGAACACCAGATCTCCCAGATCAGACAAGCCGATCGCGATCCGGCGCCTGGCCCCAGCGGGGTCGAACGCAGCGACGGAGACGATGTCCGACCGGATCGTCGCGATGGTCCGCATGACCGGCTCTCGCAACTGTTCGGCAAAGGCGGTCGGCGCCATTACGCCACTCTGCCGCACGAAAAGCTCGTCGCCAAAATGCTGCCGGAGGCGACGCAGCGCGAGGCTAACGCCCGGCTGCGTAAGACCAAGCGCACGTCCCGCTGCGGAAACGTTAGCATGAGCGTACAGCGCGTCGAGCACGCGCAACAGGTTGAGATCGAGCGGAGCCATTTTCAGCGCTTATAGTAGCTATTTGGCAAATATGCAGCGGTGATGATGATGGCTGTGATACGCTCGGCGCGAAAACAAGATCGGCCGCGAGCCGTTGGAGATGGATAATGGAAGCGTCACAGCACCAGCGCCACGATGGAAGCCCCGCCACCCCAAGCTGGCCACGGAACACCTGGTATGTCGCGGCAACCTCGGACGAGATCGGCACGACGCCGTTCGCGCGTCAGATCTGCGGCGTCCGCATGGTGTTCTATCGCCCGGCGGGGGGCGCCCCGGTCGCATTCGAGGACTTTTGCCCGCATCGCGGCGCGCCGCTGTCGTTGGGCTTCGTTCGCGGGGAGACGCTGGTCTGCGGCTATCACGGCCTTGCCGTCGATTGTCGCGGTGCCGTTGAAAGCATGCCCGGGCAGCGCGTGAAGAACTTCCCGCCGGTCAGCGCCTTTGCCGTGATCGAGCGCTATGGTTTCGTGTGGGTCTGGCCGGGCGATCAGACGCAGGCCAGCGCGAGCGCGCTGCCGGACCTTGTCTGGGGCGAGAGCGATGCATGGGCGTATGGCGGCGGCCGCTATCACATCGCCTGCGATTACCGGCTGATGATCGATAATCTGATGGACCTCACCCATGAGAATTATGTCCATGCGAGCAGCATCGGCCAGAAGGAGATCGACGAGGCGCCGGTAAAGACCCACACCGAGGGCGACGAGGTCATCACCAGCCGTTTCATGGAAAAGGTCAGCGCGCCGCCGTTCTGGCGGATGGCTTTGCGGGGCGCGGGCTTGCCGGAAGACGCGGTGGTCGACCGGTGGCAGATCTGCCGCTTCAACCTGCCCAGCCATGTCATGATCGAGGTCGGCGTCGCGTTGGCGGGTGAGGGCGGATACCACGCCGATCCGTCGAGAAAGGCGTCGAGCGTGGTCGTCGACTTCATCACGCCGGAAACCGAGACGTCACACTGGTATTTTTGGGGCATGGCACGCCAGTTTGCCGTGAAGGACGCCGCGCTTACCGACACAATCCGCGCGGGGCAGGGCAAGATCTTCAGCGAAGACCTCGACATGCTTGAACAGCAGCAGCGTAATCTGTCGCTCTATCCCGATCGGCGCCTGCTGAAGCTAAATATCGACGCCGGGGGTGCGCGCTCGAGATTGGCGATCGAGCGCGCCATCGCGCGCGAACAGGGCGTCGCAATCGCGGAGGCGGCGACTGCGGCCTGACGGGTTGGCAACGGTCGAGCGGCAAGACTTCAGATGAGGTTTATTATCGAGGATAAGCCTGAACGCGGTTGATTGTGCAGTGCAGCATGACAATGTCTGGTCTCATGCCGGGCAAGGGCCGGGCGCTGGAGACTGCATGATGCGCGGCATTTCTGATACGATCGCACGGCTCAACGCCGCTGCGGCCCGCGCCGGTGTTCCGGGGCAGACCGTGGCCAGCAACTTGCGTCCGCTGACCGGGTTCGGGTCGAACCCCGGTGGGCTCAACGGCTTTCTGCATATTCCGCACGATCTGCCTGCCGCAGCGGCGCTGGTCGTCGTCCTTCATGGCTGTACGCAGACGGCGGCGGGGTACGATGCAGCGTCTGGTTGGTCGCGACTGGCCGACGAACAGGGCTTTGCCGTGCTGTATCCCGAGCAGCAGCGCGGCAACAACCCGAACACGTGTTTCAACTGGTTCGAGGCGGGCGATACGCGGCGCGGGTCGGGTGAGGTCGAGTCGATCCACCAGATGATCCAGGCAGTGATACGCCAGCACGCGATCGATCCGCGCCAGATCTACATCACCGGCCTTTCGGCCGGAGGCGCGATGACGGCGGCGATGCTGGCGTGCTACCCGGAGCTGTTCGCTGGCGGCGCGATCATCGCGGGCCTGCCCTACGGTGTTGCGCGCGATATGGTGCAGGCGTTCGATCGCATGCGCGGGCACGGCCTGCCGAGCGGGGACACGCTGTCGGCGGCGGTGACGGATGCGTCGCCGCACAGCGGCCGATGGCCGAAGCTTTCCGTCTGGCATGGCGACAAGGATGCGACCGTCAGCGTGGCCAACGCCGAGGCGATCGTAGCGCAGTGGCGCGGCGTGCATGGTTTGCCAATCCAGCCGGCGCGGGCCGATCGCGTCGATCAGGTGCCGCATCGGGCGTGGTGTGGTGCGGACGGGCAAGTGCTTGTCGAGGAGTATATCATCCCCGGCATGGCGCACGGTACACCGCTCAAGACCAAGGGCGCCGGCGCCTACGGTGCGGCCGCGCCGTTCATGCTGGACGTCGGCATCTCGTCCACGCTGCGGATCGCCCAATTCTGGGGGATCGCGCCGGCTGGAGAGGCGGTAGCGCCGCAGCCGCGTGCCGAAGCGCGCGACGCCGTCACGCTGCCGATGCGTGCGGAGCCACGCCGGCCGCAGGGACGAACGGTCGAGCCCGACGCGGCGCGCGGCGCAGCCGGTGTCGGCAAGGTGATCGAGGATGCGCTTCGGGCCGCAGGGCTGATGCGATAGCGCGCGACGCTTACGTCGGGTCCGCGACGGCGGCAGCTTCAGAGGCTTCGGTGCGGGGAAGGGCGGCGATCACGCCGCCCCTTTGCTTGTCAGGCGCCGGTGGGTGCGACCGTCGAGCCCTGGGCCACAGGGGCCGCGCCAGGAGCCGAGGGCGGGAGCGGCGGGGCTGCATCGCGATCGCCCGGGGGCGGCGGCGGGCCGTCGGGACCACCCGGACCACCATCGGGGCCGTGCGGCCCGCGCGGCGGCCGATGGGGATGATCGAGTGGCCCGAGCGCGAGCACCTTCTTGTCCGGGCCGACCAGGAACGCGGCATGAACCAGCCCGCGTTCGAAGCGACCCTGCACCATCACCGGCTCACCGGCCGTAACCAGCGCGCGGTCGTCGCCCTCCGGTCCGGCATCGACCAGCGCGCGGCCGCTGGCATCCGCGACGATGAACTTGTTGCCGTAGACTTCGGCGACCTGGCCGCGAATGGTGACGATGTTGCCGGAGGTCAGCGATCGGATCGCCACCGGCATCGTCGGCGCCATCGTAATGGCGGGTCGGGTTTGGGAGACGACGGCCGCACCGGCCGCCCCGCCGAGCACGAGAAGCGTGGCGCCGATCACGGCAAGTTTGCTCTGGCGATGCTTGCGGGCACCATGCTGCGGGTGATCGTGCGATTCGAGTAGATCGGTCATTTGCAGGGTCCTTCCTGGTTGGTGGAGCCCTTTTACGACTCGGCGCCCGCACACCGCTGAACCGCGCCGTTCAGATTGCGTTTAGCTTGCAGCCATAGGGGGCGGAGGGGGAGGAACACGCGTTGCGCATTCTGCTCGTCGAAGACGACGATACACTCGCTGACGGGATCGCGCGCGCGCTTCGTGCCGAGAAATTCGCGGTCGATCATGCCGGCAACGGTCTCGACGGCAGCCATCTCGGCGCGACCGAACTGTACGACGCAGTGGTGCTGGACCTCGGTCTTCCGATCAAGGACGGCGTGACCGTGCTGCGCGAATGGCGCGCCGAACAGCGCGACATGCCGGTCCTAGTCCTCACCGCGCGCGATGGCTGGTCGGAGAAGGTCGCCGCGTTCAAGGCCGGCGCCGATGATTACCTCACCAAGCCGTTTCGCGTCGAGGAGGTGGTGTTGCGACTGCGAGCGCTCGTCCGGCGTGCCGCCGGCCACGCCGGCGCGATCCTGACCTGCGGGAAGCTCGTCTTCGACGCCCAGCTCGGCACTTTCGAGCTGGAAGGTCTCCCGCTAAAGCTCACTGCTTTCGAATGGCGGGTGCTGTCCGCGCTGATGCTGCGCAAGGAGGTGGTCGTCGACCGCGCCGATCTGATCGAGCGTGTGTACGAGGGCGATGCCGATGTGGATTCGAACTCGATCGAAGTCATCATCGGGCGGTTGCGCAAGAAGATCGGGGCGGCGATGATCGAAACGGTGCGCGGGCGCGGCTACCGCGTGACGGCGACCGGTGCATGAGATTGGTGCCGCGTTCGCTCGCCGGGCGGCTTCTCGGCATCGCCACGCTGACGACACTGGCGGCGCTGGTGTTCGCTGCGTTCAGCATCGGTCATGTGCTGGAACGCTTCGTCATCCAGGGCCTCGACCAGCAACTCGACGCCGAGGTGACGATGCTGGCCAGGGCGGTGCGCAGCGACGGCACGCTGGACCGCGCCCGTGTGGTCGACCTGCCGGTCTTCGATACGCCGGGCCAAGGCTGGGGCTGGCGCATCGAGAGCGCGCGGGGAAGCTGGACCGGCGGCGATCCGATCGATGGTGACGTGCCGGTCGCCGGCCCAGACCATGGGCTCGACCATCGCGGCCCCGAGGCTTCCGACCTGCACCCCGGCGAAGGCATCGCGCGCTCTGGCGAGCGCGTGCATGTGCGGCAGAGCACGATCAATACCACCGCAGGGCCGGCGGTCCTGACGGTGAGCGGACCGCGACAGTTGGCGCTCGCGCCGCTGCGGGATGCGCTGGTGCCGCTGCTCGGCTCGCTGGCTTTGCTGGGCGTTGGCCTGGTGGTCGCCACTGTCCTGCAACTCCGTTTCGGGCTGAGGCCGCTGCGTACGCTGCGCGCGTCGCTTGCCGACGTGCGCGCCGGGCGGGCGGAACGGCTTCCGACAGATCAGCCGGACGAGCTCGCGCCGCTGGCGGCGGAACTCAATGCGCTGATCGATCAGAACGAGGCCGGGCTGGAACATGCGCGGCGTCACGTCGCCAATCTCGCGCATGGCCTGAAGACACCGCTTGCCGCACTGAGCCTGAAGCTGGCGGAGAGCGGAGGGGATCCGGACGGAAGCCTCGGCGCGATCGTGGCCGACATCGACGGCCGCATTCGCCACCACCTTGGCCGGGCGCGGGCGGCGGCACCCGGTGGTGGCACACGCGTGCGTACCCTGCTGCGACCGGCAGTCGATGATCTCGTCGCCGTGCTGCGGCGCGTCCATGCCGACACGCCTGTCGCCGTAACGATCGATGTCGCGTCTGCGCTCACCATCGTCACCGATGCGCAGGATCTGAGTGAGATGCTGGGCAACCTTCTCGATAACGCGTGGCGACATACCGCGACCGCCATCGCGATCAACGCCACGCCCGTCGGCTCCTCCGTCGAGCTTCGGATCGAGGACGACGGGCCTGGTATCCCGCAGCAGGAGCTTGCCGATGCGCTTGCCCGCGGGCGGCGGTTGGACGAACGCGGCGACGGTCACGGCTTTGGCTTGCCGATCACGGAGGAACTCGCGGAACTGAACGGCGGCAGCCTGGTGCTCTCCGCGTCGCGCTCCGGCGGTCTGTGCGCGATCCTCACGCTGCCAGCGGGACGGCCAGAGTCGCAGGCGTATCGCTAAGTCGTTGATCCGCGTTAAGCCGGTGACGTTTTGACGGGTCGGGGAGGAACCGGCCGAACGCGTGCCGGTTTGGTGAAGCGCACTGCGCCGGGAGGGATGAGCATGAACCGCGAAGACACAGCTGACACAGCCACCGGCCCGCAATCTCGCCATGCATGACGCTGCGCGACCGCGCTGGCCCGCGCGCCTATGGCTAGTGCGCCACGGTCAAAGCGCCGGTAACGTCGCGCGGGATCTCGCGCATCAGTCCGGGCTCGCCCGCATTCCGCTGGAATTGCGCGATGTCGACGTGCCGCTCTCCGCGATGGGCGCGGAGCAGGCGCGTGCGCTCGGGCGCTGGTTCGCGAGCGGCGCTGGCGGGGGCGTTCCCGACGTGATCCTGTCCAGCCCGTACGTCCGTGCGCGCGATACGGCACGCCTGTTCCGCGACGCCGGCGGCGCTGCGCAGGGCGTGCCGCTGTGCCTGGACGAACGTCTGCGTGAAAAGGAGTTCGGCATCCTCGACGGGCTTACGACCGCCGGCATCGCGCAGGAGGAGCCGCAACAGGCCGAGTTCCGCCGCCTGCTCGGCAAATTCTATCATCGCCCGCCCGGCGGGGAGAGCTGGTGCGATGTCATTTTCCGGTTGCGGGCGGTGCTCGACACGATCGCGCTTCATCATGGTGGCCGCGAGGTGCTGATCGTGGCGCATCAGGTGGTCGTGCTGTGCCTTCGGTATGTGATCGAGAACATGTCGGAGGACGAGATCCTCGCGATCGATCATTCCGCCGATGTCGCCAACTGCTCGGTAACGGAATACGTCCATGATCCCGCGCTCGATGATGACGGTGGCCTCGCTCTGGTACGCTACAACGTCACGGCACCGGTGGAACAGGCAAGCGGCGCGGCGGTAACCAATGCGCCCGACGCAATGGTCGGGGTACGCGGATGATCGCGCTCGATACGGCGTGGCTTGCCGTCAACCCGCTGCCGCAGCCTGCCGGCGTGACCGACAAGAATGCGCGTGGCCGGCTGCTGGTCGCCGGCGGCTCGCTGCGTGTGCCGGGCGCGCTGATGCTCAGCGGCGAGGCGGCGTTTCGGGCAGGCGCCGGCAAGGTCCAGCTTGCGACGGTTGCGCCGGCTGCGCTGCCGCTCGGCATCGCCATGCCCGAAGCGGCGGTGATCGCGCTACCCGCCAACGCCGATGGCGAACTTGGCGCCGAGGCTGCGGACGGGGTGGCTGCAATGATCGCCCGGTGCGATGCGCTCGCGATCGGGCCGGGCATGGGCGCGGGCGCCGAACCTCAGCCGATCCTGGCGGCGCTGCTCGAACGTGCGCCGCAGGTGCCGTTGCTGCTCGACGCGGCGATGCTGCGCGCGGCGGGATCGCAGGGCAAGCGGTTGGCGACCCATGCTGGCCCGGTCGTGCTGACCCCGCACCCGGCCGAGATGACGGCGCTGATGGGCGGCGAAGCGGGGGAGGCCTGCGCCGAGCGTGCGGAGGCAGCGGCGGCGCGCTATCAGGCTACGGTCGTGCTGAAATCAACCGAGACGTGGATCGCGACCGATGGACAGCCGACCCTGCACTATCCGGGCGGAGGCCCGGGGCTGGCGACTGGCGGTTCGGGGGATGTGCTGGCGGGAATCATCGGCGGCCTGCTCGCGCGTGGCGCTTCACCGCAGATCGCGGCGGCGTGGGGCGTCTGGCTCCACGGCGAAAGCGGCCGACGCTGTGCAGAACGGTCCGGACGGATCGGCCTCCTCGCACGCGAGTTGCTGGCGAGCATTCCCCGCCTGATGGACAGCGCAGCGTGAACCCGGCCATCGCTGAAACCGGCACCGCGCGCGTTCCGGCGTGGGCAGCGGACACCGCACCCCTGCCGTGGATCAGCGTCGCGCCGGGATCGCGCTACTTCGTCGATGACACTGGTGCGGCATGGACGCCGATCGGGCAGAACGATGCGATCAGTTGGCCCGAACTGATCGGCCTGTTCCGCCGCCGCGATCTGGCCGGGGTGGAGCGGCATCTGCGCTGGCTCGCGGCGAACGGCGTCACCTGTCTGCGGCTGATGCTGGAATACGCGCAGGTCCGGCACCGCTACATCGAGCGGCCGGTCGGGCGGTTCGTGCCGGCGATGGTGCAGTTGTGGGACGACCTGTTCGCGCTGTGCGAGCGGGTGGGGCTGCGGATCCTGCTTACGCCCGTCGACACGTTCTGGATGTGGCTGCACTGGCGGCATCACCCGTGGAACCGCGCGAACGGTGGCCAGCTCGACGACCGTTCGCGATTGCTGTTGTGTGGCGAGACACGCACCGCGATCAAGGCACGGTTGGAGTTCGCGGTGCGGCGCTGGGGCGGATCGGGTGCGCTGTTCGCGTGGGATCTGTGGAACGAGATCCACCCCGCGCAGGCGCAGGACAGTGCCGACGTGTTCGGCGAGTTCATCCACGATCTGTCGAGCCATGTCAGGCAACTGGAGCTGGACCTCTACGGCCGGTCGCACCCGCAGACCGTGTCGCTGTTCGGGCCGGAACTGCTGCTGAAGCCGCACCTCGATCTGCGCGGCCCGATCTTCCGCCATCCCGATCTCGATTTCGCGAGCATCCACATCTACGCGACCGGCACGATCGACCACCCGCGCGACACGGTGCGGCCCGCGCTGGCGATGGGCGCGATCGTGCGCGAGAGCCTCGGCGAGATCACCGATGATCGCCCGTTCCTCGATACCGAGCACGGTCCGATCCATAGCTTCAAGGACAAGCACAAGACATTGCCGGAGCCCTTCGACGACGAGTATTTCCGGCACATGAGCTGGGCGCATCTCGCCTCCGGTGGTGTGGGTGGGGGGATGCGGTGGCCCAATCGTCATCCGCATGTGCTGACGGTCGGGATGCGGGATGCGCAGCGGGCAATGTCGGCATTCCTGCCGCTGATCGACTGGGTCCGCTTTCGCCCGTGCAACCTCAATGCGGAAGGGTCTGCGACGGGGTTTCACCTGACGGCGTGCGCCGATGACGATCAGGCGCTTGTCTGGATCGTACGGCGCGGCGGGCGAGACGACGCTGGCATGGTGCCGCAGTCCGTCGCGCCGCGGGCGGTCCGCATCACGCTGCCGATGGCGGGCGAGGGCCGGTGGCGGGTGCGTTTGTTCGATACCCGCAGCGGGTTGGCGTGCGGAGAGCAGGCAGGAGAGGCGGCGGGCGGCGCGTTGACGATCGACATTGCGGCGGTAGGTGCCGACCTTGCGATCGCCGCAGAGCGCCTGTCGACCTCACATTCTCGGGGCACATGATCCAGGTTAAGCGGCTGTATTCCGTTGCCTTTCCGGAACCATCTGCCTTGCTGGCGGTTCTGAAACTGCTTCTTTTTCCCAGCCGAGGTTCCGTTCATGAGCGATGCGCGCGCCGACACTCTTGCTTCGTCTGTCGGCGCCGATCGGAGTAACAATGGGCTGTTGATCTGCTTTAGCCACCTGCGGTGGAACTTTGTGTTCCAGCGGCCGCAGCATCTGATGAGCCGCTTCGCTGGTGATTGGCAGGTGCTGTTCTGGGAGGAACCTTGGTATGGCGCCGAGACCAGCGGCGTGACCGTGACGACATGCGAGAAGACCGGTGTGACGGTGATGACGCCGTATCTCGCTGCCGGCTTGAACGCGGCGGACGCGGCGGTGACGCTGCGCGGGTTACTTGACGCGGCGGTCGCAGACCGGGCGGCGGCGCGGGTGCTGCGCTGGTATTACACGCCGATGATGCTGCCGTTTTCGGAGCATGTTGCGGCCGATTGCGTCGTCTATGACTGCATGGACGAGCTCGCCAATTTCAAGGGCGCGCCGAGCGAATTGCTGCCGCTCGAACAGCGCCTGATCGAGCAGGCCGATCTCGTCTTTACCGGCGGGTACAGCCTGTACGAGGCGAAGCGCGACCGCCACGCGAACGCGCACCCGTTCCCCTCGGGCGTGGACGCGGCGCATTTCGCCGCCGCGCGCTCCGATGGCGCCATACCAGCCGATCAGGCGGCGATCCCAGGACCGAGGCTGGGTTTCTATGGCGTGGTCGACGAGCGGATGGACCTCGCGCTGCTGGCTCGCGTCGCCGATGCGCGGCCGGACTGGTCGCTGGTGATCGTCGGCCCGGTGGTCAAGATCGCCGAGGCCGATCTGCCGCGCCGGCCTAACCTGCATTACCTCGGCGGCAAATCCTATGCGGAACTGCCCGATTATCTGCGCGGCTGGGACGTTGCGCTGATGCCGTTCGCGATCAACGACGCGACACGGTTCATCAGCCCAACGAAAACCCCGGAGTATCTCGCCGCTGGTTGCCCCGTGGTATCGACGCCGATCACCGACGTGATCCGTCACTATGGCGATGTGGATGCGGTGTCGATCGCGGACACGCCTGAGGCTTTTGTCGCCGCGTGCACGGCCGCACTCGCGCTGCCCGATCGAACGGAGTGGCTGGGCGAGGTCGATGCGATGCTGGCGACGATCAGCTGGGACAGCACCTACCATGCGATGGCCGCGCTGATCGACGCGACGATCGTGGCGAAGGCTCCGGCCGCGCCGGCAGTCTGGACGGGCGAGCGCCCAGCCCAGTACGACGTGATGGTGGTTGGCGCCGGCTTTGCAGGCGCGGTTATGGCCGAGCGGCTGGCGGCGGATGCCGGCAAGCGTGTGCTGGTGGTCGATCGCCGCCCGCACGTCGGCGGCAACGCTTATGACCGGCACGATAACGCTGGCGTGCTGATCCACCAATATGGCCCGCACATCTTCCACACCAATTCGGCGGAAGTGTTCGACTACCTGTCGCGCTTTACGGAATGGCGGCCGTATGAGCACCGCGTGCTGGCGTCCGTGGGTGATCTGCTCGTGCCGATGCCGATCAACCGTACCACACTGAACCTGCTCTACGGTCTCGATCTGAAGACCGACGACGACGCCGCTGCTTTCCTGGCCACGCGCGCCGAGCCGGTCGAGGTGGTGCGCACCTCCGCCGACGTGGTGATCTCGGCGGTGGGACGCGATCTCTATGAGACGTTCTTTCAGGGCTACACCCGCAAGCAATGGGGCATGGACCCGTCCGAGCTCGACAAGATCGTCACCGCGCGCGTGCCGACGCGGACCAACACCGACGACCGCTACTTCACCGATCGGTTCCAGGCGATGCCCGCCAAGGGTTATACCCGCATGTTCGAGCGAATGCTCGATCATCCCAATATTGACCTGATGCTGGGTGTCGATTACGAAGTGGCGCGCGCGGCGCACCCGCACGGGCACCTTGTCTTCACCGGGCCGATCGACGAGTATTTCGATCATCGCTACGGCAAGTTACCGTACCGCTCGCTGCGCTTCCAGCACGAGACGCTGGACGAAGTGCAGCACCAGCCCGTCGCGGTGGTCAACTACCCCAATGAGTCGGTGCCCTACACGCGCATCACCGAATACAAGCACCTCACCGGGCAGGTGAACGAGCGTACCAGCATCACCTACGAATATCCGAGCGCGGAGGGCGACCCGTATTACCCGATCCCGCGGCCGGAGAACCAGGCGATGTACAAACGCTACGAAGCGCTTGCGTTGGCGGAGCCGGACGTGAGTTTCGTCGGCCGGCTCGCCACCTATCGCTATTACAATATGGATCAGGTGGTGGGGCAGGCGCTGGCGACATACCGCCGGCTTGCCGCGCGCTGGTCGCAGGCGGGGGACGCGTCGGAGATGACGCTGCCGGCCACGCAGGCGGCCTGACCAACGGCATTGCCATCGCCGACGCGCTCGGCGATGAAGGGGCATGTCGATGCCCCCAGATCACGACCGCGCGCTTGAAGCCCGGATTGCCGCCGATCCCCGCTACATCGCGCTGGTGCGTGATCGGCAGCATTTTTCCTGGGTGCTGACCGCGATCACGGTGATCGTCTACAGCAGTTTCATCTCGCTGATCGCGTTCGACAAACCGTTGATGGCGCGGCCGATCGCCGGCGGCACCACCAGCATCGCGGTGGTGGCGGGCGTGGCGATGCTGATCGGCACCGTCGCGATCTGCGCAATCTACGTGCGGCGCGCCAACGGCAGTTACGATGCGCGGCTTGCCGAACTGCTGGCGAGCGCACGGTCATGATGCGCGCGGTACAGGCTGCGGGCCTGCTCGCGCTACTCGGCTGGGCGAGCGGGGCGGGCGCGGCGATGAGCGGCGCGGTGACACGGGCGCCGACCAACTGGACGGCGATCCTGATGTTCGCCGGATTCGTCGGCATCACTTTGTGGATTACCGGCGCTGCGGCGCGGCGCACGCGCACGGTGTCCGACTTTTACACCGGCGGCGGCATCACCGGGTTCCAGAACGGCCTTGCGATGGCGGGTGATTACTGCTCGGCGGCCTCGTTCCTCGGCATAACCTCCCAGATCTTCAACGACGGGTACGACGGGCTGATCTACGCGATCGGCTTCCTCGTCGGCTGGCCGATCGTGCTGTTCCTCGTTGCCGAGAAGCTGCGGAACCTCGGTCGTTTCACCTTCGCCGACGTCGCGTCGTACCGTTTCATGCAGGGGCCGGTCAGGACGTTCTCGGCGGTGAGCACGTTGTTCGTGGTCTCCTTCTACCTCATTGCGCAGATGGTTGGTGCCGGGCAACTCATCCAGTTGCTGTTCGGCCTGCCGTATCTCTACGCGATCGTCGTCGTCGGCGGGCTGATGATGGTCTACGTGCTGTTCGGCGGGATGCGCGCGACATCGTGGGTGCAGATCATCAAGGCGGTGATGCTGCTGTGCGGCGCGACGTTCCTCGTGCTGGGCGTTATGGCGCACGTCGGGTTCTCGTTCGAGGCGCTGTTCGCGCAGGCGGTCGCGGTGAAGACGCGGCTGGCGGCGGAGAGCGGCCTCTCGCCGGCGGATGCGGCGGCGAAGGGCCGCGCGATCATGGGGCCGGGCGGCTTCATCAAGGATCCGATCTCGGCGTTGTCATTCGGTTTCGCGCTGATGCTCGGTACGGCCGGGCTGCCGCACATCCTGATGCGGTTCTTCACCGTTCCCGATGCGCGCGAAGCCCGCAAATCCATCCTCTGGGCGACGGTGTGGATCGGCTATTTCTATGCGTTGACCTTCGTGCTGGGCTTCGGCGCGATCGTGATGATCTCGTTCAATCCGGAATATGTCGATGCCGGCGGCGCGCTGATCGGCGGCGGCAACATGGCGGTGATGCACCTGGCGCATGCGATTGGCGGCAATCTGTTTCTCGGCTTTATCTCGGCGGTGGCGTTCGCGACGATCCTGGCGGTGGTGGCCGGGCTGACCCTGTCGGCGGCATCGGCGATCTCGCACGACATCTACGCGAGCGTGATCCGCAAGGGGAACGCCGACCCGGCCAAGGAACTGCGCGTTTCGCGGGTCACGACGGTGCTGCTCGGCATCGCCGCGATCATTCTCGGCATCGTATTCCAGAAGCAGAACGTCGCGTTCATGGTGAGCCTCGCCTTCGCGCTCGCTGCTTCGGGTAATTTTCCGGTGCTGGTGATGTCGCTGCTGTGGAGCGGCTGCACCACGCGTGGCGCGGCGTGGGGCGGGGCGATCGGACTGGTGACGGCGTTCGGCCTGACGGTGCTCTCGCCGGTGATCTGGGTGGCGGTGTTCGGGTTCGGCCATGCGATCTTCCCGTACAGTTCACCGGCGTTGTTCTCGGTGCCGGCCGGGTTTGTGGCGATCTGGGTGATTTCGCTGCTCGACCGGTCTCCGCGCGCGGCCATCGACAAGGCCGGCTATGCGGCGCAGCGCCTGCGCTCCGAAACGGGCCTGGGGGTCCACACGCCTGCCGCGCACTGACGGAGTTCACATCGGCTTGTGTCTTGGCTGGGTGCCATGCTGGTATATCTACGCTAGCCATGTTTGATCTTTTCGATGCACCCCCGATCGCCGGGTTTGCCGCCCGGCCGGACATCCTGAGCGTCACCGACGAGGAGGCGCTGATCGCCAGCATCGACGCGCTCGATCTGGCCCCGTTCCAGTTCCAGCAGTGGCAGGGCAAGCGGCTGACGCACAGCTTCGGCTGGAACTACGACTTTCAGACCGGGACGGTAAGCACGGCGGACCCGATCCCCGATTGGCTGGCCGAGGTCCATGCCGCTGCCGCAGCCTTTGCCGGCCTTTCGCCCGCAGACCTCGTGCAGGTGCTGCTGACCCGCTACGATCCGGGTGCTGGCATCGGCTGGCACCGCGACCGCCCGATCTACGAGCATGTCGTCGGCATCTCGCTCGGCGCGCCGGCGGAGATGCGCTTCCGACGGCGTAGCGCGCGTGGCTGGAGCAGGGTAACCGTACCGCTCGCTCCGCGCGGTGCCTATCATCTGTCGGGCGAGGCACGGCATGACTGGGAGCACAGCATCCTGCCGATGGCCGCGCGGCGATACTCGATCACGATGCGCAGCTTCTCGGGTCACGTGCCGCGCCGCGCCGTCTAGCGGGCGGCGGACCGCTTCTGCTGCGCAGATCCGAATCTCGTGGCTGCGCGGGCACCGCTGCGCGTTCCGCGCGTTACGCCTGCGGCACGACCCGATACGAGGAGATTTCACATGGCTGATACCAAGACGACCGACACCGCGACGCCGTCAAACGGCAAGACCAGTCTCACCGACGCGTTTCGCGAGCATTTCTCGGGCGACGCGCCGCTCACCGAAAAGGCAAAGAGCTTCGCCAAGGCTCGCCCGGTTACGGCGGCCGCGTTCCTCGGCGTTGCCGCGATTGCGGTACTGAATTCCTTGCGTGGTGTGAGGAGCTAAACCGGGCGGTGCGCCGCTTGCCGATGGACGAGCGGCGCACACCTTACCGATGGATCAGTATACGCGCGATCATCGCGAGCAGCGCGACCACAGCGATCGCCATCTGGGTTGGCCGCAATCGAGCGAAATGGATCGGTATGTCGTGCTTGGCCGCACCATAACGATCCAGCACGATGACAAGCGTATAACCGATCGTCAGCAGCACGAGTGCGATCAGCCACAATCCCATCGCGCCGCACACCAGCGCCAGTCCGGCGGGTACGAAATACACGATCATCGTGATGATCTCGCGCAGCGTCGACGCCTCGGCGTTGCCAAAGCCGTACCCACGTCGAACACCGGCGACGAAGGTGAGGATCAATCCGCCCCAAATGATCGCCAGCCCGATCGCATGCGAGGGCCACGGCTGCGGAAGCGCCCACGCGCCGACCGCCGCGGCGGCGAGCGGCACCATCGGGCCGTAGCCGAAGACGATGCTGTCGAGCGGGATCGGGGGTTTCGATGGCTGCATGGCGCGATAACGAGCCAGTCGGCCAGTCGTTGCGGAGCATTCGCGATGCGGTAACGATCTTCCTCAGGCTCGGCGCTTGCCAAGCATACGCATGAGCGGCAAGGCGGGGGACATGCCGCGTCCCGACCCACTCCCGCCTGCGATCGTTCTGGGCGTGGATACCGCGATCGGGTTGACGGTGGTGCGCGAACTGGGGCGGTTCGGCGTGCCGGTCATCGCGATCGGGCGGTCGCGCTTTTCTGTCGGCGGCGCATCGCGATATTGTGCGCGGTTCGTGCTGCGCCCTGCCGATCGCCCGCTGTCGGCATGGCTGCCCGACTTGATCGCCGAAAGCGGCGCTGCGGCGGTGTTCTCGATCAGCGAAGGCGATCTGCTCGAACTCGCGCAGTTGCCCGAGCGGATCGGCACGTGCCGGATACTGACCCCTCGTCGGCATCAGCTCGACGTGGTGCTCGACAAGCTGAAGACGCTCACCGCGGCGCGAAGCGTCGGCATCCTCACGCCCGATAGTTGGCAACCCCGCG
>Ga0265798_10002073_pt1 | contig 30088 bp, 36 predicted proteins | sample P3T30metagenome_FD_192430 | JGI IMG/M metagenome (GOLD analysis project Ga0265798, IMG submission 192430) | Plant litter microbial communities from East Loma Ridge, Irvine, California - P3 T30 | ecosystem: Environmental > Terrestrial > Plant litter > Unclassified | place: USA: California...
CAATACGTCGCGGCGATCAAGCCGGCTCGTAACCCGAAGGCGAGCGTCTGATGCCGGCGCCATCACCGGGACGCATCGCCTGGATCGAGCGGGTGACCGATCAATGGGCCGCGCAGGCGGCGGCGCTGCAGGTGGACGATCACCCCAGCGCAGCGATCCGCGCGACAGTGCTCGACGGCATCGTCCGCCGACTGCGCGACGAGCTGCCCGCGCGTGCGCCGGCCGCCGGTCCCAACGCAGCCGAGGCCGACCGGCTGGAGGCGATCATGGCGCGATGCAAGGGCCCGTACTTCAACGAGAAGTGGGGCGGCATGGTCAACGACGCGCCCTTCCTCGACGATGTCGAGCACACCCTGCGGTGCCGCATTGCGCGCCTGCGAGGCCTGCCGGACCCGCCCTACGTCTATCTGCGCACCTCGCCCGCCGGTGAGGCGCCGCCGGTACCGATCGCGCCACCACCGATCCCACCCCCCGAAGCGGTACCGTTCCGCGCCGGACCCCAGCTTTCCCTCTTCGAAGTCGCGGCATGAGCAACAAGGTATCCACCCTCGTCTATAGCAAGCTGACCGGGTCGATGGCCCGGAAGGGCATCCTCGGCTACATGGCCGACAAGGCCAGCGACGACGGCTCGGGCATCTGGTGCTCGAAGCAGACGATCGCGGCCGAGGTCGAGTGCAGCAAGCAGACCGTCATCACCACGATGCGCGGGCTGGTCGCCGATGGACTGATCAAGGAAGTCGGCCAGCGTAAGGCGCGCAACGGCTATACGGTCGAGTATGTGATCGTGCTGGCGGCGGTGAAGAAGCTGCCGGACGCCAAGGGCGACACTGATGCCGGTGACAAAGCAAAGGGTCCAAAATTGGACCGGTCAACGGGTTTGACCGCAAAGGGTCAAGCAGCTTTACCCAAACCATCCTGGAACCCTCCCCTTGAAGAAGCTGACGCTTCTTCTGCCCCCGGCGGGGCTGAAAAAGGCTCGGCGGTGCCGGACGATGATGGTTCGAAGGGCAAGTCGGCCGGGTGGACTGTCCCGGTGATCGCCGACCTGCCGGCGAAGGTACAGGCCATCGTCCGGCAGTGGCCCGCTGGGGCTTACGACACGCTCGGCGCCGGGCATGCGGCGTGGCTGAAGGGCAAGCGGCGCGTCCGTGATCGCGATAGCAGCTGGCATGCTCGGATCGTCCAGCTGGGCGACCAGCCGATCCGCGCCGCCAAGGCCGGCCTGCGCTACGAAACCACCGCGGCCGTCTCGGCAACAGTGCCGGCGGCGGCGATCGCCCGGTGCGACGCCAGTGGCGAGGGGTTGGAAGCGGCGGCGCTGCGCACGGCGTTGCGCGATACCTTCGGCGCGGCGATGTACGGGCAGTGGTTCGAGCCTTGCCGGTACGATCTCGCTGGCGATTGCCTGACGGTGGTCGCGCCGAAGGCGTTCGTCCGGGACTGGCTGCGCAATAATCGTGAAGGCCATCTGGCCGAAGCCGCCTCGCTGATCCTCGGCACGCGCGCCAGCGTCCAGTGGAGGCTCGACGCGGCCGCGTGACCGACGAGACCTCGTTTCCTGTACCGTATACGAGCAGCGCCTGTGATCGCGTGCTGACGGCGATCCGCATCTATCGCCGCCAGCATGGTCGCTCACCTAGCCTAGGTGAGATCGCCCGCCGGGCATCTGTCAGGCGTCAGCATGTCGGCCGCTACTTGGTGCGCCTGCAGATCGCCGGGCTGCTCGTCTATGACCGCCACGCGATCGAACCGATTATGCTCGCCGATCCCACCGCCAACCTCTCCGACATCGATCTCGAGGTCGCCTGCCATGATCGGGGATGGACGGTCATCATGTCACGCGCTCCGGCTGTTGCTTCTGCGTTTCCCGTCGATCCGGTGGTGCCGAATTGGGAACTGCCGTTGTTGGACAAACTCGGTCAGATAGACTGAATGCAGCCACCGCTGCGGCGGGGTGCAGTCTGAATGCTCGATAAGATCAAGGTGAAGGCACGTGGCGGCCAGGTTGCGTTCGCCGGCACACCTAAGCGTCAGATGGAGCAGCTTCTCGAAATCGCGGCGATCACCGGGTTGCCGGAGGCACAGCGCGATCCCGAGATGATCGCCTCGCTCAAGGTCCCGCAGATCGGTGATGCCCCCCGTGTCGCCGATCGAACCGTGCGGCGGCGATCCCGCGTCGAGTGCCTCGCGCGTGCCGGCGTACTGGAGCCGCATGAGGCGCAGGCCTGCGAATGGTATGCCGAGCGGGTGGCGCTCGCATGGGATACCACCGGCTGCACGGCGAATTACGAGGGTGGCGGATCGGGCGGCGGGGCAGACGCGCCGGATCGGGCCATGGCGAAAAATCAGGAGGTCAGCTGGGCGCGTGACGATTGCCGCGAAATCCGCGCGATGCTCGGTGGGTCGATGACGGAAGCATTCGAGGCGATCGTCTGTCGCAACGAATCGATGGGGGCTACCGCGGCCGGCGCCTTCCCCCAGCTGGGGCGCAGCGCGGCTGAGGAGAGGCTGCGCACCACGGTCAAATTCTGCGCCAACAAGCTGCATGAGCGGTACAGCGGGCTGATGCGTTGGCTGGACGCGCCTGAGGTAAAGGCCGTGCCGATCGCGAAGCCTGCGCCGATCGCGGCGGTGAAGGCCAAGCCGGTGACGATCGTCGACGAGATCGCGGCGGCTGTCGCGCTCCGGAGCGAGGGCGCGGCAGCGCTGTGGGTATCGTCCGAGGTGCTGGCCTTGCTGAAGCGGACCATGAACCGCCGCGCGCTGGAGACCTTCGGAGGCCTGCCGGTGGTGGAGCGGCCGGCTTGGCGCTGGGGCTATGTCATCGTTGATGCCGCCGAGGCAGTATAATCTGTTCAGGTTGACTCCCGGCAAAATAATCGGCAAATGACCACCATCCCGTAGTGGGTTTCCGAAGGCTCGTCGATGCGACGGGCCTTTGTCGTATCTGGCGATGATCGCCTTACGACACCCTCGCCTCACTGCGCTTCTATCATCTTCGGAGACCGTCATGCGGACCATCATGGGCCTATTGTCGCTGTGCGTCCTCACCACCCTGACGGCCTGCGGGCCGTCGGTGAAGGAGCAATGCGCGCAGGCGAAGAACCCCACCGAGTGCGCCCAGGTCGCGAGCGCCGGTGGCGATGTCAGCGACTATCTCGTCTACGGCATGGCAGGCTATATGCTGTCGAGCGCCATCAACGGCAGCGGTCAGCGCCAGTCGGTCATCGTGGCTGATCCATCCTATCATGGCTATCGCCGCCCGATCGCGTCGTATCAGTCGAGCCGCAACCACGTGCGCCGGTCGGGCACCACCACGACCACCACGACTAGGCGCACCATGTTCGGTGGCACCAAGACCACGACGGTGACGAGCCGGTGGTCGTCGCGCCCGAGCCGTTCGAGCTTTCGGTCCGGGCGGCGCTGAGCGTGGACGGCCGCGGCTCCCTAGCGACCACCCATTACGAGGTGGTCGACGATCGTGATGCCGTGGTCGGCAGCATGAAGCACAACACGGTCGAGCAGGCGCTGGAGATGAAGGCCGCGTTCGGCGACCTGTTCCATGGCATGTCTATGCATGTCGCGAGGGTCACCGAGACGGTGGTCGTGCAGCGGCACGTCGAGCGCATGGCCGAGAACCCGCACAAGATCATGCGCGCCGCGCGCAAGCAGGCCGCGTGATGCCCGACGCCAACCAGGTGAAGGCTATCCAGCTGCGCAATCTGGCGTTCGAGATGGAGACGCTGGCCGACCGGGTCGCACAGCCATCACGCTGCACCGAACGATCCGAGCTGTTGATCGCCGAGGGCGAGCGCATCGCCGCCGCCACCCGCGCCGTGTTCCGCGGCTAGGATCGGCCCCACCCCCCCCACCCCTTGGGTCCTTCCCGGGTCGATCGTGATACGGGGGGCAAAGGCGCGACGGTCCGCTAGCTGCAGGCATTTTTCGCACTTCATCATCATTGGGGCGAAAAACCATGGATTTGGCGGGTTACAAGCCGACGCTCAATGAAGTGGCGGCCCTCTTCGGCAAATCCAGCCGTTGGATCTCGGACCTTCGCGCCAAGGGCGACCTGCCCGGCGACGGCGCAACGCTCGCGGAGTTTGTCGCCGGCTGGACGAGCAACGCGGCCGTCTCGAACGGCGGCAAGTCGATCGACCAGCACAAGGCGCGTCTAGCGGCGGCGAAAGCCGACGAGGCGGAGATGAAAAACGCCAACCAGCGGCGCGAGCTGCTGCCGCGGCCGCTGGTCACGCTGGCGGTGCAGGGCGCATTTGCCCGAGTCCGCGGCAAGCTGCTGGCATTACCCAGCAAATGCGCTCCCGCGATCGCCGGCATGAAGTCTGCCGTCGCGATCCAGGACAAACTGACGGAGCTTGTGCATGAAGCGCTCGCCGAGCTGTCGACGACCATCGTCGACGCCGAGCCGGCAAGCGACGATCGCGATCCACCTGGTACACAGCGAGGAGCTGGCGGCGACGGCGCGGGAGTGGTGGCCGGTATTCACCCCACCGCCCCGGCTGACGGTCAGCCAGTGGGCGGACACGACGCGCAAGCTAAGCCCCGAGGCAAGCGCCGAGCCCGGGCAGTGGGACACGAGCCGGGCTGAGTTCCAGCGCGGCATCATGGACTCGGTCAGCGATCCGCTGATCGAGGAAACGGTCGTGATGAAGTCCGCTCAGGTCGGGTGGACGGAGATCATCAACAATATCGCCGGGTTTTTCATCGACCAGGACCCGGCTCCGATCATGGTCGTGCAGCCGACGCTGGAAATGGCGGAAGGCTGGTCGACCGACCGCCTCGCGCCGATGGTGCGCGATACGCCGGCGCTGACGAAGAAGATCGCGGACGCGAAATCACGGGATAGCGGCAACAAGCTGCTGCAAAAGCGATTCCCCGGTGGTCAGTTGGTGATCGTCGGGGCGAACAGTCCCGCTTCACTGGCATCGCGTCCGATCCGCGTCGTGCTGGCGGACGAGGTCGATCGATACCCGGCGACTGCCGGTGTCGAGGGCGATCCGTTGACGCTGGCCTACAAGCGGACGAACAACTTCTGGAACCGGCGGAAGCTGGCGGGCTCCACGCCTACAATCGCGGGCGCCAGCCGGATCGAGGCGAAGTTCGAGGAGTCCGACAAGCGGTTCTTCTTTGTGCCCTGCCACGAATGCGGCGAGCATCAGGTGCTGAAGTGGGAGCAGGTCCGCTGGGATAAGACGCCCGCCGGCGGCCACCTGCCTGACACCGCCTACTACGTCTGCGAGCACAACGGTTGCATCTGGGATGATGCCGATCGTTGGGCGGCCGTTCTCAAGGGCAAGTGGCGAGCGACCGCACCGTTCACCGGGATCGCCGGCTTCCATATCTGGGAAGCCTATTCGTCCTGGGTGAAGCTGTCGGCAACGGTGACGGCCTTTCTAGAGGCTCGCAAGAAACCGGACACCTACAAGGTCTGGACCAACACGGCGCTGGGTCAGACTTGGGTGGAAAAGGGCGAGGCGCCCGACTGGCAGCGGCTCTACGAACGCCGGTCGAAGGAGCTGAGGTTGGGCGAGGTTCCGGATTGGGTCGCCCGCATCACGGTCGGCACCGACGTCCAACGCGACCGCGTCGAGGCGAGCGTGTGGGGGTGGGGCGCGGGTCTGCGCAGTGTCCTGATCGATCACCGCGTCTTCATGGGCGATCCCGCCGGTGAAGCCGTCTGGAAGGAGATGGACGCCTTTCTGACCGAGGAATGGGAGGCGCCGGACGGGCGCCGCCTCCGAATGTCGAAGCTGGCGATCGACACCGGCGACGGCATGTCGACCACCCATGTCTACGCATGGGCACGGAAGCATCCGCGCGAGGTGATGGCGATCAAGGGCGTCGGGTCGTTCAATGCCTCGGTACCGGTCATGGGACCGACTTGGGCGGACGTCACCGTGCGCGGCCGCAAGGTTTCCCGCGGCGTCCAACTGTGGACGATCGCCGTCTCGCTGTTCAAGTCCGAGACCTATGCTTGGCTGCGATTGGATCAGCCGACCGACGGTGGTGAGTACCCTCCGGGCTATATCCACCTGCCCGACGGCGTCGACGCGGAGTGGTTGCAGCAGCTGGTCGCCGAGCAACTCGTGTCGATCAAGAACAAGCGAACCGGCTTCACCCGGCAGGAATGGCAAAAGACCCGCCCCCGCAACGAGGCGATCGACTGCCGGGTCTACGCGCGCGCCGCGGCGTACGCGATGGGGCTGGATCGCTGGTCCGAGGTGAAATGGGCGCGGGCGACCGGCCAGAAGTCGGGCGCGGCGCGGCCTGAGCGTGAGAAGCCGGCGGCGCTGCCCAGCGCTGACGTCGCATCCGGTGAGCCGGCGGCCTCGACCACGCAGGTGACGGCCAAGCCGAAGGCAAAGCCGAAGATCAACCCGCTGACCGGGCGACCCCGGGGCAGCCATTTTGGAGGCAGGCGCTGATGGCATTCACGCAAGCCGACCTCACGAACATCCGCGCCTGCATTGGCAGCGGCGTGCTGGAAACCCGCTTCGCGGACGGCAGCTCGGTCCGATATCAGTCGCTCGCCGACATGATGGCGGCCGAGACGCGGATCGCCAGCGCGATCGCCAGCACCACCCCCGGCGCCGCCCGCCGGCGGCGTCATACACCTGCATGGCGGAACGGCTGCTGATGGCGAACTTGATCGACCGCGCGATCGCGGCCTTCTCACCGGCGCGCGGCCTCGAACGCGAGAAGGATCGCGCCAAGCTGGCTGCCATGCGCGGTATCCGCGCGCAGTATGACGGCGCCAGCCATAGCCGGCGTACGCAGGGGTGGCGCCGGACCAACAAGGACGCGAATTACGAGCTAATGGGTACTGCCCAGGTCCTCGCCGCGACAGCGCGGGACATGGTCCGCAATAACCCGTACGCCGAACGTGCCGTGTCGGCGATCGCGACCGATATCGTCGGTACCGGCATTACGTTCGAGGTCCATCGAGACGGCAAGCCCGACGCGGAGCTGACCAAGCTTGCCAAGGCGCATTTCGAGTCCACCGCCTGCGATGCCGACGGCCGGCACAACCTCTACGGGTTGCAGCTGCTCGCGGCGCGCACGATCGTCGAGAGCGGATCGGTGCTGGCCCGGTACCGGCCGCGCTTCGCGCGCGACAACCTGCCCATGCCGTTTCAAATCCAGATGCTGGAGCCGGATTATCTGGACGCGCAGCGCAACGGGCCGCTCAGCCCTGGCGAGTACGTGTCGGGCATCCAGTTCGACGCCATCGGTAATCGCAAAGCCTATTGGCTGTTCCCGCAGCACCCGGGCTCGATTGCCACGCAGGGCCTGATCGCCAGCCCGATCCCCGCCGGCGACGTGCTGCATGTCTATCGGCAGGATCGGCCGGGCCAGCAGCACGGCGCGTCTTGGTTCGCGCCAGTGATCATGTCGATGCGCGACTTCGCCGACTATCAGGACGGGCAGCTGCTCCGCCAAAAGATCGCCGGCAGCTGGGCGGTCTTCCGCATCGGCATGGAGGGCGACGATGGCGATGCCGAGGCCGCCGAAGGGCTGGACTACATCGAGCCCGGCATGATCGAAGACCTGCCCGCCGGCGCTGACGTCAAGTTCGCGTCGCCTCCCGGCGTCGAGGGGTATTCCGACTTCGCGAAGATATCGGTGCGGACGTTCGCGACCGGCATGAACCTGCCGTACGATATCTTCGGCGACCTCGAAGGCACCAACTTCTCGTCGGGGCGGATCGGCCGCATTCAATACCACCGCCAGCTCGACAACTGGACGTGGCATATGCTGATCCCGCAATTCTGCGACGGCGCGGCCGGGTGGTTCTTCCGCGCCGCGCAGATGCTCGGCAACGACACCGCCGGCTGCACGATGGTCTGGACGCCGCCCCGCCGTGAAATGCTCGACATCGCCACGGAAGGCCCAGCGATCCGCGACATGGTCCGCGCGGGCTTCATGTCGCCGCAGGCCGCCATCCGCGAGCGCGGCGAGAACCCCGAGGCCGTCCTGGACGAATGGGCCCGCTGGATCGGCGAGGTCGATAAGCGCCGCCTGACCTTCGACAGCGATCCCCGCCGCGTCACTCAGGTAGGCAATTTCCCGCCAGCGCCGGCCGCGCCGAAGGCCGCGACCGATCCCGAGGGTGATGCCGCGCCAGCGGCCGACGAGGCGGCGCCTCCCACCAAGGACAACTGACCTATGGAAATCCTGCTCTACGGGGTTGTCGGCGACTGCAACGACGGCCTTGAAGCCTCGTGGCTGGTCAGCCGCATCGCAACCTCGCCGGACGACATCACCGTCCGGATCAACAGCCTCGGCGGCCTGCTGTTCGACGGTTTCGCGATCTACAACGCGCTGAAGCAGTCGCCCCGCAAGGTGACCGTGATCGTCGACGGCGTCGCCGGCTCGATCGCGAGCATCATCGCCATGGCGGGCGACCGGATCATCATGGCCGATAACGCGGTGATGATGGTCCACAAGCCATCAGACGGTACCTATGGCGACGCGGACGAGCTGCGCTCCGTCGCGGACCGCCTCGACTTCCTGCAGGGCCAGCTGGTCGCGATCTACGCGCAGCGTACCGGCATGAGCGTCGAGGAGCTGAAGCCGCTCCTCGATGCCGAAACCTGGCTGACGGCGCAGGAAGCGCTCGACCTCCATTTCATCGACGAGATCGCCGGTCAGTCGACCGCGACGAACATGCTCGATGCCAGCAAATTCGGGTTCCTGAAGGTGCCCGTCCACCCGCTCATTTCTAACCTGAGCAACACGGCGCCTGCCGCCAATCCAACCCTGGAGACACCGATGACCCTCCCGACTGCGCCGGCGCCGACCCCCGCGCCGACCATCACGACCCTCGACTCCGCCACGTCGACGCTGGCCCTCGCCACCGCCGCCCTGGCCGCGCCCGTCAACGTTGCCAACGAGGTCGCCGCGGCGATCGCGGCCGAGCGCGCCCGTGCGTCCTCGATCCGCAACGAGGTGGCGCGCGCCCACCTCGGCACCGAGTTCGCCGAAACGCTGGTCACCGAAGGCGTGACGATCGACGTTGCCCGTACGCGTATCATCGACCAGATCGCGACGGCCGCGCCCAACATCACCAACCACGGCCCCGCGACGATCCCCGCCGCGCAGTTCCAAGCCCGCGCCACGGCGATGGAGAGCGCGATCCTCAACCGCGCCAATCCGCGCAACCAGCTGGCCGATGGTGCCCGCGACTTCGCCGGCCGTCGCCTGATCGTGCTGGCGCGCGACTTCCTCGAAGCGACCGGCGTCAGCACTCGCGCGATGGGCGATGTCGAAGTCGCCCAGGCGGTGTTCCGCCAGCGCGGGCCGATGAACGCCGGCATGCACACCACCAGCGACTTCGCCGGCCTGATGGGCAACGCGGTCGGCCGCACCCTGCGCCGCGCCTATGAGCTGGCGCCGGCGACGTTCACCAGCTTCGCCCGTCAGACCTCGATCGCCGACTTCCGGCCGGTCAGCCGCATCGCGCTGTCCGACATCGAGCGCATGCAGCCGATCAAGGAAGCGGGCGAATATCCGTACCTGACGATCGGCGACGGCAGCGAGCAGTTCCAGCTGGCGAAGTGGGGCGGCATCATTGCGATCTCGTGGGAGACGATCGTCAACGACGACCTGTCGGCCTTCGACCGCATCCCGGGCGCGCTCGGTCAGGAAGCCCGTCAGATCGAGAGCGATGTCGTCTATGGCATCCTGCTCGACAACCCGAAGATGGCCGATGGCAAGGAGCTGTTCCATGCCGACCACAACAACCTGCGCGCCGCTTACGCTGCGATCTCGGCGGACTCCCTGTCGGCTGGCCGCCTCGCAATGCGGACGCAGAAGGCGCCCAAGGGCCGGACGCTGGCGATCACCCCGTCGCAGCTGGTCGTTGGTCCGGTGAACGAGCAGCTCGCGCTGCAGTACACCTCGGCCAACTTCGTGGCGGCCCGGGCAGGTGACACGAACCCCGAGTACAACCGTGCCCTGAGCGTGACGGTCGAATCGCGCATCCAGGACGATCGTTGGTTCATGTCGGCCGACCCCAACGCGCAGCCGATCGATACGATCGAATATGCGTACCTGTCGGGTGCCGAGGGCGTGATGATCGAGCAGCGTCAGGGCTTCGAGGTCGATGGCCTCGAAATCAAGGGCCGGCTCGTGTTCGGCGCCAAGGCAATCGACAGCCGCGGCCTGTACGCGGTGCCGAAGAAGGCCTGATCCGCCAACCCCTCCGACCCTTTCCTGATCCCCGGCGGGCGGCTTCACGGCCGCCCGTTGGCTTTCAGGCCCTCCCGGGAGAACCCCCACCATGCAAAACTTCAAGAAGCAGGGCGACACCCTGACCCTCACCGCCCCTTACGACGTCGCATCCGGCGGCGGTCTGCTCGTCGGCGCGATCTTCGCCGTCGCCGCTGCGGCCGCGCTGGCCGGCCAGCTGGTCGAGGGCCTCCGCGTCGGCGTGGTCGCGCTGCCCAAGGCGGCCGGCGCCGTCACCCAGGGCCAGAAGCTCTACTGGATCGACGCGGACAAGGTCGTGACGACCACGGCCGGCACCAACAAGCTGATCGGCGCCGCGGCGCTGGCGGCCGCCGGCGGCGATACCGTGGTGCAGGTCGTGCTGATGCCGACCGCCGCCTGATCGACCGACGCCGGCGCCGATGGTGCCGGCGTCACCGCCCCCGCTGTCGTGAGGTGATCCTATGAGCATCGACGACATGCGGGCGGCGCTCGGCGTCAGCGCCGAGATCGACGACGTCCAGGTCGTGATCCTGTACGGTCAGCGCCAGCGCGCGGCCGCGTCGATCGCCGCCAGCGCCGCAGCCGTGGTGCGCGATCCTTTCGCCCGCGCGATGGGCGTCCTGTTTCAGGCGGCCGGCACCGTCGCTGCCGAATATGACGACGGCGAAAGCGACGAACCTCTTTCGATCCGCGTCATCCGCCAGCAGGGCGATGTCGAAATGCAGCTCAACGACGGATCGACCGTGCTGGGTGGCAAGGAGATGGTCCAAATCCAGCGCAGCGACGTCGACGCGCCGCGCAAGGGCGACTTCCTGACGATCGGCGACGAAGAGTTTCGGATCATGGGCAAGCCCCGGATCGACAGCCGCGGCTTGACCTGGTCGTGCGAGCTGGCGCCGGTCTGACGATGCGAACCCGTATCGGCACCCCCGACTTCGACCAGCTCACCGCCGGGCTGGAAAGCGACGTCGCTGGCTTCCTGACCGAGGCGATGCGCGACACCACGCGTGAAGTGACCGATGCTTTCCGTGCCCAGGTGCGCGGGGCGGGGCTTGGCGAGCGACTGCCGAACGCGATTCGCGGCGTGACGTATCCGAAAGTCGGGAATGCCCTGGAGCCTAGCGGGTGGGTCTATGCACAGCCGTCGAAAGATGGCCGCGGCGCTGCGGCGATCGTCGAGAGCTATGCCAGCGGCGCGATGATCACGCCGCGCGCCGGCAAGCGCTGGCTGGCGGTGCCGACCGATGATTGCCCCCGCAAGCGGCAGGGCGACGCGATGACGCCGGAGGAGGTCGAGAAGAAGTTCGGTCGCCGGCTGGTGTTCATCAGCCCCAACGACCGCGGCTTCAAGACGCCAAGCCAGCGCAAGCGCGGCGTGGCGTTTCTCGTCATCAAGCAGCTGGTGATCCGCAAGGCCACCGGCCGGTGGCGCAATGCCAGCAAGCGCGAGCAGGAGGGCCGGACGCGTAATCCGCGCCCGCTGCAAAGCGTCATCATGTTCACGCTGGTCCCGCAGGTGAAGAAGCCGAAGTCGATCGACCTGTCGGTACCGGAAACGGTCGCGGCCGAACGCTTCGGCGCCAACCTCGATAAGCGGTGGAGATAGCCATGTCGCAGCGGCTGGACGTCCTCGTGGCCATCGTGAGCCTGATCGCCGCGACGCGCCCGCAGGCGGACGTGCGGGGCATGTCCAACGACGATGCCAAGCCCGACGAGGTTGGTGCGGGCGGTGCCGCGTTCGTGCGCTCCGGCGATCCCGGCGATCCATCGATCGACCTATCGCCACCTACCTACTGGTGGGATCATACCGTGCCGGTCGAGCTGACCGCCTATGCCGCCGGCGGTGAAACCAGCCAGCAGGTTCTCGACGGCTGGCTGATGGCGATCGGCCAGGCGGTGGAAGCCGATCGGACGCTCGGCGGCCGGTGCAGCTACCTCGACGTGTCCGCGCCGATCGACGGTGAGACCAGCGCCCCCGGCGCGGTGCCGCTCGGCTGGGCCGACTTCACCATCACCGCTTCCTACGAAACCACCAGCCCGCTGGGCTGACCCCTTTCACGACAGGAGAATTCCATGGCGCTTCGTCCGCTGGGCATCAACGCCCTTATGTCCGCTGCGTCCGAGGGCGCGCTCACCTATGGTCAGGTGCCCGCCACCGGCTTCTTCCGCCTGCCCTTCGTCAGCCACGGGCTCGGCGAGGAGCAGCCCCTGATCGAGGATGACCAGCTCGGCTTCGGCCGCGAGGGCCTCGATCCCACCTATGACGTCATCACCAACGATGGCGATTTGACGGTCCCGGTCGACCTGCGCGGCTTCGGCTTCTGGCTGCGTCAGACCTTCGGCCCGCCCACCACCACCGCGACCGGCGACAAGTTCTCGCACGTCTTCAAGTCGGGCACGGATGCGCTGCCGTCGACGTCGATCGAGATCAGCCAGCCCGAGGAGCCGAGCCATTCGGTCCATTATGGCGCGGTCGTGAACACCTTGAAGATCGCGATGACGCGGTCCGGCATGCTCAACGCGGTGCTGTCGATGATCGCGCAGGGCGAGACCAACCCTTCGGCCGACAGCGTCGCCGGCGTGCCCAGCGTACTGCGTGGCCCCCGCTTCGCCCAGGCGACCGGCTCGATCATGGTCGACGGCGCTGTCGCCGGCGACATCGTCTCGGCCGACCTCGCCTATTCGAACGCGCTCGATAAGGTCGAGGTCATCCGCGACGACGGCCGGATCGGCGGTGTCGATCCCGGCAAGGCGATGACGAACGGCTCGCTGGTCGTGCGCGGCCTGCGCGGGCCGCTGGCGGTGAAGTCGCGGACCAAGGTCGCCGCGGCGATCCAGGCCGGCTGGGTACAGGCCGACGGCACGCTGACCTTCGCCATGCCGCGTATCTTCCTGCCGCGGGTGAAGCGCCCGATCAGCGGCCCGAAGGGGCTGCAGTCGACCTTCAATTTCCAGGCGTCGGGCGCGGAGGCGGCGCAGCTGACCGTCACGCTGGTCAACGACGTCGCCAGCTACGCCTGATCCCGGGAGAGACACCATGAACCTGCCCACCAGCATCGACATCGGCCGCGCCGACGATCACGACGTGCTTCGGCGCGTTCGGGTCGTCGACGCGGCGACCGGCGAGACCATCGCCGGCGTCATCACCGCCGACGCGATCGCCGGCACCGTCCGCCGGTTCGAGGTCGACGCCGGCCAGCTTGTCCTGAAGGACGATAGCTTCGTCATCGTCGACGAAGAGCGCGACATCCGCATCGAGTGGATCGTGCCGCCGATCGCCGAGGTCGCGGAATGAGCTGGGCCCTCGGCAAGGCGGGCACCGTCACGCATACGCTGGTGGCAGCGCGCGGCGACCTGCCGCCCGTCACCGTCACCTTCAACGCCCAACCGACCCTGCTGTCCGCCCGCGCCGCGCGTGAGGCGGCGCAGGCAGTGTTCCGCGAAGGCGGCCCCAAGGTCACCGAGCGCGCCGGCGACGCCTTCTCGGCTGCGATCATCCGCTGGAACATCCTCAGCTGGACCGGGATCGGCGACGGCCCCGACACCCCCGTCGATCCGACGCATGACGTCGAGCAGCTGGACGATGCCGGCAAGCCGATCGGCGTGGAGCTGGGCACGATCAGCGCCTTCCTCGCCGAATCGCGCCTCGTCGACGCGGCCGACCGCGAATATGTCCTGCCCTGGGTGCTGGCGGACATGGAAAAAAACGGCTGGTCGCCCTCGCTGGATGGCACTTCCAGCAGGGCGACGCAGGTGCAAGATACTGTCAGCTCTCCTGCGACGCAGGAAAGCTCGGTCGATGCCACGACCACGACGGACGCCCCACCTGCCCCTACGACCAAAAGAAGCCGCAGACGGAAGCCGGCGAAGGCGTCTGGCGGCTGATCGCAGCATGCGGGTCGCAGATGCGGCTCGCGTTTGCGTCCGGCCCTGAAGGGATCGTCAGCCGGCCGATCGGCCTCGACTGGGGCGCGATCATGATGACCGCCACCGGCCGCGGCGTCGACACCGCCCTCCTCGCGGAAATCCTGCCCGACATCGAGGCAGCGGTCGTCCACCCACCCGAACCCGACGCTGAAGGAGACGCCGATGGTGATGCGTAGCGTCGGGTTCCAGCTTCGGACGGACGGCAAGGCCGAGGTCAAGAACGACTTCGCCGAGGTGCGGGCCGCCGGCAGCGCCGCCATGTCCGGCGTCGCCGATGCAGCCGAGCAGGCCGGCGAGCGCGCGGAGCGGGCGCAGTCCGCATCCGCCGATCGCCAGATCGCCAAGTGGAAGGCGATGGCGTCGGCCGCCAAGGTCGCCAGCCTGGCGCAGGATAGCCGATCGACATTCGACATGGCGCTCGCCGATCGCGGGTCGGGCAGCCAGTTCGCGACCGTGAACCTCGATCGATCGACCGGGGCGGCGAAGGCGTCGGCCGACGTCTTCCGGCCGATGATCGAGGCCGAGGAGCAGATGGAGGCGCGCACCCGTGCGCTGCTGGCCGCGATCGATCCGGTCTATGCGGCGCAGGGCCGCTTCAACACCGCGATCACCGAGGCCAAGACGCTCCTCGATGCCGGCCGCATCAGCACCGATCAGTACGCGCTGGCGCAGGACCGCGCCCATGCCGCGCTCGATGCCGCCACGGGCGCCACCAAGCGGGCTGAGCTGGGCGCGGCTGCGGTCATCACCATGCAGGCGCGCGTCAATGCCGCCGGCGACAACGGCTTCGGCGGCTGGGCCGGGTCGGCCGAGCGATCGGCGTCCGCGTTCCGCGCGCTGATCGCGGCCGAGGAGGAGCTGGAGAACCGCACCCGGCGGATGATCCAGACGATCGACCCGGCAGCTGCGGCGCAGGATCGCTTCAACGCCGAGATCGGCGAAGCCCGGTCGCTGGTCAACGCCGGCACGCTGTCGCTCGACCAGTATTGCACCAAGCTGCGCCAGGAGCAGGCGCTCCTCGATGCGGCGTCGGCCGCCCAACGTCGGGGCGCCGCCAGCACCGCCGCCCACCGGCAGGCCATGCAGGGGCTATCGTTCCAGGCGCAGGACGCCTTCACGCAAATCAGCATGGGCACGAACCCGCTGAGCGTGCTGGCCATCCAGGGCGGGCAGGCAGCGGGCCAGATGGCGAACCTCGGCGGCCGGATCGGCGCCGTGTCGACCTTCCTGATCGGGCCGTGGGGCCTTGCCATCACCGCCGGCATGTTGGCGCTCGGGGCGTTCACCGATCACATGCTGAAGGCCGGTGACGCGGCCGATAAGACGAAAAAGGCCGTCACCGTCCAGATCGGCTCTATCCAGGCGCTCGACGCGGCGAACAAGCTGCTGAACGACACGCTCGGCCAGTCGGTGAAGAACCAGGCGCAGGTCCGGGCCGAGGCGATCGGTGTCGCCAACGCCAACATCATCGCCGCCAACGCTGCGCGTGATCGAGCGGTGCAGGAGATCAACCTCGCCAAGGCGATGCTGGCGCAGACCGCCGCACGGTCGCGCCAAGGCGGCGAGCGCAGCGACGTGGCCGCCATGAGCCTGTCCGGCGATGCCGAGGCGATCAAGAAGCAGGAGATCGCGCTGGTCGCCCTTGAGGGCAAGATCGCCGCCACCCGGCGGTCGCGTAGCCAGCTGATCACCGAAGACCGTCGACTGACGGCCGAAGCCACGGCCGACCGGGCGGATGCCGACGCCAAGCTGGTCGTGGCGACCGGCCGAACCGGCGATGCCGAACGATCGCTTGCCAATATCCGCCGGCAGGGCCGGTTGGAGCTGGCCGCCGGCACGCTGACGCAGGAAGGATATCAGCGCCGGGTCGAGGGCGGCGAGCGGGCACTCGAAGCCGCGCAGGAGGCCGATCGCAAGCGTGGTGAAGGCCGCACCGCCTCGCTCGGCCGGCAGGCAGCGGCGATGCAGGTCAATGCCAGCGCGTCATTGGATCTCGCCCGTGCCTATCTGACGGGCGGCGACGCGGCGATCCGTGCCGAAGCCGCGCGCAAGGGGCTGACCGACGCCACCCGCAAGGGGATCGAGGCGGACGCGCAGGTCGCCCGCCAGCTGCAGGTGATGGTCGGCGAGGATGTCGCTGGCGCCGCCAAGTCGGTCGCGGCGATGCGCGACGAGACCATGGCCCGCGCCGCGATCCGCGCGCAGGTCGAGGCCGGCACCTTATCCGCTGCCGGCATGGCGCAGGCCATGACCGACGAGATGGCGCTCCGGCCGCTGCTGAAACTGCAGACGGTCGCCCAAGGCGAAGCGCTCGACGTCCTCAACCGGGTGATCCGCGAATACCGGCAGGTGATGGCCGAGGCGCATGAGGAGGAGGCCAAGGGCAACGCGACCCGATTGATCGCGGCAAGCAAGGACCGGGTGACCGAGATTCGCGCGTCGATCCTGGACATGAGCGGCACCCCGCTTGCCCAGGCGATCGCCGCGGCCCGGCGCGCGGCCGAGAAGGAAGCCGATACCGGCAAGATGACCGGTGCCGATCGCGACGACTTCATCAACAGCCGCATCGATGAGGCCCGCGCCGCCCGCGCCGGCGAGCTGGCCCGCTACACGCTCGATGCCTTGCAGACGCAGACCGATAGCCTGGCACTCGGCGAGCGCGAGCTGCAGCTGCTCGGCGCCAACGACAACGTGCGATCGATCGAGCTGGAAAAGCTGCGGCTCGGGCAGGAAATCCGCCGGCGCTTCCCGGAGATGGCGCGCGAGGATGTCGACGCGCTGCTCGCTGGCGTCGACGCGATCGGCGAGCAGAATGCCCGGCTGAAGATCATGGCGGCCAACCTCGACGAGGTCCGCCGCTTCGGGTCCGACTTCGTCGACACGGTGCTCGACGAGGACACTTGGTCGAGCTGGGGCAACGCCGGCCGCGCCATGACCTCCATGATCAAACAGGAGTTCATGAAGCTGGCGCTGCTGAACCCGTTGAAGAACCTGATCAACGGCAACACCGACCTGCCGACGCTCGGCGGGTTCTTCGGCGGCATCGGTAAGATATTCGGCGGCAATAGTGGCTGGTCGGGCGGCGTGACGGGGCCGGCATCGCTGCCCGACTTCAATCCGATCAAGACCTTTGACCAGATCAGCCTGCCGCGTTTCGCGACCGGCACCGAATATGCCAGCGGGGGTGCTGCCTGGGTCGGCGAGTTTGGCCCGGAAATCCTGAATGTCCCGCGCGGCAGCCGGATCACGCCGGCGGGTGAGTCCCGTCAAATCGCCGCCAACGACCGCGCGTCGTCGTTCGCGATGCCGATCACGATTGACGCCACCGGCGCCGATGCGGCGGGGTTGATGCGGGTCGAGCGGGCGCTCGCGCAACTCGAGCAGAACATCCCCGGCATGGTCCTGACCGTGATGCAGGACGCGCAGGCCCGGAGGGTCATCCGATGATTGTCTATCCCCGCCCGATGCCGCTCACCGGCATGGCGCAGCAGCTGTTCGATATCCTGCGCGTCGATCAGGCGGCACCGGAAGCCGGCGGCTACATGGGCGGTGTCCAGTCCGGCTTCCCGCTGTGGGTGGCGACCTGGACGACCGCCCGCAACACCCGCGACGTGTCCGACGAATGGACCGCCTGGCTGTCGACGATGCGCGGCGCGCAGCGGCGATTCCTCGGCCGCGACTTCGCGCGCTCGTTCCCGCGCCGGTATCCGAAGGGTTTCGGTGGCCTTCGGATCGGCACGACCGCCTTTACCGGTACCGCGGCGACCTGGTCGGAAGCGATCGACGAGCAGGACAACGCGCAGCTCACCCTGACCGGCCTGCCGGTCGGGCTGGTGCTGTCGCTGACCGATTTGATCGGCTTTCGCTGGGATGCCGGCGGTGCCGCCCCCGGCAGCTATGGCCGGCGCACCGTCGCCCGCGTCACCGAAGCCAGCGTCGTCAATGCACAGGGCCGGGTGACGGTCGGGATCGAGCCGCCTCTGCCCTATTTCATCCCGACGACCGCCCAAGCGCACCTCGACTATCCGGCGTGCGTGATGACGATCGTGCCGGCCGACACCAAGGTCGCGCCGATCGATCGCCGCCTCGTCGCCACCGGCACCGTGATCGCCGGCGTCCAGGACCTGCGCCCATGAAGATATTCAGCCCCGCCGCGATGGCGGAAATCCGCAAGGGCACCGCCATCGTCAGCGGCGCGGTCGAAATCCTGTCGCGCGATCCGATCCGCCTGTGGGGCGGCTATGGCCGCCTGCCGATCGAGGGCGAGACCTATGAGCCGATCGCCGATCGCGCGCTGGCGCAGGTGTCAGGGCAGGCGCTGGGCGGTGCCGCGCAGAACGTGAACCTCACCTTGTCGGGCATCGAACCCGAGGCGCTGGAGCTGCTTGATGCCGAGGAGGTGAAGCGCGCCCCGGCGACGTTGCGCCGCCTGATCTTCAGCGGCGACGGCAAGCGCATGCTCGATCAGCACGTCTTCACCCGCGGCCGCCTCGATCCGCTGACGGTGCGCGACGTGATCGGCGGGGCCGCATCGATCGCCACCTCGATCGAGAGCGCCGCGCGCGGGCTCGGCCGACGTGGCGGCCGGATGCGGACGGATGCAGATCAACGGCTGATCAAGGCGGATGACGGCTTCTTCAAGAACGTCAGCTTTGCGGCCGAGAAGAACCTGTACTGGGGCGGCCAGAAGCCCGCCACGGCCGCCCAGGCCACCGGTGCGATCCCCGCCTCCGGCTATGCCGGCGGCTACAACGCGCAGCTGCAGGCGGAATAGCATGGCCCAGCACCGGGATATCGACGCGCTGATTGCGTGGTTGGAGACGGTTGCGCGCCGCCCCTTCTCGTGGCGGTCGCTGCATTGTGCGGCCTATGCCGCCCAGGCGGTGAAGGCGCAGGGCGGGGGCAATCCCATGGCCGGCATCGTCTGCCGGTCGAAGCGCGCCGCCCATGCCGTGTTGGCGGCCGAGGGCGGCATGGAGGCGGCGGTCGATCGCCGTCTCGTCCGCATCCCGCCGGCGCTGGCGTCGCGTGGCGATATCGCCGGCGTGCCCGATGACGACTTCGGCGTCCGCCTGCTGGTGGTGGAGGGCGCGACGCTGGTCGGCCCCGGCGCGACCGGCGCGCAGCGGCTGCCGCGCTCGATGATGACGATGGCCTGGTCAGCCATGCCCGAGGGGGATGCCTGATGTCGAAGACAGTCGGCAAAATTCTCGCCGTCGCGGCGATCGTCGTCGGCGTCATCGCCGCGGTGCCGACCTTCGGCGCCAGTCTCGGCCTGTCCGCCGCAGCCGCCTCGCTGATCGGCGTCGGGATCGCAGCGGCCACCTTCGTCAATTCGTCGATCCTAGCATCCAAGGCCAAAGGACAGCTACAGGCGCGGCAGGCGTCGGTGGTGGCGCTGCAATTCGGCGAGGTCGCGCGCGAGGGGCTGATCGGCCAGATGCTGACCGGCGGGTCGCTGGTCGACGCATTCAACTGGGGCGGTAAGGACGGCACCGACTGGGAATGCCGCGTCATCGCGCTGGTCGACCACTTCTGCGATGGCCTGCCCGGGTTCTACGTCAACGACCTGTATGTACCCTTCACCGGCGACGGCCCGGTCGCAGGCTATAACGGACAGCTCGAAGTCTATTGGCGGCCGGGCACCATGACTCAGACGGTGCCGGCGGTGGTGCTGGCGAACGGCCCCGGATGGACGCCCCGCGACATCGGTGCTGGCGTCGCGTGGGTCGCGGTCTGCTACAAGGCGGACAAGGCCGATGCGAAGAACCCGGTATGGCCGGGTGGCCGGCCGGCGTTCGCATGGCTGGTGCGCGGCAAGCGGTGCTACCAGCCGCGCAAGGATTCGAGCGTCGGCGGGTCGGGCTCGCACCGGTGGGATGATCCCTCCACCTGGGAGTGGACCGACAATCTCATCGATTGCCGCTACAACTGGGTGCGCGGCATCTATGCCGGCGACCGGGTCGACGATCCCGACATGCTGCTCGTCGGCCGCGGCCTGACTGCGATCGAGGCGCCGCCCACCAACGTCTTCGCGCCTGCGAACCTATGTGACGAGCTGGTCGCGATCGACGCCGGCGGCACCGAGAAGCGGTACACCGTCAACGGCGTTCTGAAGGCGGACGAGCCGTATATCGACATCGAGGAGCATTTCGCGGCCGCGTGCGGTGGCGTGATCCTGCAGCCCGAGGGTGCGGTGGAGATCGAGCCCGGTCAGGCGAAGTCGCCCGTCTTCTTCTTCTCCGACGAGGACCTCCTCGTCGGCAGCACCGTCGAGTTCTGCGACACCCTGCCGGAATCCGACGAGGCGTGGATCAACACGGTCTCCCCGCGTTACGTCGACCCGGCGCTGAAATTCACCGACCACGCCGCCCCGGTGCGCCGCGTGGTGTCCGACATCATCATCGATGGCGGCCCGCGCGAGCAGTCGCTCTCGCTGGCGCTGGTGACGTCCGCCACGCAGGCCGGCCGGGTGGGTGAGATCGCGCGCCGGCTGGGCCGCCTCCCCGCGCGGGGCAAGGTCTCGCTCGGCCCGACCTTTGCCGAAGTCGAGGAGGGCGACTGGGGCGTCTGGACGTCGCAGCGGTACCTGAAGGGCAAGAGCGTGCTTTTCCGCGTCGAGGCGTACAACCTCAACGAGAAGTGGCACAACACCCTGACGCTGCGCGAGATCAGCCCGCTGGTCTATGCGCGCGACGCCGACAAGGCATCGACCTCGATTGCACTGCAGCCGGGCGATATCGCGCCGATCGGCCAGCCCGGCGCCGGCGCGTGGGTCGCCCGGCCGGTGTCGCTGACGCAGGGCGACACCGCCATCCCAGGGATCGAGATCTCGGGCGCGACCGACAACGACTATGCCGACCTCGTCCGCTTCGAATTCCTGCCGGCAGAAGGAGTCGTCGACGTCACCATCGCCGGCGGCTGGCTGGAAAGCGGCGTCGCCGGGCCGGACGTGCGGCAGCACCTGATCACCAGCATCGCGCCGCGGACGTACTACTATCTGGCGGTGTCCTACATGGTCGGCCGTCGCCCGGGGCCGCGCCGCATCCTCGGTCCGATATCGACCGATCCCACCGCGGCCGACTGGGAGACGGTGAAGGGACCGAACAAGCCGGCTGACAACGCCACGAACAGCGCTGATCCGACCTCACCGTTCGGCCCAGGCGGCACCGTGGGCGGGACGATCAAGCAGATCACCGACAACGAGAAGGCGATCAAGGCGGTCCAGGATGCCAACGATTACGCCGACAAGGTCACCATCCCCGCGATCAACAAGCGGATTGACGATGCCAACCGCGATATCGCTGCGGCCGACAAGAAGATCGATGACACCCGCGCCGAAATCGAAGCTCGCTTGGACGATACGGACGAGAAAACCGAGAGCGAATTCGAGCGCACCGACCGCGCGCTGGATGCCGCCGGCGTCGCGCTGAAGAATGAAGTTGATCGGGCCAAGGGCGAAGAGGGCGCGATCCGGATCATCACCGGCCAGCAGCAGACCGCGATCGAGGGCAACAGGGCCGCGATCGAGAGCGAGACGACTATCCGCGCTCGCGATGATGCCGCTATTGTCGAGCAGGTCGACACCGCCGTCACCGAATACAAGCGGCTGGACGGCGCGACCAATACCCGCATCACTGAATCTGTCGCCGGGCTGAGCAATGCAGACGTCGCGATCGGCCAGCGCATCGACGAGGTACAGACCGACTATCGGGCCAAGGATACGGCTACCAATTCGCGCATCACAACCTCGGTCACCGCACTGAGCGATGCAGATCGCGCGCTGGGCGGACGCATCGACAGCGTCATCACCGACTATCAGGGCCGGGACACGGCGACCAACACCCGGATCACCCAGTCGGTCACCGCCCTGAGCAATGCTGATGTGGCGCTCGGCCAGCGCATCGATACGGTGGTGACCGATTATCGGGACAAGGACAGCGCGACCAACACCCGCATCACCAACTCAATCAAAGCGCTGAGCGATGCGGACGTGGCGATCGGGCAGCGCGTCGACGGGATCGTCACCGACTATCAGGGCCGCGACGGCGCAACCAACACCCGCATCACCGAGACGGTCACCGCCCAGGCGGGAGTGAACCGCGCATTCGGCGAACGGGTGGACGCGATCGTCACGGACTATCAAGGCCGGGACGGCGCCACGAACACCAGGATCACCCAGTCGGTATCCGCCCTCAACGATGCCGACGCGGCGATCGGGCGGCGGATCGACTCGATCGTGACGGACTACCGGGACAAGGACACCGCGACCAACACGCGGATCACCACCTCGATCAACGCGCTCAGCGATGCGAACGCGGCAATCGGCCGGCGCGTGGACGAGGTCGTGACGGACTATCAGGGCCGGGACACCACCACGAACGCGCGGATCACGCGAGAGATCGCGGCTGTTTCGGACGCCACCGGGTCTGTTGCACGGGACGTGACGACCCTGTCGGGATCGGTCGGGGGCCTGCGCACCGAAGTGACCGAGGCGAAGGGCCTGATCGCCGGCGCTGATAAGCGGAGCGAGGTCTACTGGGAGGTGATCGGCACCACCTCGGACGGTCAGGCGATCGTCCGCCTGTCGAAGAAGGATGGCACGCGCGGCGTCTTCTACATCGGCGCCGACCTGCTGGTCGACGGCAACGCCATCATCAACGGCACCGTCTTCGGCAAGGCGATCGCCGGCTCGGCCGTCCAGAAGCTGCTGTTCCGCACCCTGCCTTATGACGTGCAAATCCCGAGGGGCGGCACGCCCGTCTACGGTGGCGGTGGTGACACCGGCGGTGGTGGCGGGGGCGGCGGCGGGGGTGGCTGGTACCCAGAAATGCCGAACCAACAGTGAGCAGCTGACATGGCAACCACCATCTTCGACGAGACCTTCACCAAGGACGACAACGACAGCGCGCTACGCGTGCTGGTCTATGCGACCCTGTATAGTCCCGACGATATTCAGTTCACCGGATACATCCTGCTCGATGGCATCATCAAACAGGTCTGCCCGGCCAATATCATCCTGGTGGATCGTCAGGCGCAGATACCGCTGACGCCATTCGCCTATCTGACCGACGTCGCGGCCGGTCAGCACAACATCAAGTTTGTGGTGGAGAACACGGAGCAGGACAACGTCGTCCTGTCGATCAAGGCGGGCGCCACGCTTGAAGTGGCCGAGATCAAGCAGGGAGCGCGCTGATGATCTATCTGATCTATGAGCGCGCCACCGGCATCGTGATCGGTAGCCGGGTCGGTGAGAAGCCGCCGACCCTCCTGCGCCACCATGCCACCGTCCCGGTCGCCAATCCCGTCGAATACGACACGGTCAGGGTGGTCGACGGTATCGTACGGTCGCGCCCGCTGCTCGACTTCGACGCGCCGGCAGCCGACGCGATGATCTCGGTCAATGGCGGGGATCCAATACCAGCGAAGGGATGGAAGCCGCCGACGACGCCCGGCACCTATCGGGCGATGGCGGTGGGCGCCTACCGCGGCGAGCGCGTCTCGATCGTCCGCACGCTGGCGGACGAACAGGCCTACCTGATCGGCGAGGTGAAAACGCTCGCGGCACAGAAGAAGATGACCGCGATATCGCCTGGCACCGCCAAGCCGGAGGAATATCGGCTGAAGGCGCCGGAGATCGCCGCCAGTGCCAATCTCGTCGCCGGCGTCCTCAATGCCCTGACGGCGACACAGGCCGCGGCACAATTCCCTACGGCCGCCAGCGAGGCGCGGTGCAGTGGCGAGCCCCTGGCGACCGTGCTGGCCGGGTATCGGGATGGCTCCGCCGGCTCAGACGCCGAAGTCCGCCGGCTGTCCTCGATCGAGCATACCGCCGTGAAGCGGATCAAGGCGGCCAAGACGATCGCCGATAAGCGCGCGGCCTATGCCGCGATCAACTGGAACTGGGCGTAGCCGCCCACCCTGCCCAGGTACCTGAAACACGGGACCTCGGCATATCTTGAGGTACCTGACATGACCGAAAGCCCCACCGGCCCGACGCAGATCGTCGCCGTCGCCCCGCCTGCGCGCCCGGGCATCAAGGAATGGGTGCCCGCCGTTTCGACGTTGGCAGTACTGGCCGGGATGCTGCTCACCGGCGGCAGCTTGATCCAGACCGTCAAGGACACGGCGCTGAAGGTCGAGAAGCTCGAAAAGCGGGCGGACCTCCGCGACGACCAGCTGCGCGACGTGCAGGTCAAGATCGGCGGGATGGACGCAAAGCTCGACATTCTGGTCGGTCGGCAGCGCGAGCAGCGGCCGTGATCGACGGCGGCCTGCTGCTGATCATGCTCGGCGCGATCGCGCTGGTGGTGATACCCTTGCAGGACGCCATTGCCTATCGCCGCTGGGCCCGCACCGCGACAATCGGACAGACCCTGCGCGCCGCGGTGCCGATGGCTGAGCCGACACCCGCGCTCGATCGCCTGGTCATTGAGGCTGACGTCGCGATCGCGCGTGACGAGCTGCTGAGCGGTGTCGCCGGCGTCGCCGAGATTTACCGGCGCGGCTGACCGCGCCCCCTTCAGGAGACCATCATGAAATCCATCGACTGGCGCGAGGCTTCGCGCTGGTGGTCGCTGCGCGTGTCCACGTTCGGCTCCATCCTTTTCGCCGGCATGACGCTCCTGCCCGAGCAGCTGCTGAGCCTGTGGAATTCGGTCCCGGCCGACATCCGCGCCATGATCCCCGAGCGGGCGAACAACTGGGTCGGGATGATCCTGTTCATCGCGGTGGTGGTCGCGCGGCTGATCCCGCAGCGGAAGCCCGCCGAGGGCGTGCTGGCGTCGAAGAGCGGCAAGGTGCAGCCGAAGGCCGCCGGCGGGATGGCGACGATCGCGCTGATGATCGCCGGCGTGATCGCGATCGAGGGCGGGTATGTGAATCATCCCGCCGACCCGGGCGGCGAGACGAACATGGGCATCACCAAGAAGGTGGCGATCGCCAACGGCTACGCCGGCCCCATGCGGACGCTGCCGCGCGAGGTGGCGCACAGCATCTATTATGGCCGCTACATCGTCGCGCCTGGCTATGAGCCGCTCGTGTCGATCGATGCCCCGGTCGCCGAGGAGCTGTTCGACACCACCGTCAATATGGGCGCCCCGCGGCCGTCGCGCTGGTTCCAGCTGTCGATCAACGCCCAGTGCGGCACCCGGCTGATGATCGACGGCCGCGTCGGGCCCGGGACGATCGCCGCCTACCGCGCCTGTCAGGCGAAGGTCGGGGCGACGCAGCTGTGCCGCGGCACGCTCGACCGGCTCGATACCGCACAAAAGGCGGAATATGCTCGCCTCGTCCGCGTGAACCCGAAGCTCGCGGTCTTCTACCGTGGCTGGGTCGCCCACCGGGTCGGCAACGTCGACCGGGCCAAGTGCGCGGTGGCGGCATGATCGGCGCGATCGCCGCCATCACCGGCGTACAGCGCACGGTCGGGCTTGGCCTGGTCGCGGCGCTGGTGATCGCCACCGGCTGGGGCGCGCGCGTCGACCACCTGCGCGGGCGCTATGCCGACCAGCTCGGCCTCGTCACCGCCTCGATCGAGAAGGTCACCGGCCGCGCCACCACCGCGGCCGGTGCGCCGATCGCGATCGAGGCGGTCGGCATCCTGCGCGATCGGTACCGACAGGAGCGCGAGGCGGCCCGGTCGATGATCGAGCTGCAGGCGATCTCGATCCGCGCGCTGGCGGCCGAGAGCGCACGGCAGGCGGCGATCGGCGTCCAGAACCGCAAGCTCGCCGAGGCGACGATGCGCGAGCGCGATGCCTGGATCGAGCGGGCCGAGGCGGCCGAGACCCGCACCGCCCGCGCCAGCGCCGAGACCGAGGTCGCCGAATGCGAGCGGGTGCTGGACGCCCTCTACGCGGACGGCTTCTGACCACCACCCCCACCGGGAGCATTGCCATGAAGACCATCCTCCGGCTCGCCCTGGTGGCGGGCCTGTCGGGCTGCGCGGCCCACACGCCGGCACCCGAGCCTGCGATCGTCTATCGCGACGCGCCTACCGCGGTCGCGGTCGGCTGTGTCGTCGATCGGCCGGTTGCGCCGGACGCGCTGCGCGTCCGGGTGCCGGCGGCCGCTTGGGCGCAGCGCGCCCCGGGCGCGAAGGCGCAGGCCGTGCGGGCCCAGGCCGGACGCCGCCTGAATTATGAGACCGCAGCCGCGGCCGCGACGGCTGGCTGCGCGGACGCGAAGGGGGATCGCTGATGCCGCTGCCGCTCCAGACCCCGGTCATGATCCGGCGCATGCACCCGCGCGACGTGCTCGATATCTATCCCGTCCTCAACCAGGGCGACGGGTTGATGCATATCCTTCAGCCCGGCGAGATCGTGACCGACTTCGCCGTCACGTTGAGCGCGGAGGCCGCGGCGATCGGGATGGTGATCGCCACCGGGGCCAACGCTCCACGCTATGCCGCCCTGGTCTTCGCGCTGCAGGCGAGCATCCTGCCGGCGCGGCGCAACTCCTCGATCTTCGACGGTGCCGGCGTGACGGTGGGCGGGGAGATCAACTTCGCCACCAACCTCGCCAACCGCGAGAAGACCTACACCTTCGGCATCAAGGTCGTCCGCAAATGAGCGATACCCCATCCATCGCCGGTGGCGTCATCAATGGCACCACTGGCATCGCCGCCTTCATCTTCTATGCCGGCGCTGTTGGCATCTGTGAACGCGACGGCATGCGCGAGATCGCGTTCTTCGCCCCGCTGGTGATGCCGGACCTGCCGTCCGAGGGCATCCTAGACGGCGAGAAGGTCACCGTGATCGACGTCCAGATACGTGATCTAAACCCGGGCGAGCGTACCCGTGGCCGTGATCGCGGCCCCCGCGCCATCATCGCGACGGTCATCCCGTCGCCGGCAACCTAAGGATCGCCCATGGCGCTGGCTCCCCTTTCACAGACGATCTTCCTGACCGAGGACGGGTCGGCCGTCCGCGACCCCAAACCGGTGACGATCCCGCCGCTATTGGCAGTCCCGTCGGTGACGCTTGGTACCCTGACGCTATCCGCCCGGCTGATGGCTGGGGCCGCGTCGATTGGCACGATCATCGGAGCGACGGCAGGGTCGACCGTTTTGAGCGGGATCGCCGGGCTGACTGTCGACAGCGCCGCTAGGACCTATGCGTGGACAGGTGGGAGTGCGGTGGGTGGCTATCCAAACGGCCTGACCGAGACGCATCCGAACGCGACGAATTCGGGCCGAGCTTCCCCGTTGACGGTTGAGGACGCACCGATCGTGCCCGTTCCTCTGCCCGACCCGGCGGCAATCGACTGGTCGACCGCAGCCATGATCGGCCATCAGACCGGCACCATCGGATCCTCGTCGCCCGCAGCTGTCATGCGCCGGACCTTCACGCCCGCGAAGACGGTCGCGCGCGCCACGCTGCAAGCAACGGCCCTCGGCACCTATATCGCCTACCTGAATGGTGCGCGGGTCGGCGATCGCGAGATGACGCCGGGCTGGACCGATTATACCAAGCGCCGGCATTTCCAGACCTACGATGTCACCAGCATGATCGGGACCGGCGTCAATGCGCTCGGTGTCGAGGTCGGTGATGGCTGGGCGCATGGCTATATGAGCCTGCGGGGCCGGAACTACTACGGCGCCGACGTGCCCCGCGCGATGGTCGCGCTCCGGCTCGATTATGCGGACGGCACCAGCGAGACGATCGTGTCCGATGCCTCGTGGAAGGCGACCACCAGCGATAACCTCGTGAATGACTGGTACAACGGATCGTCTCACGACCTCCGGTTGCGTAAGGACTGGTCAAACCCCGCCACCTCGGACGCGGGCTGGGCCAGCCCCACCGTGGTGCAGCCCGGTGCGGTACCGCTCGTCAAGCAGCCCTCGCCTGCCGCGCGGCGCATGGAGACGATCGCCCCGATCGGCCGCACGAACCCGCGCGCCGGGGTCTATATCTTCGACTTCGGTCTAAATCACGCCGGGTTCTGCAGCCTGACCGTCAAGGGAGCTGCCGCCGGACAGCAGATCATGCTGCGCCATGCCGAAGACCTGAAGGATGACGGCACCCTCTACACCGCCAATCTTCGGGCGGCGCAGGCCACTGACCGCTTCATATCGGCGGGCGGCGGAACTGAAACCTTCGAACCGCGCCATACCTGGCACGGGTACCGCTATGTCGAGATCACTGGTTACCCCGGTGTCCCGCCGCTTGACTGCCTGACCAGCAATTTCGTCTATCAGGACGCGCCGCTGGCATCGACCTTCGCCACCTCGTCGCCGGTCCTGCAAAATTCGTGGGATGCCGCGGTGCTGGCATGGAAGTCGAATGCCCTGACTTTGCCCACCGATTGTCCCCAGCGCGACGAGCGCCTCGGCTGGGGTGCCGACGCGCACCTGTTCGCCCAGGCCGCTACTTTCGTGCAGGACACCGGGGCGTTCCTCGATAAGTATTGCGACGATCTCGACGACAGCGCGATCGATGGCCTGGTCGGCGATGTCGCCCCGCACGTCACCGATGTCGCCCGCGGACGCGCGGGCTGGGGCGAGGCGGCGATCATCATCCCGTGGACGCTCTATCAGGCGTATGGGGATACCGGCTATCTCAGCCGCCACTGGACGACGATGAAGGCGGTGCTGGGCGCGCTACCGTATGTCGATTTTTACAACGACTATCTGCACCTCGGCCAGCCAACGAGCCCCGATGTCTTCCGCTATGCCTATGCCTATCACGCGGCGGATATCATCAAACGATCGGCCGACCTGCTCGGCGATGCCGCTACCTCGGCGACGGCCGCATCCAAGATGGCGTCGTTCTCCGCATCGTGGAATGCCTTCGTGTCCGGTGGCGGGTCGGTCATCGGCAACGAAGCGCAGTGCGGATATATTTTGGGTCTCGCCTTCGGCATCCTGCCAGCCGGGCAGCGCGCTGCGGCCGTCTCGGCGCTGGCGTCCAAGATCATGGCCGACGGGCTAAAGTGCGGCTTCGTCGGGCTCACGTATCTGCATGACGTGCTGGCGGATGGAGGCCGCCTCGATCTCGCTTATGCGCTGGCCGAGAAGACCACCGCCCCCTCACTCGGTCATCAGCTTGGCACCGGCCTGACGACGACCGGCGAGCAGTGGGACCCGCGCGGCTTGCGAGGGGTCAACGACGCGGCCAATTCGTACAACCACTATGTGCGGGGTGCGATATTGTCGTGGATCGCCCGCAGCGTGGCCGGGATCGACGCGGCGTCGCCTGGCTTCGCGACCGTGCTGCTACGGCCGCGGCCGGGCGGTGCGGCCACCAGCGCCCGACTGACCTATGCCAGCAAAGCCGGGACGATCGCCACCGACTGGTCGATTGCCGGCAACAAGCTGATCTGGTCGTTTACAACCCCTGTCCAAGCGATCGTCTCGCTGCCGCCGGGCTTCGTAACCACGGGCTTGACCGGCGCGATCGCCCCCGACCCGATCACGGGCGGCGAGCGGTATCAAGTCGCTGCCGGCAGCTACTCGATCACCGCCACCCTCACCTCAACCTACGTCGCGGCTGGCTATGTCGCGGACGGCTATATTGGAGCCCTGTAATGGTCGATATCATCACCCGCGCCGGCAAGGGCAGTGCCCTGACCTATGCCGAAATGGACGCGAATTTCACCAAGCTGAAGCAAGCGATTGAGGCGCTTCAGCCGATCGCTATCAGCTGGACGCCGGCAGACCTCGCGTCGACCGTGGCATGGTGGGACGCATCTGACGCAGGCAGCGTCACCGTGGCCGGCGGCATCGCATCGGCTTGGAGGGACAAGAAGAACGGGATCGTCGCATCGAACGACGCCGCCAGCCAGCGCCCGGCCTATTCGGCGACCGCGCTTGGTGGAAAGCCCGGTCTGACTTTCGATGGTGTCGATGATCGGCTGGCCTTCCCGACCAATGCCTTCCTGCCGATCGGCACCTCGCCCGTCACGGTGCTAATTGTCGCCCGCGCGG
>Ga0265798_10002074_pt1 | contig 30072 bp, 27 predicted proteins | sample P3T30metagenome_FD_192430 | JGI IMG/M metagenome (GOLD analysis project Ga0265798, IMG submission 192430) | Plant litter microbial communities from East Loma Ridge, Irvine, California - P3 T30 | ecosystem: Environmental > Terrestrial > Plant litter > Unclassified | place: USA: California...
AGCTTCCTTTTTGAAGCTTTCGAAATCAAAATCTTCTTGTGTTGCCATGTTCATGTCGATAGTTTAAAGTTACACTATTGACACAGTTCATGAAACACCCTCCGTGTGCTTGTCACTTCTAAGGTCTTGGAAAAAAAGTTCATTGCCATAGGTATTTTGTTTATTTCTTGCTTTAAGCGATCGAGGTTTCTACTGCATTACTGTTGTCACCACCTAAAGATTATACACTAGCTCATATATATCGTAATCGGTATATCCATAAAATACTACTTAATATTTCTATGCTGGTGATTTTCTGTGCTATCTGAGCCGCTCACAGCCCACGCACCAAAGAATCCAACCGCCGAAGGTATCACCCAGCCCAGCTCATACTCAAATAATGGAATATGGTTTAGCATCTCAATACTGCTCCCGTTCAGCAGTGCATAATGCTTAAGCAGATGAAAAACGGCTATGACCGTGGAGGCAAGCAAGGCAAAAATATAAGGCTTCCTGTTTTTTACAATAGACCCAAAGAAAACGGTATAAAGCACCAGGGTTATCGCAATTGGATATACAAAGCTTAGAATTGGATAAGCAAAACTAATGATGTTATCTACGCCGGTAATGGACAGTACGCAGGAGGCGATACAACAAACCGTCACCAATAACTTATATCCTAATTTTCCTTTAGTCAGTGCGGAGAAGAATGTTCCAAAGGCTGCAACCAATGCAATGGAGGTGGTTAAACAAGCAAGTGCAATGGCAACAGCAATCGCTACATTACCGTAAGGACCTAAAATAGCATGCGAAATGTACATCAAGAGCTCCGATCGCTTCATGGTTGTGCCAGTTACGCCAGAGGTTGCACCAAGGTAGATGAGGCCGCCGTAAATGATGAACAGGAAAATGGATGAAAGGGCGCCAGCGGTAATCACGACCTGCATTTTTGAACCCGTACTTTTATAGCCTTTTGCCTTTGTCGCTGCGATGATGATCCCCGCAAAAATTACAGAAGCCAGCACATCCAGAGTTTGATAACCATCGATAAAGCCTAGTGTAAATGATTGTGCACTGCTTAGTGCGGTTTCTTTATACCCGTCTATCGGTGTGAAAACACCCAGTAGGATCAAGATAATGAGTGACACCAGGAGCAATGGGGTAAGCACATTACCAATGATGTCTACGACCTTAGAGGGTTTTATGGTTAACAGCCAGGTAATAGCGAAGAAGATTACGGAGGTCCAGATGGGACCAGCACCAGGGAACGATGGTAGTACACCAACTTCATAGGTTGTTGCTGCTGTTCGTGGGATCGCAATCAGCGGACCGATGCAGAGCATGATGATGGTTCCAAGGATAGGAGACAAGAGTGGGTGAATTTTCCCGGCAAGGTCTTCAAACTTCTCACCCGCATTAACCACCGCAAGGATGCCGAGGAAGGGTAAAAGTATGCCGCTTAATCCGAATGCGATGATGGTGATCAGAACATGGTCGCCGATCTGTATTCCAATGAAAGGCGGGAGAAGTAAGTTGCCCGCTCCAAAGAACATGGCGAATAAGGCAAAGCCTATGGTGATGATGTCTCTTGTTTTTTTATTCAAACCTTTAGTATTAATTTTAACGGGTGTTAGCAAGGCCCAAAATAGCCAATATATCCTTAATATAAAATCAGGGTGCAGGATTGGCATGAGAGACATCATGAATATTTTGCTGTCCTGCGCGGAGGAATCATATGGAAAATACAACATTATCAATGCATGAAGTACTGCTGAAGAACTTCATCGAAAACATGAGACCAGAAGATGAAAAGATTCGGAAGGAAGTAGACCTTGGCTATTCCTGGGACGGGCAGTGCGCTATCCTGTTTGAAATCAGACCCGCCTGGAATGATTCCGGTAAGGTGCTTGAACTCCCTTTCGCCAAGCTGCAGTATGTGAAGAGCAAAAGCAGTTGGAAGCTCTATTGGATGCGAGGTTCCGGGAAATGGGAAGCTTACCAGCCACTTCCATCCGATTCAAATCTGGAAGTGCTACTTGACCTCGTTAGGAATGATGAACTCGGTTGTTTTTACGGATAGCGAAGGGTAATAATGCTTGAACCAACATTATAGTTCTCCATTAAAGTTCCTCAATATGCTCCAGACAGTAGTCGGCGCGAAGCAAAGTAGCCTCCCGATCCTGTGGTGTCATTTTATCCCATAACCTATACACCATAGACAATCTGGGGTTATGCTGTAGCTTGGCCCGGTGCTGGTCATGAAAATTCCAGTACAAGCTGTTGAAGGGACAAGCATCATCTCCGATTCGCTTGCTGCGGTCGTACTTACAACGCTCGCAGTAATTACTCTGCTTATGGATGTAGTTTGCACTTGCGGTATAAGGCTTCGATCCGGTGATGCCGCCATCAGCAAACTGGCTCATGCCTCTGGTATTCGTAATTTCCACCCACTGAATCGCATCAATGTAAATGCCCAGATACCAGAAATCCACGTCATCGGGATCAATACCCGCCAACAAAGCGAAGTTGCCCGTGATCATCAACCGTTGGATATGGTGTGCATAGGCATGTTCAAGCGACTGCCCAATGCTATGCTTCAAACAGTTCATCTTCGTCTTACCGGTCCAGTACCAGTCCGGAAGCTTCCTGCTGTGTTCAAAGTAGTTTAAATTTGCAAAATCCGGCATCTTTAACCAGTAGATGCCCCGCATGTATTCGCGCCAGCCCAGGATCTGCCGGATAAAGCCTTCCAGTTGGTTCATCCCAATTTCACCCGCTGCACTTTGCCAGGCGACTATTGCTGCTTGTACAACTTCCTTAGGCGAGAGCATCTTCGAGTTCATCCCAAAGGATAGTCGCGCATGATAAATGGACCATTCATCCGTATGCATCGCATCCTGGAAAGTGCCGAATAAAGGCAGACAGTGGGCTGTAAAATGCTGTAGCAGTTCAAGGGCTTGCGCCCGGTTGATGGGCCAGTAAAACTGTTCAGGATTGATATTGCCGATTGTTTTTACGCCTGCTTGTACCAGTCGGTCATACTGCGGTCGCACATCATTGTTAAACAGCAATGGCGGATAAGGCTTATGATTCTTCGGCAGTTTGCGGCGGTTCTCTTCATCGAAGTTCCATTTACCACCCGCAGGCTCCTTGCCATCCAGCAGTATACCGTGTTTCTTCCGCATCTCGCGATAGAAAGTCTCCATCAATAAACCTTTCTTGTTCGCGAAGAACAAACCAAGCTCATCCCTGCTACTGAAAAAGTGCTCGGTATCGTAAGCCTGACTTGCAATGCTCAGCTGCTTGCTGTACGCCTTTAACATCTCATCTAACCTGTACTCGTCGGGTAACTGATACTCGAACTTCTTAATCTGATGCTGCTGAATAAATAGATTGCAGTTTGCTGCGATGTTTTGCCGGTTTGCCGGATCATCAAGTTTGAGGTAATGCACCGCATGTCCAAGCTGCTGTAAATTCGCCGCAAAAGCCTCCATGGCCGCAAAAAAGGCACAGGCTTTCTGAATATGATGCCATACATAGTCGGTCTCTGTACGTATCTCCATCAGCACATACAGAATGGATGGATCCCGTTCCGCATACCAGGAATGCTGCAAATTGAGCTGATCGCCCAATATCAATCTCAATACTTTATACTTATTTTCCATGGTAGCCAAGCAGTACTATTAACAGGTAGCTGTCCTGATGTTCTAAGAAAAGCGGCTTGGCACAGGAATAGCAGGTAGGAGCACAGCTGAATTGCTATATTCGCTGCATTGCAGCTTTTCGCATTTAAATCAGCAATAAACAAACGAACATGAAGCACTTTAAATTATTAACCATCGCGGTATGTGCGCTAACGCTAAGCGCCTGCAGCATCTTCAAGAAATCAGCACAATCGACTACCCAAACCTCGGTAATCACCGACCGTAAATGGAAGCTGGTGGAACTGTATGGTAAACCCGTTGCCGATCAGGTAAATGGTAAAATGCCATTCCTACAACTGCACACCACAGATAGCCGGTATTCTGCAACTGGCGGCTGTAACGGCATCGGTGGGAACTTCAGCCTGGAAGCTAATGGCAGAATTAAGTTCTCTGCAGGTATGTCGACCAAAATGGCCTGCGATAATATGGAGGTTGAAAACGAATTGACAAAGGTGCTGATGACCGCTGATAATTATAGCCTGAGCGGTGAAGACCTGTCATTGAACAAAGCCAGAATGGCTCCACTTGCGCGCTTTAAAGCCGTAAAGTAATCGTATTAAAACAACAACCCCGGATTTTCTATCCAGGGTTGTTCTATTTTATTCATAAATCAAGTAATGCTGCGGGCGTTCCGCTTGATTGCCTACTTGCTTTGGCTAAGGGTAACCGATCTGCCAGTTTCCACAAATGCCTGCTTCAAAGCTTTAAGCTTCTCTGTTGAACTTTTCGCTCCAGCAGTACGCATGATGGTGATTGAACTTGGGAAATACACGGCAACGAAGCCCAATTCCTCCAGATAACCCACACCAATGGTTGTTTTCAAATCTTCAAAGAAGAATATGCCATCAGATTCGCCAGCAAAAGGATATCGCTCTGCAAAGAATTTAGCCGACTCTTCTACAACAGCTTCGGTTGGTGAAAGTAATAGGAGGGAAGACTCCAGCCCCGAGGGTTGAAAGCTGTAAATCACATTCAGCAACTTCGCGTTTTCACCTTTATAAAGGAGCCCATTACTGCTTTGCTCCAGCAAGGCACGCTTTTCCCTGCTTTTTACAGTCGCCATTGTGATGCCAAACTCGGCAACGGGCTCTATGCAAAGTTCACTGTAAGGAACAACAGTAACTTCCGAGCTGATTGTAGATCCGTTTACCACGGCCTGTATGGTGGTGTTACCAATTTTTCTTGCGGTAAATAGTCCGGCGGCATTGATGGTGCCGACGCTTAGATCGCTTGAACTCCAGGTGGCTTTAGCAGCATCCACCGTCGAGCTGCCTTCGCTAAGTTTAAACTGATGCGTCTGATCATAGTTCAAAGAGACTTTGTCCTGATCAAGGGTTGTACTTGGTTTGTCGTCTTTTTTGCTACAGGAAATGATGAGTAGTACCGGGACGAGGAGCGTTAATAGCCGTTTTTTCATGCTGATTGTCTTTTTACGTTAAGGACCTTTTAAAATGAGTTTGCAAGATAATAGAATAACTGATAGCTGGCTACCCGCTTCAAAAATGATACATCGGCCAATTGTTGATATGGTGAACCCGCCTGAACACAAAACTTAATTTGTTTAATGTTGTTTAATTCCCATGATGATTAAAGCACAAAAACTACAGCTCGCACTGGCATTGGGCATTGGTGCGGTGCTTGTCACAAGCATGGCGGCCTGCGTGTCCATTCCTAAAGGCGCTACGGCCGTTCAACCCTTTGAAAAAGATCGATACCTTGGAAAGTGGTATGAAATTGCGCGTATGGACTTCAAATTTGAGAAGAACCTGAACCAGGTGACAGCCGAGTACTCCGCTAAACCTGATGGCTCTATCCGTGTCGACAATAAAGGCTTCAATTACAAGAAAAATGAATGGAAAGAGAGTATCGGTAAAGCGAAATTCGTGAAAGGACCAAATGTTGGTCGCTTGAAAGTGTCCTTCTTTGGGCCATTCTATTCCGGCTACAACGTGATCGCTATTGACCCGGCTTACAAGTATGCTTTAGTTGTAGGTAACAACCTGAAATACCTCTGGATTTTGTCACGGGAGAAAACCATCCCCGAGAACGTAAAGCAGGATTATCTAAAACAAGCACGGTCATTGGGCTACAATGTAGATGAACTGGTTTGGACCGAGCAGGGGAAACCTTAACCTATTTTTCCGGCGGCCAGGCTTGTAGCAGTCGCCGGATCACCACAATCTCGGCAACATGATATGCAGTATGATCCGCGAGCTGTAGGGCTTCACGCAAAAGGGTTTGTCCTTCGCCGTGCGGAAAAGGAGTATAAAGATCACCCGCCTTTAAAAGCTGAATAAATGTTTCTAAATCAGCCGAAAAGGCTTGGATACTTTCCTCAAACGCGCCTTTTTCTTTAGGTGCGCCTTCTTTAGGCCAGTAATCATCCGGCCAGTTTAAAGCTTTATACGAGGGATTCCGGCAGAAGTCGAGCATATCTGCTTGTGCAATCCGGATGTGTTCCACCAACTGCCAGATGCTATAGGGTAGGTTTTCCGGTACTTTAGCCAGCAACGCTTCATCCAGACCAGCAGTTGCATCTGCAAATCCGACATGTGCAGTGCCACCCCGTAGTAGTTTTTCAAGCTCAGCAACGAGCGTCTGATTGTTGTTGTCCATAGCCATTGTTTTACATAGTCAACAAACGATCAGCTGTTTAGTTGAAAATAGCCACAATAAGTTTAGCGCAAATTTCCCTGATCTTGCCGCCGTTCAAACCAACGCGGCTGTTTGTAGGTTTAAATGATGTTCAATCTTTAATAAAGCAACATGAATACAACTGCTTCCTTGCAAACACCCGAGGTTACTAAAAAATTGTTACCCATCATTCTGGCTACATCCATCTTCATGCAGATGCTGGATTCAACAATTCTGAACACTTCGTTGCCGGCTATTGCAAAGGATCTGAAGGAGTCACCCTTGAACATGCAGAATGCGATCATCAGTTATGTGCTTACCCTGGCGGTCTTCATGCCGGTGAGTGGCTTTCTTTCAGATAAGTTCGGCACTAAAAAGGTCTTTATTTTTTCATTGATTCTATTCAGTGCAGGTTCGCTGTTTTGTTCCCTGTCTCAGAACCTGACAGAACTCGTGGTTGCCAGGATGATTCAAGGGTTAGGCGGCAGCTTGATGACGCCCGTGGGTAAGCTTGCCTTAATCCGGACCTTTCAAAAACATGAACTGTTAAAAGCAATGAACTTCGCCATCATCCCGGCGCTGATCGGTCCTGTGCTCGGGCCGCTTGTTGGCGGCTACATGGTCGATTACCTGTCCTGGCACTGGATCTTTCTGATTAACATACCCATAGGTGCGCTGGGCATCGCCTTAAGCCTGAAGTACATGCCCGACTATAAGTCGCCTATTATTGACTTCGACCTGAAGGGTTTTCTCATATTTGCTGCGGCCTCTTTGCTGCTTTCCATTGCTTTAGAGCTCTTCGGCAATACCGTACATGTTACCCCGGTATTGCTGGTGTTGCTACTGGGCTTCCTAATGCTGTACTATTACTACCGCCATGCTTCACGGGATGACAATCCAATATTTCCATTGGACCTCTTTAAAGTCCGTACGTTTAGGGTGGGTATCCTTGGTAATCTCGCGACCAGACTGGGCATCAGCGCCATTCCGCTCTTGCTGCCCATGATGATTCAGATTGCTTACGGACGCTCTGCTGTTACATCAGGTTGGATTGTGGCACCAATGGCGATTACAGCCATGTTTGGCAAGTCGGCCGTGATCGGGATCTTAGACCGCTTTGGTTACCGTGCCACGCTTATGACAAACACCTTCATCATCGGCTTCCTGATCTGTAGTATGGCCATTCCTGCAGTCAGCGCTTCAATTTACTGGTACATGCCAATCATTGCTTTGCTGGGTTTCTTCAACTCCATTCAGTTCACCGCTATGAATACCATTTCCATCGCCGACCTCCGTCAGTACCAGACCAGTAGTGGAAATTCTCTGGTGTCCGTTAATCAGCAGCTAGCACTAGGTTTTGGGGTTGCTTTTGGTTTATTGGTATTGAAGTTCTTCCAGGGGGATGTCAAGTTGATTCATGACGAGATTCATAATGCCTTTAGGTACACGTTTTTAGTTGTTGGTAGCTTGACGATTTTGTCAGGTGCAATCTTCAGGCGCTTGCATTTCAAAGATGGGGATAACATGAAGTCAGAAGAGGGGCATTAATGCACAGGTTCCTACAGGCAGTTTAGCGAATCTGCTGTAACATTCAATTGATCTGGTTGTCAAAATACATATTTTAAGTACGCTGGTATACAGGGATTTAGGCTATTATTTTGTAAATTGATAATCAGAGATAAAGTTATGAAAGCGCTAAAGGTAATCCTCCTGCTTGTTGGAATCGTCATTCTGCTCGTTGTTGCAGCTGGCGCGTATGTTAAACTCGCACTGCCCGATACTGGCAAGCCTCCGGTACTTAGCATTAAATCAACCCCTGAACGTCTTGAGAACGGACGTTATCTCGCAAATCATGTAGCTGCATGTATGGATTGTCACAGCTCCAGGGACTGGACCCGCTATGCAGGGCCCATGAAGGAGGCCGGTTTCGGTGGAGGGGGAGAAGTGTTCAACCAGAAAATGGGTTTCCCCGGCAGCTTTTATGCGCCGAACATTACGCCGCATCATTTACAAGAATGGACAGATGGAGAGCTGTTTCATGCAATTACCACCGGTGTTAGTCCGGATGGACGAGCATTGTTTCCGCTGATGGCTGCTCATCGGTTCGGAAAGATGGATCAGGAAGATATCTACGACATCATTGCCTACATTCGGACACTTGCGCCCGTGGTAAACGATGTTCCGGTATCCAAGGCCGACTTTCCCGTAAATTTCATCATCAACACCATGCCCAAACCCGCAGCGTTCCAAAAGAAGCCACAAGCAACAGATACGGTACGTTACGGCGGATATCTGGTGAATGCAGCAGGATGCGTGGATTGTCATAGCAAACATGATAAAGGTACCCTTATCGCAGGTACGGAATTTGGCGGAGGTATGGCTTTCGAAATGCCAACGGGAACTGTGAGGGCACCTAACATTACCTTCGATCCTACAACAGGCATAGGGAAATGGAGCAAAGCCGCTTTTGTTAGCAGATTCAAGCTTTACGGCGCCGCAAACTATCACTCCCCAAAAGTGGAAAGTGGTCATATGAATACCACGATGCCTTGGACCGTGTATGCCGGAATGAAGGAAAGTGATCTTGGTGCCATCTATGACTTTCTAGCGAGTGTTAAGCCAATCCGTCATAATGTGGTTAAGTTCAGCGCGAAACCTTAACAGCATCTTTATGTTCCTGCAACAAGACGATACATTTTCCTGAGAATAATTTGTTAAACTTGAGTGTTTAACGTTCCTTCATGAGAAAATTAAGTTCCACGATGCAGGGTTATCTGCTTTGCCTGCTACTTTTATTTATATGCAGCCCTGCAAGTTCCCAAACCCATGATCCGGCTGCCCGCCTCCAGTTGTTTGAAACACTTGAAGCTAACCTGCGGAATAACAGGGCTCTTCAATCCACTGCTCAACAACTAAACGATTTGAAAGTCCAAGCTATAGCAGCTCAGGACGACATCTCCCATGCCAGGAGCCGCTACGATCTTTTGATAATCCGTGACAAGCAAACAGAAGACAGCCTGTATTTCCAAAACAGTGCTTTCATGGATACCCTTATTGATAGCCGAAGTACATCACCTACACTGAAGGTGCTGATGTACCTCCTTCGGGCACACCGCTTGGCCGCGTTTGAAGTGCGTCCCCAGCGGTTCAATACTTCGGCTTATAGAAGTTCAAAGTTGAAGGTGGACTATGCAGCATTATCATACAAACAACGTAATGAAATGATTGATGATGATTATGCTTCAGCACTCAGAATCAATGCAGTAAACGGGAACCCAAGTGCATTATCCTGGTTGCCTATAGATCCCGAGTGCTTGGCCCTTAATGAAAGTCTGGAAGACATCGTTCGAGCAGCCCAGATTGTATGGTTGAGCCAGCGGTACAATGATCCTCCATCTATACAGTCGCGCAAAAACAAAATGCTGCAGCTATCATCGCCTGCATTCCGAAAAAAACTCGATAGCTTAAGCATGAAAGTAGACCAGCAGAACCCTAGTGCTTTGCTGGCTTACCGGAACTGGATACATGAGACGCAGCGTAATCCTGAAAAGAGCACGTTTGTTGAAGCACTAGCACGCCAGTATATCTACAGCAGCACAACCAACGACAGTATACAAATTGAAGCATACGTTAGGTATCTCCAGAACAGCAGTACATCAAAATACCAGTCGGTAAAATTACATGCCATCTACCAGCTTTGCCTGCTCTGGAATGAACAGGGAAATCGGTATGCTGAACATCCTCAGTTCCAGTTCCACCGGAAAAAAGCATTCGATTTATATGAGCAGAACGCAGAAGCGTTTAACAACCATCCTGTTTATGATCAGCCACTTGCCGACATGGCCAGGCAAATACGTGCAGCCGGAGTACAGGTGGTCCTGGAAGATAAGCAATTGCCAGATCAGCAGATTCCAATAAAGGTAAAATATAAGAATACCGCCGTCTTGTATTATCGGATTATCCGGATTACTGCTGCTGAAGGTGTAGATAAGTTAAACGAGAAGTTTGATCCGGCATGGCTGACCGCAAGACCGGTTGCGCAGGGAAGCTTCGACTTATCGCTCCCGGACGATCACCAACTTCATGATGCAAAGCTGAATCTTCCTAAACTGCCGATAGGTTCGTATCGACTGCTTTTTGCAAAGCATGTCCTCGGTGAGGATACCGCCAGCCTAAATGGACTAACGTTTCAAGTGAGCTCCATTGCGGCCATAAATGATGATAAAAAGATCTTCATCTTAAATCGCAGTACCGGTGTACCATTAGCAGGTGCCAGGGTTCAGTACCTGCAGCAGCTGGGCAGTAAGAAGCAGCCTGCCGTATTCAGGGTGAAAAAAGACGGCCATGTGGATTTGCCAGAGCAGCCCTCGGGAAGTTTGCTCATCAGCAATCCTGGAGACACTTTGCGGTATACCATCTACGATAGCGGCTATCGTACCACTCGGATGGGGCAAGATCAGGATGATGCGGATGACTTGTTAGATTTCTATTCAGACCAGCTCAGAATGGAAATATTCACGGATCGAAGCATTTACAGGCCTGGACAAGCTGTTCATTATAAGCTTATCCTGTTGACCAGAAATCTGAAAACTCAACAACCAATGCTGCTGAACAAAGAAAATCTTGGCTCAGCCACCTTCGCACGATGGATGAAAGCATTTGTGAAAAACGGAGATAACAAGATTAAACTTACGGACCCGTTTGGTAAGGTTATCGACTCCGCGCTCATCACGATCAATAATTTTTCAAGTTTTGCAGGATCATTTAAACTCTCAAAACAAGCGGCACTGGGTTCCTGGTATGTTCGGCCTGCTACAAACTACACGGCGAGCAATGCTGGTGGTTTCAGGGTTGAAGAATACAAGCGTCCAACGATTGAGCTTAGCATGGAAAAGCAGCAAAAGATGCGCTACCCAGGACAGCGGATCGACGTGAATTTGAAAGTGCGGGCATTTAGCGGCGCAACGCTGAACAATACACCAATTTCGTATACCATCACACGTAACTTTTATCATCCATGGGATAAGCATCGGGGAAGGCTGTACACGGAAATTCCTGCGATGCATAAACTTGCCGATACGACCCTTTATACGGATGCAAAAGGCAACGTGTCATTCTCGATAGATGATGCAGCATTGCGCAAATATGATATCAAAGACGATCAGAGATACCAAATCCGCTATAGCATCATCGCAAAAGCTGTTGATGCTACGGGAGAAAGCACAGTACTGGAGGCATCCATCGAAGTTTCTTCACGTCCCGTGGATATCGCTGTTGATGTCGAGGAGACCTACGACCGGCAGAATCTATCAGCTCTACCGCTGGAGACAACGAACATCTTCGAAGGGTTGTTATCTCGACCAGTACATGTGCAACTTTTCCGTAATGGCGCTACTTCAACAGATACAAGTCTTGTCAAAACACTGGTTTTGGATACCCTTGTGCATACAGGAAAAGGAGGGAAGATACATTTGTCGAAAGACAAAGTTAGCACCGGCTATTTTCAACTGGTCCTTACTTCAATGGAAGCTGGCAGAACATTGGGCTTTACGGAATACAACTTCAGCGTTTTTGATAGCAAGTCGAATGCAGTACCCGAAGCAGATGTTAACTACATCGCAGCAAGTACGGTAAAGCCTGGAGAGGAGATCACCTGGTACAGTTCCGGGAAAAAGGACAATTATACCATCTACAAGGTGATGTACAACGACGGCTCGGAGGCGCGAAAAGTCATCAGCATCTACATGACTAAGGCGGAGCAAGCAGGTTTAAGAACCTGGACTTTCCGGGTTCCAAAAAAGATTGTGGGTAAGCTTCTGCTTCAAAGAATCAGCGTCAGCGACAATGAGATCAAACGGTTTGAAAAAGAGCTTATAATTGAGCGCAAGGAAATTGCGGAACAACCTGCTGTCGTCGTGGAAAATTATCGAAGCATTTTGGCGCCTGGAGCAAAGGCATCGGCAAAGGTTTCTCTGAAAACTAAGGACACCAAAGTAGTGTCGGAACTACTGACAACCGTTTACGATGCTACATTGGATCAGCTGAACAAGCACCATTGGCGCTTGCCGAATATGGATGCGCCACAGGTCTATCTTGCAAATTCCTGGAGTTATACGATCACGAATGATCGTTTGAAGGGCGATGTTCCAGCGAATCAGCCATGGATATACCCTAAAAAGTACGCTACAGCGGATTTAACCCCTTTGCTGGTGGGCCGGGCAATGGGTCTCGAAACATATCAGAAGATGTCCTTAAACGAGGTTTCCGTAGTGGGTTATGCCCAGAGTAGTCAGCGCATTCAAATTCGGGGTAATACCTCCCTGGCCGGAAACAAGGAGGCATTAATCATTGTGGACGGTAAAGTCTTCGTTGGGAACCTGAATAGTCTGGATCCCACGCTGATCCGGGACATGGTTGTTTTAACCGATCAGAAGGCTGTTGCAATTTACGGTAGCAAGGCTGCTCATGGTGCTATTGTGATCAGTACATCGGGCAAAATCGTTTTGCCTGGCATGGAAGACGTTCCAGTTAAGATCAGGAAGAACTTCAACGAAACGGCGTTTTTTCATCCGCAGCTTCAGGCGAATCGCGATGGGTATTTTAGTTTCAGTTATACCATGCCAGAAAGTGCTACAACCTGGAACTGGAAGATGCTTGCCCATACCGCAAAGGGTACATTCTCCTACCTGGAGCGAACCATACAAACGCAGCTGAATTTAATGGTTCAACCGAATGTACCAAGGTTCCTCTACCAGGGCGATCAACTCCAGTTGCAAAGCAGAATCAGCAACCTGGATACACTGGCGATTTCTGGTACGGCAAAGCTGAAGATTGAGGACGCGGTGACGGGAGCGGATTTGACTTCGATCATTACGGCTCAAAGTAATTTTGCTTTCACCCTGCAAGGCAAAACATCTACTGCTGTCACCTATGCCCTTCGCATTCCGGCAAAGCAGACCAACCCACTCAAGGTGGTTGTGACCGCAACAAGTGGTTCCGTGGCAGATGCAGAAGAGCATATTTTACCCATACTTTCTACACGCATATTTCTACAGCAGCAACAGCCTTTAAAGAATGCCGGACAAACATCTGCAGTTATTGCTGCACCAAAACTACCTGCTGATGCTGAACTGCAAGGCTTAAGTGTTTCCATCAATCAAAAACCTACCGCCTCGCTACAGTATGCGCTACCATCACTCGCTAACAGTCGTTCAGAAACGGCAGAACAAGTATTTGATAAAATCTATGCCCATGTTGTTGCTATGAATTTGCTGCAGCGGGACACGACCTTGCGTTCAGCTTTTATGAAATCTAAAGATTCGGCTGAGCAGGCTGAGGATTCAACGCATGTCTTACCAAAAGAAATTACGTCAGACCTTATGCCATGGCTTGGCTTAAACACCCATGTTGCAACCCAACAGCGTGCCTTGTCTGCGTTGTTAGACTCGGTAACTGCACGCCAGAAGGTTGGCCAGCAGTTGGAAAAACTCTATAAACTTCAACAATCCAGCGGTGGCATGGCCTGGTTTGATGGGGGTCGACCGAATGCGGATGTCAGTGCATATGTACTCGCGGGTTTTGGCCGGTTACAACCACATTTCGGATGGATGAATCTCGGTAGTGATCCATCGTTTGATACCTTTTTACAAAAACTATTGGCGGATCAACGTGAACTGGCAACAACAGGTAAAACAGGTTTCATGAACCTGAAATCCTTGTATGCGGTATCTTACTGGTTGAAAAAGTACCCCTTGACGGCTGCCAACCAGGAAGCAGCAGCGCTGCAATTGGAAAAGGCCTGGTCGGCCGCGAATACCCTGAGTCTGGAACAACAAGCCCAGCTCATTATAAACACATTTCGGTATGTAGGGCCTAAGCATCGTCTGTATGCAAAAGCCTATGAACAACTTGAAAACATCCGGCAGTTGGCTATTGAGGATGAGCAGAATGGCCTGCGCTGGAAATCGATCGCCGATGGGGAAAATATGGACCGCTCTGCGGAAGAAACCTTAGCGCTGGTTGCTGAAGCTTTTGAGGAAAGTGGAAAGTATGATGGCCTGGATGCAAAGCTGGTGAAGTGGCTGCTGACCACCCGATCTGGAGAAAGCTGGCAGACAACAGCTGGTACTGCTGCAGCTATCGGACTATTGCAACAACAGGAGATTGACCTTCATGATGAGACAAAATCCATGGTCGTAAATGTTGATGACCATGTGCTAGTGGTCTCTGATGATCTGCTTAAAGGTAAGCCGATGGACTACTTTTCCCTAAAGGAGATTCCTAAAAACATTAAAGTGTCTGCGACAGGTACAGAAACACCAGGTGATTTAACCTGGTATTACTTTGCAAATCCGGATCGGCAGGAATACATCAACAAAGCACTCAAAATCGAAAAAGCACTCTATGTTTTTCGCGCCGGAGAAGGTTTGCAAAAAATAACACCCACGACTGCGTTGAAGGCAGGAGAGCGGGTGCAAGTTAAGCTCAAAGTAGAAACTGCGACCAATCTGAAGTTCGTACACATAAAAGACGGACGCGCAGCAGCTTTTGAGCCTCAGCAGGTCAAGAGCGGCTATCAATATACCGAGACAGTCGGTTTTTATCAGGTGACCAAAGATACTGGTGTGGAGTTTTTCGTTGAAATGCTACCCCGGGGTATTACTGAATTCACGTATGATTTAGTTGTTGCACAGGGTGGAACTTTCCATAATGCACCTGCAACTGTGCAATCTATGCACAAGCCAGGATTAGCAGCTTACAGCGACGGGTCTCAAATAAAAGTTAAATAATAGCCGTTAGGACAATAAACCAGCGGCACAAATTTATCTTTGCAAGTACTTACAACAAGAAAAATGGAAGCACAAATTATCGAGCTACTTACTAAACTAAAAACAGCAAGTATCCAGTTTACCGATGTGATCGCGTTTATAGAGTCACATTACCAGCATACACCCACCGCATTCAGGAATGGCGCAGTTTACAATGAAGCAACACAAAACCAGGGCAGTGCAAAGGTCTTCAGCTTCGCAAAACTTAACGGGCTAGAGCAAGCAGACACCCTACTCTTGTTTGCAGAACATCACAAAGCGGTAACCGAAAATCCTGAAGGTACAGATCACCAGAACATCAGGCAGTTCATGCTCCATGGCTGGGCAGGCATCACCTTTGAAGGTGAAGCGCTGGTCCGGATATAAAGGGGCGAAGCGATAGTGCGAATTCAAAAAAAGTGAAACCACCAGTGGGGATATAAATTACCTAGCTCCTCAGGTAAGAGGCGCCATTGATGTCTGAAATACCACCGGTCGTAAACTCCAGCCCTTCACTTGCATAAACCGCAACCAGACGTGCCACTTCTTCGGGCTTCGCCACACGATTAAAAGGACTTTGGCTTTTCATCGCTGCACCACTTGCACCCTCGAGTTTGTCGGCCGCCATCTCTGTCGACACGTAACCCGGCGCAATGATGTGCACGCTGATGTTATGCGGTGCAAGTACAAGCGCCAGCGACTGGCTCATGGAATTTATCCCTGCCTTTGAAGCGCCATATGCCGGGTTTTCAGGTTCACCGCGAAATGCACCCCTCGACGAAATGTTGATGATTTTACCACCCTTTTGCGAGACCATCATCTTCGATGCAAAATAGCACATGTTTGCCGGGCCCATAAGGTTTGCGCCAAGGGTTTCTGACCAGCTACGCTGCCAGATATCAAAGTTGTCTTCTAAGATCTTGTGGGGTAGGTGTACGGCTGCATTGTTCACAAGAACATCTAAACGATTGTAGCGGCTACTAAAAGCCTCGAACAGCTCGGCTACTGCTTCGGGTTTGTTTAAGTCGAGCTGAAAAATTGCGTGATTGCCCGGCTCCAGAGATGCTAAGGTTTGTTCAGCAGCTGCACGGTTTGAGTTGTACGTGAATGCGACCTGAGCACCAGCCGCCGCAAATAATCTTGCAGTGACGGCGCCAATACCCCTGGAACCCCCAGTGATGAGCACAGTTTTATTCGTAAAGTCAAATTTCATATGGCAATTGGTTGCTTTGAAGAAAGCAATATAATCCAATTTTCACGCATCAAGAAAAGGAATTCAGCTGCACTATCTTGCACCTGCTCAACTCAAGATTACAAAGTCAAACTTAGCTTAACCTGAAAGTTCGTTGCCTTCATCTTCTCCTTCCCAAAGGTGTAGCTGCCATTTTCCAGGGCCTGGTATCTGTTCTTAACGCTTCCGGAGACAACATCTAGTGCAATGCCTATCGCTTTTCTACGAAGCGTGAGCCCGAAATTTGTCTGCACGCCAAACCCAATCCGGTTCTTTACGCTTTCTGAATCGTAGTTATCGTCGTTTTCACCAGATAAATCATCGGTGAATGAAAAGTTGCGGGTATCATTACCTTCTTGATCCATCTCATAGTAGCTGACGTCGAAAAACCGGAAGGTGGGTGCCAGCTGTATACGTGCATCTACCACGACTTTCTCAATGAGGTTAAATGATACAACCGGGCCGATCTTAGTGGATGCTGCAACGGCCAGTGCTTCGCCGCCAGTACCGTAAGGCTGCCCATTTGCTGTACCATAGGCATCCCACTGATCCAGTTCGTTGTAATTCAAGGAAAAGTAGGTCCAGTCAATTCCATAGTTTAGGGGCGCAATCAAGCTTCGATCCTGAAAATAGAAAATTCTGCCCATTTCCAGGACATAGCCCTGTGCTGCACCAAAATTCCCATCCAGCACATTTTGCTTCGGGCTCTGATTAAAATCAAGGTCTCCTCCTAAAGTGTTTAGGCCAAGGCGTAAGTACCCGGAGCGAAATACAGAACGTGATTGCGCATGAACGCCGGCAATCATAAAGAAAGTCATGACAAGTAGAAGATAGCTTTTTTTCATGTTCGTTAGTTTAGATGATGAATTTAGGTTGTTGGTTCATTGCTAAACTTCATCAATAATCATCAATTCAGAAATCACTACTTGTAGCGGTTTTTCTTAGGATTAAGCCGTTTTGTTGTGGATACCTTGTTACAGGCTGGACCGAAATTTGCAATAATGAAAATGATAACTTGCACCTGCTTTTCAGGTTAAAAGCAGCATTTTAAACTACGAATCCATGAAATTTAACTTTGTCTTTTCCATCCTTTTTCTTGCAAGTTGTATTTGCGTCTCTTGCGGCTCCAATTCAAAAGATGCCGTAAATACCGGAAGCGGACAATCAACAGACAGCTCGAGCGTAGCCAAGATTCCTTCTCCTGCGGTGACTGTACCATCGGATTCACTCATTGTAGCTGGACGTTCCATTGGCGATCTAGAACTCGACACAGATGCAGCAGGAATAATGAACAAGTATGGTCGGCCGGACGCAGGAGATGCAGCTATGGGGAAAGCCGTGTCAACCTGGTTTGAAGGGCATGATACTGCAGGATATTCACTATCTATTTTTACATCGAAAGATGTAGGTAACAGTGAGACCGCCTTGATCAAGCAGGTTCGCGTTACCGCGCCCAGCTATAAAACCGAGCAGGGCATTGGAACTTCTGTTCTGCTTTCCCAATTAAAAAAGAATTTCAATCTGCAACAGCAAAAAGGATATAAATTGAACCAGCAAGAAGTAGAGGTTTATGCCGACTCAGCTGGGATAGCGTTTGAAATTGACAAACAGGGGAGATGTATCGGCATCGTCGTGTATCCCGCAGGATCGCTTCATCCAGATACCTACGCCAGGTTTCTTCCAGGCATGCAAATTAAATAGCAGCATCGTTGGACAAGCTTAAAACTTTCTTCAATTGGAGTACAGGTAAAGATTCGGCTATGGCTTTGTATCTTTTGCTACAAGACCCCATGTACAGTGTTGATATGCTGGTCACTACTGTAAATCATCACCATGATCGTGTAACTATGCACGGCCTACGACGGGAATTGCTAATGATGCAAGTGAAAGCATTGAATATTCCGGCCGTGACGATTGAATTACCTGAACAACCGGACATGGCTACATACGAATCTGCAACCGGCGCAGCGCTAAACGCATTGAAAGCTCAACATTTTGATCGTGCGGCTTTTGGCGACATATTCCTGGAGGATTTAAGGGCTTATAGAGAACAGCAGATGGCTGGATATGGCTTCAAGACGATATTCCCTCTATGGCAAAAAGACTCCAAGTTACTATTACAGGAGTTTATAAGCCAGGGATTTCAGGCTATTGTGGTCTGCGTAGATGCGAACAAGCTTGATGCCTCCTTCGCGGGCAGATTGATTGACGAAAGTTTTATCGCAGATCTTCCTGAAGGTGTTGACCCATGTGGAGAAAACGGAGAGTATCACACCTTTTGCTTTGATGGTCCAATTTTTAAGACGCCGATTCCATTCAGGATTGGGGAACGGATATACAGGGCGTATGATGCACCTGGAGACGCAGGAAAAGCAGAATTCTGGTTTTGTGATATACTAGCGCCATAGCTCACCGGGGAACAAAAAAGCCTATACCAGGAGTCGACAAGCCGTTACCTAGGTGTTTAGCCCTGTTAACCCCTTGTCGCCCCCCTGTATAGGCCCTGTGAACACCTTGTTTACTTCAACCTTGTTGTGAAGCCATTTGCTGTTTATTTCACACGTTCCACATACTCGCCAGTACGGGTGTCTACTTTAATTTTGTCGCCTTGGTTCACGAACAAAGGAACTTTAAGTTCTACGCCGTTTTCAGTAGTTGCGGTCTTTAATGCGCCTGAAGAGGTATCACCTTTTACAGCCGGCTCAGAATAGGTAATCTCCAGCTCAACAAAGTTGGGTGCTTGCGCCATAATTGGTTCTTCACCTTCCAGGGAAACCAAAACGTCCATACCTTCTTTGATGAATCTTGCCGACTGTCCAAACAAAGCTTTTGAAACGCTAAATTGTTCAAAAGTGTTGTTGTCCATAACTACGAAATAATCACCTTCTTCATATAAGTATTGGTAGTCGTTGGTCTCTACGCGACAAATCTCTACTTGCTCGTCTGTGTTTAAGCGTGCTTCAACGATACGCGATGTTTTTATATTACGAAATTTACCTAAGTAGAATGCTCCACCTTTACCTGGTGTACGGTGTATAAATTCCACAACCGTTACCAGCTCCCCGTTGAACCGTAATATATTTCCTACTTTGATTTCAGATGCCTTAGCCATATTGATTTAAAATTTGTGCCCAAATATAGATGCTTATTTGAATTAATACGTGCAGCGGCAATATATTGTTGTTCTTCTAGACTGGAATATGAACCGATTTCTTGTCATAAGACAAGTGCATAAGTAGTATGATGCGTTAGTTTTGAATATCGGGAATGATGCACATGGCCACCGCGTAATCATATGGCCTAATCACTTAAATTTAATCTTGAATCATGGAAAGACTTGAATTTACAACTGAAATCAATGCGCCGGTGGAAAAGGTGTTCAACACCATGCTGGCACCGGACACCTATAAACAATGGACGGCAGTGTTCTCGCCAACGTCAGACTATGAAGGCGAATGGGCGCAAGACGCAAAAATCATGTTCACCATGTTAGATAACGATGGCAAACGTGGAGGGATGATGGGAATTGTTGAGCAGTATGTACCGAACAAGGTTGTGTCCGTCCGGTTTATTGGTGTACTGGATGGTGAGAATGAAATCACAGAAGGTGATGCTATTCAGTCCTTTGTAGGGAATTATGAGAACTATTACTTTGAGAGCCTTGATCATGGCACAAGCGTCCGCGTTGAGGTGGATGTAGATGCGGAATACCGCAGTTATATGCTGGAGACCTATCCACGGAGCTTAACAATCCTCAAGCAAATCGCCGAAGCTGATGAAAACTTACGATAGTATCTCCGCTTACTTGAATGCTGTTATTCTTTTGTATTTAAGCGTTTAACGTGCTGCAGCTTAAATTTATTTCCGATCTTCAGGTATGGCTACACGGAGAATAACGTTTTTGCTGCCCTTACTGTTGAGTTTAACTTTTTCCGCTTGCGGACAGCAGTCGAACGATGGCACCTATTCATACAAATCACCATCAAGGGACGGTATAGGAAAGGTCTACATGGACCGGGAAATTGCCAGTGTCATGAGCTTTGATGGCGTGGACTGGCTGGAGCGAAACAGCCGCACCACAGAAGAAAACACCAATCTTGCAATCAAAAAACTTCCCATAACCAAGAACAGTGTTGTTGCTGACGTTGGTGCCGGCTCGGGCTTTTATGCATTTCGGATTGCGAAACGTGTTCCGGAAGGCAAGGTTTATGCGGTTGAAATTCTAGACGATGCGATTAAATATCTGGTGGAAAAAAGTAAATCCTTGAACTTGAACAACGTTCAGGTGCTAAAGGGCAGTATTAAGAGTACAGGTTTGCCGGACAGCAGCATAGATCTTCTGATTATGGTGGATGTTTACCATGAACTGGAATACCCTATGGAATACCTGCAGTCCATCAAGCGTGCGCTGAAACCGACAGGTAAACTCTTGTTGCTTGAATATAAGGCAGAGGATCCGGCGGTAGAAATCAAGGCGGCACATAAGATGAGCGTTAAACAGGTGCAGCGTGAACTTTCTGCTAATGGCTTCCGTATGGTGCAGCAAGGTAGCTTTCTACCACTCCAGCACTTTTTAGTTTTTGAAAAGCAGGAATCAGCAAACATTAAACGTAAGTAGGGGTTTTAGCTAATATTGCATAATCGCCAAATTTCTATGAAACAATACCTCATTACCGGCTATGACCATACAGATACTGAAGCACTGGAACGCCGAATGGGCGTGCGTGAGCTGCACCTGGAGCGTGTTCGAAAACTTAAAGAAAGTGGAAATCATATTCTTGGCGGCGCGATATTGAATGATCAGGGAATGATGATCGGTTCAATGATGGTCATGCAGTTTGAAACAGAAGAAGCATTAAACGAGTGGTTGGAGCACGAAGTTTACATCACCGCAAAAGTTTGGGACCGGGTAGACATACGCCCGTTTCGCGTAGCCGAGTTATAGTTGGTAACAACCGGATCAGCTATGCATGTTCTTGAGCTTACCCTTAAGCAGTTTCTGAGTAAAACGAATCAGGAGCGACCGGAAATTACCGGTGGCTGTGTGTTAATGACCAATGCCAGCCTTACTGCTGCAATGATCCTGATGGGCTTGCGCATCAGCCTGAAGAAATCAGGCACAGCTGCCGACAGACGTTTTCTGAGGGCCAAAATTAAAGCACTTTCTTCCATCCAGATACAATTGGCAGACGCTGCTGAAGCAGATCTACTGGCCTTTGATGAATATCGCAGCATATTGAAATCCAAGGCTAAGAGTCGGCCGCAGAAACTTGAAGCTGCGTTGGAGCAGGCGACAGATTCGCTGCTGTCAATTTGCAAGGTCTTTAACCAGGGAATATATCACACAGATGAAAGCAAGTCTTACACACATGTTTCGGTGCTAAGCGATATCATCGCTGGCAAGCTAATCTTGGAGGCGGTGTTCAATGCCCTGATCGCACTAGCAGAAGGAAATATGAATGCTATGCCGGAGCAAGCGAAAGCAAAGTATGATCGCTGGAAGGATCGCCTGCAAGCGGTTTAGAACGCTTCGTTGAGCCCCAAAAATAAGCCACTTCTGCCGAACTTACCAAAGGCATAATCGATACACAAGTTGGTTCGTGTGGCCTTATTGAACAATACTCGGAGGCCTGCACCACCTCCAGGTTGCCATTTGTCAAAGAGTTTCGTGCCTCGTTCGTCATTCGCTGTTTGGATGTTGAAAAAAGTAACCCCTGCTAAGAACTTGTTTCTGGTGATTGGAAAGCGGTACTCAACCTCAGAATTAAAGAACTTGGTGCCCTTAAAGTAGGCGATGGTGTATCCACGGCCACTTCTGGCACCTACATCTTTTCCTGGCCCAGGTAGCTCCAGGTAAGGTAAGTCGCCACTCACCAGGTAAGAGCCCCAGTTCCAGAAAGCCAGTACATGGTCTGGATTGCGCTTAGAAAGGCTCCAGTATTTACGGAAATCTGTGGTAAACTGAACAGCATTTTTCGAACTGCCCATCCAGCTTTGATTTAACCTAAAGCCGGCATCTGCATAAATGCCCTTATAAGCGCGGTTCTGGTTATCCCGGGTGGTGTACTGGATATTAAACAACAAGCCATTAGCGCTATATCCGCTTCTCTTGAAGCCATGCTCATCCATGTAAATGTTGTAAGGGGTAAGCTCGGTATTTGAATTCCGATCTTCCACGTTACGCCTGATGTCAAAGGACACCCCGGCACCAAAGAATAGATTTTCGCGAACCTGTTTATACACCTTCTCTCGAAAGTTATAGAATTCTGCGTGCAGTACATACGGTGTCCGGTCGGGATTGGTCAAGGCTTCATCTTCAGCACTCGCGTATGAGCCATGCCCAATGCCCAGGCCAAAGTCGGGCGTAACGGTTTTAGCAGCGACAAGGCTACCCTGTAGATTCCATTTGTTTCCGGGGGTAAACACGTTGTGACTTAGATAGACATATAGAATACCCTTTGTGGTAATAGAGGCAGAGGTTGCAGCCACCGACATTAAGGTGTTTGGATCTCTGCCAAGTACACGTCCCGCGACGGCTTTAATGCCGATTTGGGCACCGATGCTAGGGTTGTAGGCAACGTTCGGCATCAGCGTGATTCCAGACTTCTTCTTGTATGGGTTTACAGGCTTGTTGGGCGTGAAAATACTCCTGATCGCATCCGCAACATCATATTGCTTGTAAGTGGAGTCTACGGGTTTAATGGCTTTGACACCGCCTTTGCCCAATGAATCCGATTTAAGACTGTCCACAGTGTTCTCCGTCTGGCTAAAGACCATTAACGGTAGCACCATTAGGAGCGTGCAAAGGAGTATATTCTTCAAGGTAACAGTTGTTTAAGGTTAAATGGTTAAATTAATCTTTCGGCTCCATATTCGAGCCTGCTGCGGGATACTTCAGGGTATCCTTTAGTTCCATGATTTTCTCCGGACTGAAGTTTGGAATCTGAAGATCACCAGCTTCCCGCCATGCTTTCACGGTATCTTCCGCCGCTTTCGTTTTCTCGGGAGACACGCCTGTATCTTTCGCAAAGTAAAGCGTTTGAGAAGGGAAGGCAAAGCCACTGCCGGAAGCCTCTACAACCTCCATAAAGCGCAGATACAAATCTTCCTGAACCTCAAGGAACTCGTCATTGCTGATGGTTTTAATGTATGAAAATACCTCAAGCTTCAATGCATCCGGGGAAAAGCCGACGAAGCGAATCCTGGGTCCCGAATCTACCTTAGGATGGGCAAACAAGATCTTACGAAGCTCGACCAGGAGAAAACGCAATTGTTCAGGCGTTGTTTCGTATCTCAGGCCCAGCACAGGATTAAACAGGAATTTATCACGCGGGGCGAAGTTCTCAATCTTGGTGGAAGAAAGTTCACCATTTGGTATGCTAACGATTGTCCGATTCAGTGTTCTGATCTTAGTGGTGCGCATGCCGATCTGTTCAACGGTACCTAATACACTACCTGCTAAGCAGAAATCGCCCACACGAACTGGATGGTCCGCGATTAAGGTCACGCTACCCACAAAGTTTTCTACGGTTTTCTGCGTACCCAGCGCGATAGCGATACCGCCGATACCAAGTGCTGTTAGCCAGGTGGTAACATCCCAGCCGAAGGTATCCAGAATGATGATGCTGCCGAATACCACAAGGGCAACTTTGGCAGCACGTCTTAGAAAAAGTAATGCCGATACACCCGACTGGTTGCCGTGGTGTAGCATACGTTTTTCTACCAGGCGGGTAATGAAATCCAGCAATTGCCAAAGTAATAAAAGAAAGGCGACTACACCGACGATGACGGTAAGGTCATTAAGGCGCTGACGTACGATGATGGATATGCCCGCTGCACGGCTACTCACCACAAAGATCCATACCGCAAGGTACAGGCGAAAGGGAAGGACGAAAGACTGGATGATACCGGCAGTAGCCTCTGTTCTGGCTTTCCGCCAAACTAAGGGGATCAGGTACACCAACAATCTGATGATTAAACCTGCGAGTACGTAAGCAACGACGATGATGAGTACCATAGCCAACCAGTGTGCGACAGGAACACCGCCCCATTCCGTTTCTTCGAGGAAGCCCGGTGATACCTGTTCTACGATGGTTGGATTTTGGACTATGGCAGTGTCTATTGGAACACGCTGAATTGTTTGGGAAGAGAAGAGCCAGATCGGAGCACCAGCAGTATCTGTGATGCTTTCAAGAATAAGATCAAAGCTCTCGCCGTTAACGGTGGCGGCGCCTACACGATCCTGATTAGGGCCAAGATTATCGTCCGGCAATCCGGCGGGGCTATCACTGATCCATGAATATGGATAGATTTTACCCTGATCAAGTATAAGCTGCAATGCCCTTGCAACCTTTATACTGTCGGGGGTTTTCTTCAGTTTGGTGTCTAAATTTAAGTACTTGGCTGCGGTTTTATATTCTTCCCTTGCCGCTGCTTTAATGAAGCCTTCAACGGTACCTCTGGGAAATCGCCTGCCCAATGAATCCGGGGCGTAAACAACAGGTGCCGCTGCCGTAGCGGTATCCTTACTCAATAGCTCTGCTTGTGCAGCTGCCTCCGGTTGCGAAAATGCCAGAAAAGCCAGTGGCACTAGAAGCTTAAAAAAGAACATCAAAGGCTTGAATGGTTGTTTTGTGACTTGTTTAGACGGTACGCTTGTTTCACTCATTTTATTCAGTTATGCTTATTATTTTACTTGATCTTTATTTTTCTGATCCATGGTTGCCATCACATTTTCCGGCCGGATATCTTGTGCAAGTTCTTCCAGTTCCGGGTGATATGCATCTTCAATTTCCATTTTCTTGGCTATCGCTCTCACAAGGGTGATCAGGTGTGTCACCTCGTGTTCGGAAAGTAACCCAACTTGAAGATGCAGATCCGCCCGCTTATCGGCCTGCAGATTCGCCCGGTTCTGACTGATCAACACGAATGTAGAGAGGAAGATCGCTTCTACTGAAGCAAACATGGCCAATACCACAAAAGACTCATCAAAAGGTGGGAGTCCGAGCAAGCCTAAATTCCAGATGATCCAAATGCCGAACAGGCAAAGATGGATATAGACGAAAGCCATGCTGCCCGCAAAACCCGTAATTACGTCGGCTATTTTATCCTGTGTAGATTTTTTACGCTCTTCCTGCTTTCGCTGTTCAAGCAGCGAAGCAATATTGCGCTCTACAATTTCAGCCATATGCGGCTGACTAGACGATTGTTCGACGGAGTTTGCCATAATATTAACTATAATAATATGTCTAACGTTGAAAATGTTTTAAGGCATACCGATAGCGCCTTAAAGTCGCGTTTTTATATTATTGATGCGCCAGTTTTGTCTTGGGTATCAAAGGGCTGACCTGGGGTTTAAAGCTATACTGGTGTTAGATTTAGCATGGCTGCATAACATAATTGTTAAGCTTTGACATAAAGTTTGGAATGATGGCTTAAAGTTTAATAACTTCAAACTAACTAGTGCTCAAATTGTTAAACTTTAAACTTTATCGTTATGATCGAACCGACTAACAACAGCCACAACACTTCACCAAACAACAAATCCCCTGAACAGGAAAGTGCGGGTGGAGGTACAAATATTTTAACAACAAGACAAGGACACCCTGTATATGACAATCAGAATACCCGTACTGTAGGTAACCGCGGACCGGCTACACTAGAGAACTACCAGTTCCTGGAAAAGATGTCGCATTTCGACAGAGAGCGCGTACCAGAACGTGTGGTACATGCCAGAGGTGCTGGTGCACATGGCGTGTTTGAAGCTTACGGTACTGTAGGCGAGGACCACATCTCTAAATACACCCGCGCAAAGTTCTTGCAGGAAAAAGGAAAAATCACACCGTTATTTGTGCGCTTTTCATCTGTAATCCATGGCGGGCATTCGCCAGAAACGCTGCGTGACCCTCGTGGATTTGCCGTGAAGATGTACACAGAAGATGGTAACTGGGATCTGGTTGGAAATAACCTGAAGATTTTCTTTATCCGTGATGCGATTAAGTTCCCTGATTTTATTCATGCATTTAAACCAGATCCGGTTACAAATATTCAAAGTTCAGCAAGACAGTTCGACTTCATCAGCAATGCACCAGAAACACTGCACATGGTGACTTTCCTGTTTTCTCCATGGGGAATTCCGGCAAATTACCGCCACATGCAAGGTTCAGGTGTAAACACTTATAAGTGGGTGAACAGCGAAGGCGTTGGCGTGTTGGTGAAGTATCATTGGGAGCCATTGCAGGGCATTAAGAACCTTACTTCCGAGCAAGCATCAGAGATCCAGGCGAAAAACTTCAACCATGCTACACAAGATCTTTATGAGGCCATCGAAAGAGGGGAGTATCCGGAATGGGAACTTAACGTTCAGATCATGGAGGATGGTGAACATCCTGAGCTGGACTTCGATCCACTTGATGATACCAAACTATGGCCGAATGACCAATTTCCATGGTATCCAATCGGTAAAATGACCCTGAACCGTAATCCTGTGAATTACTTCGCCGAAGTTGAACAGTCGGCCTTCGGAACAGGTGTACTTGTAGACGGACTGGATTTCTCTGATGACAAAATGCTTCAGGGTAGAACTTTCTCTTATTCTGATACACAGCGCTATCGGGTAGGTACAAATTACCTGCAATTGCCAATCAATTCACCTCGTAAACATGTTGCGACAAATCAACGTGATGGGCAGATGGCTTTTTACCAGGATATCGCTAAAGGTACGAACCCGCATGTGAACTATGAGCCATCAAGTTTGAACGGCTTGAAAGAAGCACCTAAGGCAGGCAAAGACCATACGCCTTATTATCAGGCTGCGTTGGTGAGACAGCGAATTGATCGTGAAAACAACTTTAAACAGGCCGGTGAGACTTACCGCAACTTCGAAGATTGGGAAAGAGATGAACTGATTGCGAATCTTGTTGGGGGTATCTCTGCTGCTGAACAACATATCCAGGATAAAATGGTAGAGCTATTCACGCAATGCGATGAGGATTATGGCAGAAGGGTTGCTGAAGGCTTGAAAATGAAAGCAGAAATGATGGCGAAGGAAAAGGCCAGTTTTGTTGATCAGCAAGGTGCTGATGGTGTGCAGCAAGCAAACACAGATTCAACTGAAGCTAAACCTTACTAAGCAGTTCAATGGAAGATTATAATAGCCAGCTATTTGGCGCGGTGAGAACCGGCGATTTGTCTAAAATCAAAGAGCTTATCGAAAATGGTGCTGACGTAAATGCAATTGATGCGCGGGGTTTTACCCCGCTCATCGTTGCAACTTACAACGAACAACTTGAAGCCACAAGGATGCTGCTTGAAGCCGGTGCAGATGTTAATGCCTACGATGCCGGCGGAAATACCGCCTTAATGGGGGTGTGTTTCAAAGGTTATCTACCCATAGCAGAACTGCTGCTTTCACATGGCGCGGATTTGAATCTTCAACATGGTAACGGCGGCACAGCACTGATGTTTGCCACGCTGTTCGGTCGGAATGACCTGGTCAGACTCCTGATGGAACATGGCGCAGATTTAAATATCATAGACAATCGTGGACTTACAGCGCTTGATCTTGCAGTGCAACAGGGGAACCCCGATGCTGTACTGATTATGGAGGAATACATGAACATTTAAGTCTAACCTTACTGAGGATCAAAATGGCTCAGAACATGAAATTGCGGCATTGTGGGACCATGGAGGTCTACAATAAACAGGTAGAAGCTTTTCCCGAATATAGAAGGGCACAGGCAAACATTGAAGATGAGATCGGCCAATTACTGGAACGCAAACGAACCTTTAGATTGGATACGCCGGTGACCATTTCAGTTGTGGTACATGTGCTCTATAATCAAGCCGAAGAAAACATCTCAGATGAACAAATCTTCAGTCAGATTGATGTCTTAAACAAAGATTTTCGTTCCAGGAATGAGGACAAATCCAATGTGCCAGAAGTATGGACGGGTCTGGTTGCGGATGCCAATATTGAGTTTCGCCTGGCCATGGTAGATCCTTCCGGCAATACAGCTACTGGCATCACAAGGACGGAGACAGGAGTTACCGGGTTTGGAACGGACAACGCAATGAAGGCCAGTGCAACTGGAGGTATTGATCCCTGGCCGACGGATCGTATACTTAATATCTGGGTTTGTAACCTCGGCGAATCCTTGTTGGGCTATGCGCAATTTCCGGGAGGGCCTCCCGAAACGGATGGGGTTGTGATTGATTATCGGGCATTTGGCATCACAGGTACAGCTCGGGCACACTTCAACCTTGGTCGTACCACCACACATGAAATCGGGCACTATCTTAACCTTTCGCATATCTTCGGAGACGGGAGAGGCAGCAGCTGTGCAGACACGGATTACGTGGATGACACCCCAAATCAACTCGGTCCAAATTATCAAAAACCCAGCTTCCCCGCTGTATCCTGTAACAATGCGCCGCACGGCGATATGTTCATGAACTATATGGATTATGTTGACGATGATACGATGTGTATGTTCACCGAAGGGCAGGCCGCCAGAATGAACGCAACGATCTTTGGACCTCGTGCAAGTTTGTTTCAAAATACATAAGCTATGGCTGCATACCGGCATGATCAGCTTTGTGGCCACTGGATTCATTCTTTTGAAGAAGATGGCCCGGATGAGATGGTGTATAGACCGCAGGGTTTTGATTTTCCAAGATCAAGAGGTAGGCGTGCATTAAAGCTACAGGAGGATGGAAGCGTGTTGGACCTGAGTCCAGGAAGTACAGATTTACCCCAGGCCGTTGCTGGGGCTTGGAACGTCACTGCAGAAACGGTCAATATTCACTATGCAGATGGTAGCGCTGAACAGTTACCCATAAAGGAAGTAGGTCCAGGGAAACTTGTGATCCGGAAAACTTAAGCATTAAGACACAAGCCCTCAACATGAAGACATTCGAGAAGTTCCTCGCGCAGATTAAAATGACTGAACAGCGGCTCTTCTATACCGGTGCCAGCGCGTTAGATGAAACACCCGATGCGGTTATAACATCAGAAAACAACTTTCCAGCGAGACCAGCGGAGGGACAAGCTCCTTTCACAGGTGTCGTATACCGCAAGTACATTTCCGATCGGAGAACGGATGAGGCAGACACAAAGCCTGTTAACCCTAAGCAAATTAATAATTACCTGCGTGAGCATCATGTAAACATCACCGAGCTGATCAATGATCGGCTGCTGCGGGAACGCATCATTAGTGGTGATGACACCCTTGACGTAAGTTACCTTGAAAAAGGTGTTCAGGCCGGACGTGCAGTATGCAGGATCAGTATTTATTCCCCCAACGGGGAAGAGGGCTTCGGCACTGGGTTTCTGATTGCACCACAAATTTTGATTACCAATCATCATGTGCTTCCGGATGTGAGTTATGCAAACGCTTCCTACGCGGAGTTCAACTATGAAAAAGGTGTAAATGACCTGCCCTTATCTGCCAAAGTATTCAACCTCGAGCCGCAAGCGCTTTTCTATACAAACGAGGCACTGGATTATACCATCATTTGGGTCGGAGAAAAGTCTACGGATGGATTTGCCCGCATTCAGGATTTTGGCTACCTCCATTTAAATCCAAATCTGGGTAAGATCAAGGAGGGAAATGCAGTTTCCATCATCCAACACCCGGACGGGAAGATGAAGAAGGTGGCCCTTCGGCAGAATGAAGTGACCAATCTTGCTTTGCCAAAATTTATCCGATATGTCACG
>Ga0265798_10002075_pt1 | contig 30064 bp, 38 predicted proteins | sample P3T30metagenome_FD_192430 | JGI IMG/M metagenome (GOLD analysis project Ga0265798, IMG submission 192430) | Plant litter microbial communities from East Loma Ridge, Irvine, California - P3 T30 | ecosystem: Environmental > Terrestrial > Plant litter > Unclassified | place: USA: California...
TCTGACTCAGACGAAGATGAGGAGGAAGAGGAAAAGGGAACAGAAGTGGAAATAATGAAAGCTGGACGAAAGAGGGCTTTATCAACTAGTCCATCACCTCCTCCTGCGCCTGCACCTGAATCAAAGCGACCGACACTTCCCGCTAAATCCACAAAAGCGAAAGGAAAAGAGAGGGAAGTTCCAAACGAACGATCGGCTCCCACGAAAAGACCACAACCAGAGAGGGAAGGACCAAGGGGTCGACCAGCTCCCAAGACCGAGGAGACTGCCGAGGAGAAACAACCCTCGTTACGAGGATTGAAGAAGGAAGCATTCGCAAAGAGATATCCGCCAAATCATACTGCTATCCGAGGTGGGTTCGCTGGGAGGGGAAGAGGTGGACCTGTGGGTGGAGGTGCGGGTGGGTATGGGAAGAGGGGACAACCGAATATGGGTGCTAGGATGGGTGTGCTTTTGGAGGCCATCAAGCGGGGATCCAAGTGAGCTGCCTTAGGTACGGATCATACGACACCACGACGCTCTATAATCAATGTATGCATATACACATCATCGCCATCAATCAACGTCTCTTAGACAAATCATCGCTGCTTGCAATTGATAGATTGCTGGCAAATTGCCACCATCTTAGCGTTATTCGATAAGAACAAATTTTATTATTCGATGAATGAAGCAATATCAAGCGAATTTAGCAAGTGAATCAAGCAAGCAAGGTACAAGTATGTATTGCATTCATCGTCCAATGTACATTGGGTTTCTTATCAACCGACCCCCACATTCAGAACCACGAGAAGACAGCCCCAGCGAATCCAGCCAATAGAACAGCACCCAATGAGGTTCCAGCTCGACCTACTTATCAGCGCGCGTTAGACGACAAGAGAATGACATACCACTTGCACCATTCCCAGTAGCAGCAAGGCCAGCAGCTGTAGATGGGTCTGCGGAGGTGAAAGCAGCTGAGCTTGAACCAGAACCATAACCAGTTCCGGCGGTAGGAGCTGACATAGCGGCGGTAGTATTGCTAGAATAGGAGGCTGCGAATGAAGTGAGGTCGGGAGCGGCTTTCCAATCTTTTGGGAGGTTTCCTTCGGAGAGCATAGCTGGGTTGTATGATGCCATTAGACGGGTGTATCTGACATCAGCTCAATCTCTTGTTTCTATTTGAGACAGGATAGAGACGAGTGGGAGAAACTTACAAGGTGTTCTCAACGACAACATCCTTGGTGACGGCACTACTCAACATAGAATCCCAATCCCAATTAGATCCCCAAGCCCAAGATCCGGGAGCGGTTTTGCATTGAGCTTTCACTGCGTCAATCTTCGCTTGGTTGTCGGGGTTCTATCCATTAGCTATTGCCTCCTGGGTGAATGAGGGAACATACGGTAAGACCCCATGAAGTTATCCAACCGTCCACACCTGGTGTAACAGTGCTTCCTGAACCTGCGGTTGTATCGGGTCGGGGAGGTTTGGAGGTGGCCTTGTCGGTAAGTGCGTTCGACACATTGGAGGAGGGTGGGCTGAAAGTCAGCTCGGTCCGTCGATCATTTGAGTCACCGACAGAGGTGCATGAACGCGGGGATACGGAGAGGGAATAGGAGAACAGAGGAAGGAAGTTGGGAGCGAGAGGAGGAGCGAAAGGAGGAGTAGAAGAAGGAAGAGGAGAAGAAGGAAGAAGACTCACTTGATAATCCCAAACATACCGTTCGCACAATGTTGTCCAACAGTACAGTAATAGAAAGTAGGTCCAGTCGTATTCTTGTCGTAAACAGTAGAGAAAGCAGCGGTAGCGTTTACTGCTAGTCAGCTGCTAGCCGTTTTCATTTGAAAGGGGACTTACATTTCCCAGAATCAAAGCCACCTGCTTCGGTGGATTTGTTACATACATTAGTCCCATCTGACAAAGTAGCGGTATGCTATCCATTAGCCTTTTCAATACAAGATATCCAAGACGTACAGGTCCTCCACCCCAGATATATTCAAGTGTATCCCCCTGTGCAGCTTTTACAGCGAAGGGAACTGTTATCAGCCTACTCTCCCCCAACGAGATGAAAGGACGTACCGAATCGAAGAACACCCTGAGTGGGAGCTACGATAATAGTATGAGTCTTTGATCCGGTTCCATTGGCAGGAGGAGCGGGAGCGGACGGGGCACCAGTAGCACCAGCCGCAGCAGTAGATGCGGAGGATGCGGGAGTTGATCCAGAAGGAGAAGCGGAATCGGAAGAAGGAGCAGAGAGTCCGGCACCTCCATATTGAGCTTGACACATCTGTTCATCAGCTCAATCCATCGTTAGAAGGCAGGTTGGACTTACTTGATAACAAGAGTTCATATCCATGGCGGGCATAGAACCAGATCCATGAGTAGGCATGGACGCAGTAGCGTCAGTAGCCATAGATCCAGCCGCGGCCTCATCATCAGCTCTACCCCTGTTCCAATATCAAGGAGGACTTACGATAGTAGTAGACCAAACGACCGTTGCGACCTATAATCAGCTCAACAATATATGGAAGCACAGGAAGAAGAGACATACAGATGGATCGTAAGTAGGAGCATCAGCCTCCCATCCTCCCATATCGGTAATTTGATCCGGATATTCCCCATCGGCGGGAGCTCCAGCGTAAGAAACAACCTTTGGTGCCGGCGAGTCTATGATAGATGTATCGGCCGGGGGCATATTGGGAGCTGCTCGAGCGACAAGCGCAGAGAGGGTTAGGAAGAGTGCAGTGGTATACATCCTACTATCAGCTCCTTCCTTATCCGCGATTTAGAGGTGAGTGGACTTACGTCGTCTAGATATGTCGTTAAAGGCGAGTTGTGATGATGATGACTCTGGTGATAGCGATGTGGGGATAAGAGTACCGGGAACAGACTACGTTCTTGTCGAAAGAATGGAGTCGGGTCTGTCCAATAGATTTCGAGAGCAACAGCGATGAAGATAGAATCGATCTAAATCCAGTAAAAGGGGAAAATAAGTGAGATGAAAGGGAAAGATTGGATTAATTGATTAGGTCCTTATATCATTTTGGGCCATTTATCAGAAGTGAAGCACGGGCGTATCATCAGTAGGATGTCGCTTGGAGGCGGTGTCTTTGGAATTGTTGAGATGGAGGTATCAAAGGATGATATCTTGGTGATGGAAGTTGAGGAGTTGTGTTTCAGATTTCTAAGGGGTAGATTGTCCGACGTCTGTGATGTTCTTGACTACTAGCGGGGCGACCATTCCTTCTCGCTTTGGCGGTATGTGGTCTGTGTCCCGGTGCATCTGTCAATATAGTCTGTGCGTGAATAAAGGTGACGGTAGGTCAGGTCAGTGCATACTTCACTCCATCTTCGAGCAACGCAATGGAGGGATGGACTCCGCTCCACTTGACGGCTATTCCCCGACTCGAGGCGATTGCTCACAGCCCTAAACCTCATCATACCCAACCAGAATCATTCTGCTCACATGCATATCCTCTATCGTTACCCGACTACTGCACCTAATCCTTCTCTCCAACCCTAACAAGCCATTCATTCCTCTCTTCCTCTCCCATCTGCCTAAACAATCCCTGTCCACCCACTTTACCATCTTTTCCAGGTTCATCAGGCGACGTTGATGAGATTCCAATTTCGATCTCTGAAGCTTTGAAATCGGTTGCGCATACTGATGAAAGGCATTCGATGGCGGTCTGATATCAGCTTGCGAGTCATGACACAGGTAACAACAGCTTACCTCAATGACGGCAGCTCGATCTAGGACAGTCTTGTCTGCTTCCATTGTCTTCCACCTCTTTTCCAACTACTTATCAGCTTTTGCGTCCTGGAGCATCTGGCAGCTTACAAAGTTGGTTGCTTCAGTCTGTTTCTGTCCAGCGGCAGTAGCTTTGAATCCGACAAAGTAACCTGCGGGATCAAGTTTAAAGACTTGTGCTCCCCTCTCCTCATCCGGTCCGATCAAGATCATCGCTACATATTAGCTTGATCGGTGGCAGACAGCTTACAGATACCAAGTGGTCTCATTCCCGCCCTTTGAGTGTATACCTGGTTGATGTTTGCCATTCTCTTTGCGACTGTCCATTAGCTTCTACATCACGAGTCGGATGTCTGGAAGCTCACGGGCATCAGCAGTAATCTCGTAACCATATTTATATCGGAATGAAGCTGCTTCAGAACGTGTTCGCTGAACCTGAGCTCGTGCGTCCGCTACATTGTCAGCTCAAAGCCATGGAGAGAAGAGAGTGAAAGCTTACCAATAAGACCAGTCATGACACATCCAATTGTAGGAGTGATCTGGAAGAGATGGGTGATTGTCTCTGGGTCGAGTAACTTGTCCTGTCTTGTCAGCGTCTCCCTTTCCGAGTTTCTAACCCTGCCATTGACCGAGAGGGGACATACAGGTACTTTTCGTTGAGTGATGACTACCGAGGTATCCTTCCCTCGGACAGCAACTGCCGTTACTCCAGATCCTGTAATTGCCTTGAAAGCATATTCTGTCCATCAGCTTACTATCTCAATTACAAGTAGCTGACATACCGACTTGATACAGCTATAGGCGGGGTCAGCTTATCATTAAGGAAAGTTGAGGTAGATGGCTTACCCTTCCTTCTGGTGAGAAGACTGTTAGATATCTATTCGTTAGTATGCTCAAAGAAGGGAGCAAGGACTTACCGATCATATGATGAACGAGACATTGTGATGGGTTCTCGTCCTGGTTCGTTACAAGTGCGTGTCTGAGTGATGTGGTTCGAATAACCTAGACTGTCGTACTAGTGCTGTCGTTGATAGAGTGACGGATAATAGGTATATAAGGATAGAAGGATGAGTACAGCTATAGCTAACCCTACAGTTCAGAAGGTGCATCAGCGTTGGATTGGAGACCCCAAACGCGCGTTCCATTAAACTATTATTCTTTTACATTTCTTTAAATTTTATCCAAGAATTTATAGTCAGATTCACTACTCTGTAACCATAATCAACTATTCAATACCGACTACCATCAATACAAAATGGCAAAATCACTACGATCCAAAGTCAAACAAGCAGCAGGAAGGAAGAGGCGATCCGATAGTCATTACGCAGTAGCAGAAGCAGCTAGGATTCAACGTCTATCCGATAAATTACTCGCAAAATCAGAATCAGACAAGGAAGCCAAGGCTGCTGAAGCACCTGTCGTCGAAGAGGGTGATGACTCTGAGATGAAGGAGGGTAAGCTTTGCCCTTTCTTTTTCCAGGAAATTAGCTGATGTAGATAGAAGAGAAGAAAGTCTCAACATCCGGTCTACGACGTTCAGGAAGAGAGGAATGGAAGCGACAAAAGGGAATGACGACCAAGGCGTACGGAAGAGGAAAGGGTACAACGCAACACGGCGGATCCAAGAACTTTAAGCCCAAGAGGAGAAGATAGTCTACAAAATTTCAGTTGGGTTAGGAGATTGGGAAGAGGGGATTTTGGATTCATTTGCATTGTTGTACAACATTGGATTTGGATGTTACGATATGGCTACGATACCGGCCCCACCAGACAACGCGTGAGTCTGAACAAAAATGAGAGCGAAATGTCTTCCCACGCATCGAATTGAACCCCATGATGGCCCGTCCTCCAGCCACTCTGAGTAAGTACGACAGCAGCATCTCCCGACACATCCAACTTTGCACGATATTATCCACCTGACTGCTCATGGGTGACATATACTGGATATCATTCCTCCTTGATCCCGCCAACCTGGCTAGAAAGCTGCTGAACCCGCAGCTCAAATGCTTGTCTAAAGGAATTTACTAATAATGACCCACTCTCACCTTTCACCTGATCCTCACGCTATCTCCTCTAGGTAGCCACTGGACCTTTTCGCCAATAGCCTCGGCTTCAATCCTCTCCCTCAACTCTTTATCGTGCTCGGCAAAGTGCTGCCATTCGGCAAAGTGCATGGGAACGAGGACATCGGGATTATGATCTTTGACGAAATCGGCAGCATCATGTCCAGACATGGTGATCTGCAAGTCTCCCACATGTGCGCTCCCGAGGTTGACAAGGGCGATGGAAATATGATAATCGGCCAATCTCGATATCAAGTCATCCGTATAAACCGTATCGCCAGAGAACCAAAGGACATTCGGTAATCCATCAGTCTTTCCAAATCCCTCATATTCGATGATGAAACCGGTACATTCTCCTCCGGGTATATGTTGAGCTGATGTCCAGGTGAATCGGAATTCTTTACCCTCTAGAACAAGGGTTGTCGTCTCCCAGGCATTCTTGCCTTGGACAGACGGCCTCGGGGCCAGTTTCCGAGCTCCGTCAACGGTAGTAAGGACATGCCGAGCGTTGAGTAATAATCGACCAGTCTCGTCAAGGTTGTCGATATGATCTTCGTGGGACAGTAAAACACAGTTGATATGAGGTAATTCCTCGAGTTGTAAAGCGGGTCCTTGTATGGTAACCAAGTCAACCGTCGTGGGGTTGCCATCGGGGCCTATCACTGGCTGAGAATGCGTACCAGCAGGCAAGAACATTGGATCGGTTATGAAGCGGACTTCATCTATCTCAATAATGGCAGTAGCGGTGCCGATGTGTGTCATGGCGACAGAGGCTTTGAAGTTGGTCGAGGAAATCATGGTCTGAGAAAGGTGTGGATAGTCGTGCCTCTAGTTTTCTGGATGAATGCAGATCTCATATCCGTCAAGCAAACTTTTGAACCAGGTGTATGCATCGCTAAACACCGTGCGGTTTGTCAGACTTACAAACGCCTTGGCAACATTTATCACACTCGGTCACAAAATACAGCGTTTATTGCCGGCGGAGTCGTCTTCCGCCGGAACTGCATAGCTGCATGCTGATAAAATGTGATTGAACGTAAAAGCTTGGTCATCAATGGATACTCGCTGAATGAGTCTCCGTTGGATTGTTACAAAGCAGCCATGAAACATTCTCGCTACCCGGGCTCAATTTGCTACGTGGAAGAAAGATGCATGCCAAGAAAAATCGATAGTCTCGATACCTCGATTACTCTGCGTTCTTGAGCTCTGCGAGAATCTCGCTTAATTTCTCCCACTCAGGCTCTCCCTCGAAGCTGCAAGTCAGCGACGACCTGGAACGAAACGGGATGTACTCACGACTGTCTTGTCCTTCCCATGAACGTTCTCACGATTCCCCTAGCTTGGAACCTCCAATCTCCTTTCTTCTCACCTTCCCCTCTAACTACCTTGGGTCCAAGGGCACTGAGTACAGTGACCAATTCTTCAATCTCTTCCACTGCATCTCTCCATTTGACCGCGTCCCTCTCAATGGCTGGATCTTGGGCAAGACCACACCTATAGGCCCGTAGGTAATCTTCCATTGCCCCACTCCAGTCCTCCTTCCATCGTAGTAGACGTGCATGACAACGCCATATCCTTGGTGAATCCGATACACGAGGTAAGATGACTGAATCAAATAATCGGTCGACTATGGGTAGTAACCCGAAACCTTCATTTGAAGTGGTCACTTTTGGTGTTCCGCCATTCCAGTCTTCCCTTGTAACGCTGTCGACTAATTTATCGAGTACCTCGGTATCGATTGCGAGCATGGGATTTGAGCTGGTGGGCATTTCTTCAATGACTCTGGTCATCGCTCGTGCTGATTCGGATAATTCTCCAACATCAATCGCAATAATCATGTAATTTTGCCACATTCTCCAGTTATGATGAGCGTGTCGTAGACCTTGTCGTAGTGCTCGGAATGCTAAGAGCTTGTTGTCGAATGAAACGGGCGGAAGAGGCTGATATCAGCTCGTTCTACAGCAAGCTTCGAAGTAGACTCACTTCATCCTTGTTCCTGCCCTCCTCGCCTATACGCAGGTACACCGCCGCGAGGTTATTCCAACCCTCTGCATCCTCCTCGTCGACGTTGACCAATCGCCTAAAGGCGTCCCGAGCATCACTCCACTTTTCCAGCTTAACATACGAGACTCCCATTGTGAACCATACCCGAGCATACAAAGGGTTGATAGCGACCGCATGTTGTAAACAAGGGATACTAGCTTCAAAGTCGCCAAGACCGAATTTCAACGAACCCATTGACCTCATTGCTCTCGATGACGTTTGACCGGATACTTCCCATGCTTTCTCGTAATGCTCAATGGCGGTCTTCTTTGCATTTTCGGGGTCTTTTGTAGCGTCAAACGAGTTCAAGGCGAGATCACCCAGGAGACACCAGAGTTTTGCTTCCCTTGCTGAAGTGAGTTTATGAAGTCGATTTTCTGATAAATTGGATCGGGCCCTGGTATGGACCAAGTCCGATTCGATTTTACGACCTTCCAGTAGATCTCTGACGATCTTTTCTGCCTCTTCCTCCTTTTCTAGTCGCTGTAGACATCCAACAGCATCTTCCCACATCTCAAGCCGAGAGTAAATCTCGAGTGCTGACCGGATGACTCCGAGGGACATATATCGAGCAGCGAGTTCTTTCTCCATCTCCCACTTTGAAGGTAGTGGGAGTTGATGATAGTACTTCAACCTCTCTGTTGGGGTAGAGTCGGAAGTAGGCATCTGTTCGATCAAAGCTTGTAATTGTAAAGCGGACCTTTCGACCGTTCTTGACCTTGTGGACTCGAGCCTAGAACGAAGGAGGAGGGCAGTGGTGTGTACGGACCAATTCCTTGGATGGGCGACCACTCGAGAGATGAACGGCATCATTTGATTGGCGGTGAGTCCAGACGAAGGCATGTGATTATGCTGTGATAGACAGAACGATAAAAGAAGAGATTGATCAAGGGGATGAAGAGGTGGTTGATCGGTTGGATCGAGGTGAGCGAGTCGAGAAGTCGAGGCAGGATCTCCAGAAGTGACTTTGGTGAATTCCGTATCTTCCAATAATGTATCATCATTAAGCAGTAAAGCAGTCGGTAATCCATCCTTGTCCTCTCCATTTGTAGAACTCTCCCCATTCTTTACAACTTCATCACCCTCTCTCCGCCTAGATTCAGCAAGTAGAATCAATTGACTCTGGGCATTCCTCTGGAACTTTGTCTTCCTTCCTAATGCTCCACTCAGCTCGAACTCTAATCCACCAGATTTAGCCGCAGACAAAAACTCCTTGTTGGCTGGTTTGTCCATTCCAAGCGAATGGTAATATAATCCAATCTCCAAATCCAAACTTGCCAATAAATCCTGATCTGCTTTGAGAACCTCATTTCCTCTTAGCGCCCTCAATGATTCCAGAGTCTTCGGGTCGATAGAGACGGGTTCATCAAGAAGAGCTTGATGGACGAGGTGAAGTCGTAGTTTCCACCATGGTAACGTGGGTATCGTCTCCTCATCTATGGACGCAAGTAATCGAAGGGAAAGAAGGAAGAGCGAAACATGTGCCGAGAGATGATATGCCGGTTCTCCCTGCAATGTAAGGAAAGGTAAAGCCGCAGCATTGATGTCTTCGGCGGTAGTAGATTGTCCAGGGAACAGGTCGAGGGGTGTAAAGTCCAGATCCGGGCCTGTCCAATTCGTCTGAACAAAAGCATGGAGTAGAGCGATATCTACAATCAATGTCGTCTCGGTGTCCGTCGTTGAGGTCGAAGTCGAGGGTGAAGGAACGAGACCGTCAAGTAGTCCAGGTGTCGACAATACTGCCCGAGCTTCTTCCGAAGTCAAAACAGATTTGAACTCTGTTTCCACTAGTGAGGTAGCCAGATCCCTATTCCTAGATGGTCCAGCTTCTCCGGAGGGGGCGACTCCGCGTAGTAGATCCCATTGTAATGTGCTCATTATCGTATATATCACTAAATCTACTCGTTCACTTGTCTTGGTAACGGTCAGCTGCACCAACTTTTTGATCCCGTTGATCATGGAGATACCATACATGTCCGTGTAGAATGCGTGCCTTATCCATTGCTAATTGCGCTAGTAGCGCCGCAACAAGTAAGGTTGGATGATCTTCGCAAGATTGTAAGATAGCTTGCAACCCGTATCAAGTATATCTCGCTCAACCATCTTAGCGTCAGACAATGACCGAGATGTCGTAATATGGCAGTACAGCCGGTCAGTCTCCAGGTTCCCAACTAGGAAATCAGCTGATAGCTATAGGAGCCGGACCTTCTCAACCACAGAAGCGGAGGCGAACGCATAAACAGAGATTCAGCAGGTCCAGAACAGGTTGTCTGACCTGTAGAGGTCGTCGTATACGATGTGATGAGGTATATCGCATTGAACTCCCTGCGAAGGATGGATGCTGACAAAAAGACCCATCCCACTTGTGAACGATGTGTAGAACTGGAATTATCTGCAAGTCCTGGGACTAATGCTCAAAGCCTGTTGATTGACCTACAGTGCGTATGGCCCCCCAACACTTCGTCTACCAAACCCAGTCGGCAAAATAGTCCTATTCAGCTATCGCAGCCTACACCATATGATGCCACGGGATCGGGAAGTCAAGCTGCGAACACACAAAGTGGTAGTACATCGACATGGGCGGATCAGGGTACAGCTTTGACGCCGCTATATGATTTCGCAAATACCGATCTGAGTGTCCCTTGGGACGTCAATCTGGGTGATCTGCTGCCTATCACCGGGAACGGGAATGGGAACGGGAATGGGAGCGGGGCTGCGATTGAGCCATATTACGGAACGCCTGCTGCAACTGGGAATATCGGAGTAGGATGGACTCCAATGGACGGACTTCAGAATGGATCATACCCTCAACCATTACCTATACCAACCTCGACGCCTTCGTTTGAATCCCTTGCACCGATACCGGAAACGTCAATCGTACTTAATACACCTTCGAATCAAACCATGCCATGGCGAAACACAAACACTGTCCCCACTTTCCCACCTTACAACCCCTATCCCTTCCCAATCTCCATCACAATACCAAGTACGATCAATGATCCAATTGAACATATCTTCCCATCTGCAGATAGCAAGATGATATTTCAACACGTTCGCTCAAAGACCTCGACAACCATAACCGCCCTTACCACCCAATCTCAAACATCGAACCAGAATCCTTTCATGGACATGGCCCTTCGGACCATCATGGTCGATTCAACCACCCATGCTCAGACTGCTTTCAGGCATGCTATGCTCAGCCTGGGAGCTGCTCATGTTTGTCATCAATATGCCAAAGCCTCGCCTGTACAGGCTCAGAAAATGAGAGTCAGGACGGTCAAGAGTAATCGGAAAGCTTTGGGTTTCTTGGGAATAGGGACTAGTCAGGCGGAACAGACTGATCTGGTTCTGGCTACTTGCTTGACTCTTTGCGTGAGAAATGTACCTTCCTACTCATACTACTTTTGACAATGCTGACGAATAGACGCTATATGCGGATCCAGCTTGGGAGGAGAATATGACTTTTGCCCTCCGGCACATTAGTAGAAGAGGAGGCCCGACCGCTTTACTATCAGAAGCCACACAAGGATGTGATCGACGCTTCATACTTGAGCAGCTGGCCGTTGTTGATCTATTCAGTGAGTTTTCTTTTGCTGAAGTAGAGCCAGCTGACGCAGTAGGTACATTTACGACAGGAAATGAGCCTTCTCTCTTAGGGGATTCGGCTACATGGTGGACTGAGGCCGGCACGTCTTCACCAGATTACGAGAGGTACTTGGGAATATCAAAGGAAATGACCGAGATGGTAGCGAAAGTGAGTGATCTCGAGACCATTGTGATCAAGCTGATTAATAGTACCGCGTCATTCACTCCCGAATGACTCGCTTGCGCGAAAAGGGTGGACCGGCGGATGCTTTGTCTAAAGCTGCTTCCGAGGGGAATATAGAGTCCGCGAAGGCACTTCTTGATACCCTGGACAAGAGCAGCCAGAATCAATCTGCCATCCCGCAGATCAAACGTATACAGGTTAGTCATCTTCATCGACCACCTAGTACGATTTTAACATAACAGAACGGAGATACAGCTTATCGGCACATGATTGAAATTTCACTCCTCACCGAGATCCTATCCGTCGATAAATCAGATTCAAAAGTCCAAAACGCAGTACGATCAACTCTGGAATTATGTTCACAAATGTCTCAAGAACCCATCAGTCTCCTTTGGCCACTCCTTACCGCTGGAGCTGCTTGTATAGGGGATGAGAATAGGGGTTGGGTCAGGCAACTACTTGATGTTTTCAGGCCTTTCTATTGTCAGGATCTCGAGGTTGCTGTACGTTCAGTGTCTATTCAACCCTCGATATGTGCAAATGCTAATTCAGTAGGAGCTACTCCTTATGGAACAGTGGACTCGAATGGATTGTGGCGTTGGATTCACAGCTTGGTCGGAGCTCATGCGGAATATGGGTAAGATGGTATGCCTTAAGTGACCTCTATTGTCTATTATCACATGCTTGCTTTGCTACATATGCCAACCAGTCGATGCATCCGGTTGTGAAGCGCAACAACAGTTGATCACCATATACTATTCAAGTGTTAATTGCCTCAAGATCAGGTCATCCGTGAGGGGCGGTTTAGAGAGTCTTGTTCACACAGTATAACAAGCCATAGGTACTGAGCAAATCTACAACTTAGAGACCGGACTTGTGCGCGTCATAACCGTGCCTGAGGAACAAGGTGGCCCGATAATCGTACACGTACTTTGCCTTTACCGGTGACTAACAACGAGTACTCTAGTTCAACAACTACCCATCTACTCCATAAGCTTATACTCAATATCATAGACAGGATGTCAGTCCGAACACTCTTCCCCAACCTACTCAATGCCGCTCGGCCCGCTTTACCCAAGGGATCCGTATCAAAGCTCAACCCCGTTGCTCGATTACGTACCCTCCACACCAATCCTATCGCCATTTCAATCCCACGTACCGTCGCCCGATCAAACCGATTCGGTCTCTACTCCCTCGGACTTGGACTCACTTTCCTATCGTACCAATCATTGAGGAAACCTGTCCTATGTGAAGTTGCACCTACCGGTACCCCAAGGCCGGTTGTTCACGATACCGGAGCTCCTCCTAGTAGTATGTTGGACGTATACCAACTTGGTTTCGGAACTGTTTGTGGGATCTGTACCGGTGTTTTCCTCAAGAAGGGATTGAGGGCAATTGCTTTCTTGTTGGGTGGTGTCTTTGTTCTACTTCAGGTATGCCACCGCCTCTCACAGACATGAAAAGAGAGAGCTGATGGGTAGTACATGTCTTCTAAATCTTTCGTCAATGTCGACTGGAAGAAGCTCGCTTCAAGCTACGATACAACATTCGGAACCAAGAACTCTGAAGGTGTCATCTCTCACCCTACAGCCAAGGGAGCAGGAAACTGGATCATTGATTTCGTTACTGCCAACTTCCAGCGTAAGCCTCTCTTTCCCCACTGCCGGAATCGTACTGATCTTGTAGAGAGGGCATCTTTCCTCGCTGGTCTCGTCCTTGGTATCCGACTCGGATAATCAGCTACTGCAGTGTTCTTGAAGACTGGGAGGAGAGGAGTAATAGAGGAATAATCGTGGATATACTAAACATGGAATATGCAGCATCATACATCACATTATCTCTAGTTCAGATTGATCTCCCAATCCTCTACGACATTCAAACCAGGGTTCTTGAGGATCAACCGACTAGTGTTTCCTCCCTTTTTACTATCACTTCCTAATCCTTTCTCCCATGTGTATTCTACAGCGTTTCCTCCCACAGTAATGGATTTAGGTTCACTCTTGAGACCTAAGATGATGATTCGTTCGACCCTGACATGTCCGATGGCTTGGGCCCAATTGTTTCTTGGATCGTAGGTGACCAATTCATTGGATGTTGGGGTCGACCTGGAAGTTGATCGGAGGGTACCGCTCGCAAAGTCGAATTGTCGTAAGATGTAGTCTCCCTTCTCGTAATCGTACCCGACTCCATCATCAAGATAGAGTTTGCCACTAGCAGTACCCTCTTTTCTTAGCGATATAATGAGTGTGAAAGGGTCCTGCCACATGAGTGGAGATGATCGTCGGACTCGTTGACGGATAGGGATGATATTGCCTCCTTGCAGCAATAATGGGAATGAGGAGAGGGGAGTCTCGATTGATACTGATCGAGGCGATTTGGAACGTGGGTACATCTTCGAGGAGAAGTAATCGTAATAGGGCTTATGCGTCAGCATACTCATAATGGAAGCAGAAGCTTACCTGATCATCTGCAAGGTAGACTTCAGAGGAGGTAGCACCCTCCACTACGACTGGCTTGAAAAGTAATCCAGAATCACCAACATAGTACTGATCGTCCACGGTATACCCACCCTCATCTCCAGGGAAAACAGCATATTGTGGTCTATCATCAGTACTTCTCTCTTTGTATCCATGGGCGTCGACATACCTCATGATAGGATATCCCCCAACACTGGCATCGTAGAAAGCATTATACCACACAGGTAACATCTGGTACCTCAATCTCACTGCGTCCCTGAGATACCCCCTGATAGGTTCATCGAAGAGATAGGGTTCTCGTCGCTTGGTGTCGATGTGTGCGTGGGCTCGGAAGAATGGCATGAAAGCTCCGGCTTGGTACCATCGTACCAACAGTTCTGGTGTAGGATCACCAAAGAACCCACCAACGTCGGCTACTTCATCAGCAGGTAAATTCGTTAGAGGTCGGAGAACTTACCACCTGAAAACGACATGCCGGCAATGTTTAGTGATAAGAGCATAGCAGTCTCGCCTGCAAGATGTTCTTCTCGTCAGCCCTACCCCCAGATTGAGAAAATGAACTTACCCCAAGTACCCAAGTTGTCACCTGTCCTATGATATCAGCTTTCTACCATAGTATCTGGGAAGACATACCAGATAGCGCCAAATCGTTGAGAGCCAGCAAAGAACGCTCGGGAAAGTACGAATGGTCTTTTTGGTGTATCTTCACGGTTGATGAGAGCTTGAGCAGTTTGGTTATGCTGCACAGTTTAGCTGGATGCCCTTCGAGTATCTGAGATGTAGCAGCTTACGAAGAGCATTCCGTTGATGTTGTGAATATCTCTGTTCTCCCAGCCGCCGTAGAAGAGTGTATCTTTTGGCACTGTGATCTCCGGACCGTTGAATACAGATGGCTATGATTAGCTGTATATCTGACTCCTAAAATCACTTGGCTCACCTCATTCATGTCGTTCCAGATATATAAGTTCGAGGCAGACTCCTGCATTGTGAGCTTCCTGCGACATGATCCGGAGTTTTGCAGCTTACAGTCCAAACGTCCATCTTGAACATCCTGGTCCACCAATCCCAACTCTTTGGATTGAAAAAGTCGACCCAGACACTACTTCCGGGCCAACACCATCCTTCGAATTCACTCCCATCAGCCCTTTTCACAAGGACATCCAGTTCTTTAGCATCGGTATAGATTCTATAATCGTCTGTTCGCTTAACGTGGGGGTCAACGATTGCTACCATCTAGCCATCAGCTTTGCGGCCGTCACTATATGCAGGACGTACTTTTCTAAACTTTTTGCCTACTGCTGCCAACATGCCCACCGGGTCTGGGAAAAGGGCTCGGTTCCAGTCAAAGTATCTCCTGTCTGTCGTATATTCTACATCGAGCCAGGTTACGTCGAGCGGAATATCGTACTCGTCGAACTTTGCATCGACTTCAAGAACATCAGCCTCGTCGACATAATTCCATCGGCATTGGTGGTATGATGTCGACCACTGTGGTGGTAGCGGAGTGGGTCCAGTCAAAATAGCGTACTGCTCGAACAATTGATCCGGCTTTGGTCCAGGAAGAAGGAGAAGATCTAGGATACCAGATTCCGCCATCCAGTGAGTCTGTACTCCTGATTTCTCGTGGAGGACATCAACCCAAGTCTCTGATCCGACCAAGTTTAGAACTCCAACTGAGTGCGTTGGCGAATGAGCGTGTAAGAGCGGGATAGCACCGTAGAGCGACATTGGTGAGTCTGCTAGGTATTCGAAAATATCGACGTTGAACAATCTGTAGGGATCAGAGTATTTCTGGTTTGCTCCAATAGTGTCGGGGAGGGATAGGGGAGAGGCATGTTCGGGAAGCCCGTAGACATGTTGGACACCAGGGAAGGATAGGTCAATACTCAGAGCCTCGGGTCCTGGTCATCAGCTATGAGATCTGATGAAAAGACAGGAAGGGCTGACCCTTCGGCTTCGAGTCGGTCCAAGTCCTGAACTTCTCCTCAAACATATCCTTGTCATGCTCCTCGAACCAGCTCCTGTCCATCTCGCCTCCTTTGAGTACCACCTGTTCTCCCTCGCTCAAGACCTCCTCCTTCACTTCTAGCTCTTTGATCCTGAAATGCTCCATGTGAAATAACGATCGGTCATTCAATACAATCTCGGGCTTCCCATTGCGGAGCTGAGTGAGCTTGAATGGGTTTCGCTCAATCTTCAGAGTGAGGCCATCGTTGTATGTGATGGTATCGACACCCTTCGAGCTTGACAAAGTCACCGCCGAGTCCGATGTGATGGGTGGGTTCTCATTGATCAACGCCCACTTTGCGGTTTCGTTATACCTCTTCCAGGGCGTTGTCGAATCCACCTCATCCGCTCTGACCCTCACAATCCCATTGCCCTCACTCAAGACGTCCACCCTCAGTTCGAAGCTGATATCGGCATATAAGCCGGATCTTAATGGCCAGATCCAAGTTGCCTCTCCGGAAGATGCGGCGACAGGTTCACCAAGGGAGTAGGGGGAAGTGAATGATTTAGGTGATTCGGATTGCCGAGTACCGATAGAGCGAAGACGGCGGCAGAAGGATGATTGAGAACATGTCTTGAAGTCCTCGTGCTTGACTGCCGTAGTGACACTGAATAACGGGAGTGCTGCCAGCAGCAAGACGGGAAGCATGGTGATTGCTGGTCACTATCTAGATCTAGACAAGAGAGGAGCGAGCAGTTGACCCACTCTAATAGTCTGAGTGGGGTTATGCGGGGTAGCGGGAGTAAACCAAATTAACAGTTTAAGCACACTTACGAAGTCGGCGGCGACCAGATCGGTCGTCGATTCTACTGTGATCTTTACAACTCATTACTTATAGTCCCTCTAGTCTATAGCCACCATCACCAAGGCCTATACACCGCGCTTAGACCGCGCAGATACCAGTAAGCCATAGGTCAGAGGCGCATCTTTCACATCTACCTACTCTCGATCGCTCGCCATGTCTTTCCGACTCGCTCTACGAGCGCTACCATCGCGATCTACCCGATCATTACGCCCCATACAGTCGCTATCACAATTCAGCCGATCATACGCAACACCTGTAAAGCCACCTTCGAACCCTCCGCCACCTGCTGGCTTGGAGGGTCTATTCGGCGGATCAGACAAGAAAGGCGGAACGACAGTCGCACCCAAAGTTCCCGGCTCTGAACCGCCTTCGGGTCCATCAGAGCCAAAGGTTCCTGATGTGAAGCTTCCAGGAGGTCAAGAGGGTCTCGAGAAGCCAGGATTAGAAGCAGAGGAGAAGTCGGACAAGGAGAGACGGCCGAAATTGAGTGAGCAGATGATGGGTGGCCTGACTGGAAAGAAGGCTGCTACTGGTGGTGGAGGTGGACCGGGCGGCGGAGGAGGTGCTGGTGGCCCTAATCAGTGGGGTATGACCCCTAACCAGCTGCTGTTGGCTGTTCTTGCGTGAGTTTTGATCGATCGGGATCGGGGAATAGTCAGCTGATATCTCAGATACACATTATATACCCTTTCAGCACCTGGTGAGACACGTACGAGGGAGATCACATGGCAAGAGTTGTAAGTTTGCTCTATTCTCCTCAGATCGCTTGCTGATTACCAGCCGAAACTCGCTACTATCCCGAGGATTGGTCTCATCGCTAGAAGTCATCAACCGCACAAAGGTCCGAGTACACCTACACAACCCTATTCCCACCAACAACTCCACCGACCCCACATCCAACGGTGGCTCATCACTACCGTCCCCATCTCACGGACCCGCTCCTTACCAGTTCACCATCGGATCTCTCGAGTCTTTCGAATCTCTCCTTATCTCTACACAGGATGAGCTAGGTATTCCTCCTGCAGAGAGAATACCTGTATCGTACCGAGAGGAGATCTCGACCTTCCAAACCATCATGCACTTTGCACCAACACTGCTTATCGGTGGTCTGATATTGTACATGGCCAAGCGAGGTGGTTCGGCAATGGGTGGGGGAGGACCTGGTGGTGGAATCTTTGGTGTAGGAAAGAGTAAGGCCAAGATGTTCAACAAGGAGGATTCCGTTGGTGTCAAGTTTAAGGATGTCGCAGGAATGGACGAAGCCAAGGAGGTGAGTTTACTTCTGTTGTTTCGTGGATCATGCTGACAGACAGGAAATCATGGAGTTCGTTAAATTCCTCAAGGAGCCAACAAAGTACGAGAAGCTAGGAGCCAAGATTCCTCGAGGTGCTATCTTGTCCGGTCCACCAGGTACCGGTAAGACCTTGCTCGCGAAGGCTACCGCGGGTGAAGCTGGTGTCCCCTTCTTATCGGTATCTGGTTCCGAGTTCGTCGAGATGTTTGTCGGTGTCGGTCCCTCTCGAGTACGAGATCTATTCGCCAACGCCAAGAAGAATGCCCCATGTATCATCTTTGTCGATGAGATCGATGCCATCGGTAAAGCCCGTGGAAAGGGTGGAAACTTCGGTGGAAACGATGAACGAGAATCGACACTCAATCAGTTGCTTGTCGAGATGGATGGTTTCGATACCGCCAACCATGTTGTTGTTTTGGCAGGTACGAATCGAGCGGATGTGCTCGATCCTGCTCTGATGCGACCCGGTCGATTCGATCGACATATCGCCATTGATCGACCTGATATCGGAGGTCGAAGACAGATCTTCAAGGTCCACCTTGGACCCATTACGATATCGACCGAAGTCTCCATGGATGATGTTGCCGAGAAGCTCGCTCTCTTGACCCCTGGTTTCTCCGGAGCCGATATCGCCAACGTCTGTAACGAGGGTGCTCTACGTGCTGCTCGTCGCGGTGGTGAGAGCGTTACCGAGGCGGACTTTGATGGAGCTATTGAGCGAGTCATCGCTGGTCTCGAGAGGAAGTCTAGGGTTCTCGGTAAAGAGGAGAAGAAGACTGTCGCCTATCACGAGGCTGGTCACGCTGTTTGTGGATGGTACCTCGAGCACGCCGATCCTTTGCTCAAGGTATCGATTATTCCCCGTGGTGTCGGTGCTCTTGGATACGCTCAGGTAAGGTGCTACAGACTGAAAGTAAACCTCAGATAGCTGATCGTCAGTACCTGCCCAAAGAGCGATTCCTATTCTCCACCGAACAGCTTATCGACCGAATGTGCATGACCCTCGGTGGTCGTGTTTCTGAAGAGATTTTCTTCCCCGTCATCACTACCGGTGCTCAGGACGATCTTCAGAAGATCACCAAGATGGCGTTCGAGGCTTGCGCAAACTACGGTATGAACCCCGACATTGGACCCATCTCTTACGGAAACCGGGACCAGCAGGGTGAAGGATTCCAAAAACCATTCTCGGAGGCTACCGCTCAATCGCTTGACCGAGCTGTGCACAACATGGTCAAAGATGCCCATAGACGTACGACCGAATTGTTGACCAAGCACAAGGCGGATGTTGTCAAGGTTGCCGAGTTGCTACTCAGCAAGGAGGTGATCACCCGAGAGGATATGTTCAATCTACTAGGTGCAAGGCCATTGTAAGTCCTCCGCTACCTTCACTTGTATATTCAGCTGACATGACAGTGGCCACGCAGATGAGATGGATGAGTACATCTCGGAGAAGCTCGATAAACAGGCAAAGAAGATCACAAAGCCATCTGAGGATGGGCCAACTCCCGCCCTGGCGATCAAGCCTGTCAAGATTGATTAAGCGGGTTCAGTATGATTCTTCAGGGAGTTTTCAGAAGTAGAATCGCCTTGTAGGGCTAGGCATTTTGTTCAATAAGCATCTTTTATGATTCATGCATTCGACAATTCTGCATCGGTGGTGTATAGGTGTCAGTACCGAATTGGCGAACCCACCTATGACTCATCAGGTGGAGGTGGAGGTTGACGAGATCCGAGTATTTCGGGAAGTCTGTTGATGAGGTGGTCACCAGTCATTGCAACCATAATAATCATGAGCAACAGAGGATTCGGATACACAAAGACTGGCAGGCTCTCGGGCACTCTGGAGCCGGTCTCCAACACCATTCCCGAAGCGGGGGACGATGAGGTGGTCATCAAGATTAAAGCCATGGCTCTCAACCCGGTCGACGAGCAATTGTGCGTGGGGCCACGCTGCTTCTAGACAGGAGCTGATTAGACAGAGCCCAGCTTACGCCTGACTACATGAAGAAGTTAAATGTGCAATTCAATGGTGGAAAAGCATTCATCCCAGGTGAAGATTACGCTGGTGTCATACATTCGGCTGGTAAAAACGCCAAGTGGACGGTAGGCCAGGAAGTTCATGGTATGAGCTTGGACATCAGCGGTGGTATGTGTACCTCCTACTGTCCTTTATTTTTATGCGACTAATCAAACAGGTAACGGCACACTCCAGCAATACCTCAAAGTGTCAGCTTCCTCAGCCATCTCCCCAAAACCATCCGGGATGTCGTGGAATGAAGCAGCAGCTATCCCCCTAGTGTACTCAACAGTCTACGGCTCCCTGGTGGAAGCTGGTCAACTTCCATTCAACCCGACACCAGAAGAGAGGGACACTAGATCCGTACTGATCCTGGGTGGATCTAGCGGGACAGGCAATGTCGCTATTCAGTTGGCGAAGAAGATGGGTCTGAAGGTGGTTACTTCCTGTTCTGGACGAAATTTGGAGTTTGTCAAGGGTCAAGGTGCTGATGAGGTAAGTGTCACTCTTCCAGCCATTTGTTGGAGAGACGTAGCTGATGCACAGGTCATCGACTACACGACGGAGAGTGTAGTCGAGAGGGCTTTGATGTCACCCCATGCCCCTTACGCCGTCGTGCTTGATTGCGTGGGAGGAACGGACTTGATCCCCTACATGGACCATCTGGTACTCGATGACCCGAAGGCTCCTCATCTAGGTCACTACATCACAATCGTGGGAGACAGTAAGTCATTTAGCCACGAGTGCTACTTAAACTGACGGGTAGAAACAAGTAGAGATTCAATGGGTGGTCCATTCACCTATGTGAGTCCTCAGATCCACTCACGGTATTCGACACTGATGACAAGCTCACACATCCAATCCAAAATGTCAGATATTACCGAGGTAAACTCCACGATTATCTGCCAAGGTGGACCCCTCTCCGCTCTTGGATCGTAAACAGGAGATACGAAGTATACATGTGTAGTCCGAGTACCGAGCAATTCTCTACTATTTCAGATTTCTACGCATCAGCCAAGAAGGTCGTCATCGATTCTACGTTCAGCTTTGAGGTCAGTCTGTTCTTGCTTCCTCATGGACGCCAGAAGTGATGCTGATTATGTAGGACGCAAAGAAGGCTTATGAACGATTGGAAAGTGCTCGGTCGGTTGGGAAAGTTGTTGTAGAGATGGAGAAGACCAGCTAGATTACTTGCCTCATGCATATAGATTACTAGATGGCAACACAGCACATATAGTCGTAGGCGACATGCAATGTACTTGACAGACCCACTGTTTACGGCCGAGAGGGTCCGGTGGAGGTGTCCAGATATTACAATCTTGATAACATGGAAGTTGCTCATGACTCATCAACCCATTACCACCATATACTCGGCATAGAACCAAATATTACTCAGACTATCAGCGTCAGATAGTACTGTGACGCGCCCCTTCTTTCTGACCGCTCCGAGCTATCAGTAAATCACGACGCTTCGCGCCCAAAGCCTAGTCCGGATATCACGGACCGCACATTTTGCCTTTCGTCATTTGGCGATAAATTGAACCTCAACATTGTATTCATCAAGCGTCAGTATGGCAGGTCCAGAATCTGCTGGCCCATCGACGAGTCCATCACCCACATCCACAGTCTACCATTCAGATACTGAGCAAGATCATCGAGCATCGACCGGACGATTATCAGATCCAGAACGGGGAAACACAACTACATCCGAGAAGACGGGTCGGGTAACGGAAGTTGGACCTAGCCATCGTGGATTCGAGAGTAGACAGGCCAGTGGGGATAAGGAGAAGGAGGATTGGATAGTCAAATGGGATGGATCGGATGATCCTGACTGTCCATTGAATACTCCGCAATGGCGGAAATGGTATGTGATCAAGCTGTCCATAACAACAGGAACGATGTGGGGACTGACGCGATAGGGCAATGACATTCACCTTAGCAGGATCGTGTGTTTGCGTCACATGCTGCTCCAGTATGGCAGGTTCAACATATGGCGGAATGACAGAGGAATATGGGATTAGCAGGTTGGTAGCGACTCTGACGATATCGGTATGTCAGCAACAGTGAATTGGGACGAAGGCTGATGGGAGTAGCTGTTCGTCGCTGGTCTCGGGGTTGGACCTAGTGCGTCTGGAAAAATTACTGGAGGCTTCGTGCTGATCCGGCAGTGTTTCTTGGACCAATATCAGAGTTCATCGGACGACAGAAAGTACTCCATGGAAGTTTTGCGTGTTTCTTTCGTACGTCACTTTATTTTCTCTTTGTATTGGGCTGATGATAGTCCTCAATTTTCCTGTCGCTTTCGGTATGTCTACTTGAAGTCCGTGTCGGCGTTGAGCTAACCCACTCAGCGAACAACGTCGCGGTCCATATGATCTTTCGATTCCTTACGGGTTTCGCGGGATCTGCTTTCTTATCAGTCTCGGGAGGAGCCATCTCCGATGTCTTCAAAAACGAGAATGTGGCTACGTCAGTCCAGATCAATCATTGTGCGTTCAGAGCTGACTGTAGGCCTATGATGATTTTCTCAGCAAGCCCTTTCCTTGGTCCAGTACTCGGGCCACTGATAGCGGGGTTCATCAACCAAAATGCGAATTGGCATTGGACATTTTATGTCGTCATCATCTGGGCAGCCGTCATGTTATCCCTCATTCTGGTGTTTGTACCCGAGACGTTCGATCCTCAGCTCCTCAAGGTCAAGGCTGCCAAGTGAGCCTACTCGACATGGTGTTATCCAGTGCTGATGTACAGCAGGAGAAGAGAGACAGGCGAAGAGCGTTGGAAAGCACCTACGGATCTTGCCGATCGGTCTTTTGTGGCTGCTCTGCAGAAGAGTATCAAGACGCCTTTCAGTAAGCTTTAGCATTTATTACCAGATTCCGACTGTGCTGATGACCAGTCCTGCTGACTACGCAATTGATGGTCCTGTTCCTCGATATGTGGAGCGCTCTGATCCTTGGTATCTTGTATCTCTCATTTGGCGGGGTACCATACGTCTTCGAGACACAATATGGCTTGTAAGTCAGCTCATCAAATTCGGGCATGAAGCTGACAGGTAGCACGCTCCAGCAAACCGGTCTAGCGTTCCTCGGGATAGGTTTCGGGCAAGTAGTAGCCGTTTGCTGTCAACCACTTTTCAACAAGTAAGCCATTCGTGCACTGATTTTGCCTGACTCTAGGCAATACCGCCGCTTGGCACTCAAACATCCAAATGGTGTTCCAGCCGAAGCACGCCTGATACCAGGATTCTACGGCGCTGTGTTCGCACCCCTGGGCTTACTCCTCTTTGGCTTGACGTCATTCCAAAATGTCCCTTGGATTATCCCCATTCTTGGCTCCTCGTTCTTTGGGGTGGGTATGGTGTTCGCATACACCAGTACCTTCACCTACCTTGTCGAGTGAGTGACCTCATCTTGAGTAAAGCGGTCAAGCTAATAAACAGCGCATATCGACCGGTAGCAGCTTCGGCACTAGCATCAAACAGTTTCCTGCGATCAGCCTTCGCAGCTGGTTTCCCATTGTATGTGCCACTGCCTAAGGCGGCTTGACCTCAGACTGACGTCAGATTCGGAAGACAGATGTATGAACGCCTGGGTCCTGTTGGAGGGACATGCCTGCTTGCTGGTCTGCTTTTCCTCGCAACACCACTACCGTTCTTATTCTACAGGATCGGCGGACGGATACGGGAGAGAAGCCCGTTTGCATAGAATCAATGTATCTTGGAACTTTAGTCTGCGACGTTGACAGCCTCAAGTACAAAACGGCAACGACGCAACGAATGCATATATGAACATCATGTGGAAGGGGCTTGTGAAAGAGGATTTGCACGTGAAGAGGGCGCGCCACTATCGTATAGCTGTCCACGTTCGGGTTTGCGGGTCAAAAACAGATCGTGCCCAGCCCTGAACGACAAGGCCAGTGACTGCGATATCCCCGGATCTTTCTCGCATGCTCTCATCCTCACGTCTCTCGAAGCGCCTGAGCGGGACCTGAACCGTCACCTCGACGAGATCAGGGCTGATAAAAAAGTCGGTCTGCTCGCCCATCGCCTGATCCTTTTCGCGTGCGGTTGGTGACCCGGTCGCTGCCCAGCTGGCTTCCAGTCGCGTTTGCAAGTGCGGCTGCAGGGATTCCCTGAGGCTGTCGAGTTCGGCCCGACTGGGCGGATCGGTGTTCGGGAAATCCGTGTTAATGAGCGAGTATTTGTTGGTGGCCCTGGTAGAGACATCCTTGCTCCAAGCGGATGGATTGGGGGTGTAGTCTTGTTGCATGATGAGAGGGTGATTTGGGAGGATTGTCGTAGCTGAGGCATGTCAGTCTTCATCAGGGCGTTCTGGAAACGAATGTCGGACATAATAGACTCACGGTTTATGTTTGGTATTTATGTATGATGGTGCGGTGAAGTGGGCTGTGGATACCGCTGCCTACCCCCGACTACGTATATATATATATGTCAAATAGGGGTCCGGGAGAGACCTGTACAGGCCCGGCGTAGAACCTTTCAGCTTGATAGAGACGCCTTTTTTGGCCCAAGCTCGACGTCCGAGAGTCTTCGTGACCTGCTCGAGCCATTGCCAATATGCCGTGCTATCCATTATGTGGATTCATTTGATATAAAAGCAAGCACCGCTCTCAGAAAGGAAGCCCAGACCCTTATGCCTTCTTGGCCCAAGCTCGACATCCAAGAGTCTTCGTGACCTGCTCGAGCCATTGCCAATATGCCGTGCTGTCCATTATGTGGATTTGTTTGATATGAAAGTAAGCACCGCTCTCAGAAAGGGAGTACGAACCTCTATGTCCTCTGACAGGAAAGTGCTTTGGGATCCATTCAAATTGGAACCTGCAACGGGGACGAGGCTCCGCCAATTGGAAATCCCCGTACTGAAGCTCAAAGGATGGGACGCAGCTTTCGACCATCGATTGAGCATGGAATGTGCTACAAGGCGAATCTTCTAGGTCTCTGCAGGTACAGGGCCCCCTCGCGCCCGTATTGGCCTTGTTGCACAAACCTATTTCGCACGTCGCCCGCAGACATCTTCGCCACCGCCACAGCGACCACGTTTCTGCGTAGTGCGTCATCAACGTTCCTGCGCGTCTACCATCCAATCCGTCAATCTATCTGGCTTTGTCCATCCATTCAGCAAGCATCATAATTCGCACGCCAGTAGTCAGTATGGAAGACGAAAGATCACCTACGAAGAGTGATACAGACTCGGGCTATCCAGTTCGGCCTAGTATGTCGCGGTCTAGCTCGGTCTCGAGTTTCCTGGGTCGGCAGGGATTTGATAGATATGGAGAAGAGTGGGGTGGGGGTGCTTTGACTTTGATTGGTGAGCTTTCTAGTTCCTAGTATCCAGAGTAAGCTGATGGTTAGATGTGGCTGAGACGTTCTTTGGTGAGTTGACATGATCAAGGTGAGAAGTGGAATTGATTCCAGATTCCCGGTTGGACCTATTCAATCGTCGACTCAAGGAACAATCTGCCAGATTGAGGTCGAGGGCTGTTGATCTTATACCCAAGGGATTGAGGACGCCGAAAGTAGGAGCTACTTCTATGGATTACGATGATGCCGAGGGAGAGACTGCGGAGAGCAGGAATAGGGGGAGATATAAACAGGATGTAGAGCGGGAAGTGGACCGGATTAAAGTCAAGGTCAGCTTTCGCGCCCCATATGACCGCAAAGAAGCTGATGGGTAGCTTGCTGCTAAAGTCACGCACCTATCGTCGTCTTGGAGATCAGCCCAGATTGTCAGGACAAGAGAGAAAGTCTGTATGTCACTCTCCCTTCTGGTATAATGTAGGCTGACAGACAGCGTTCCTGTTCGGAGTAATGTCCCTCACATTTACTTGTCTACTATATGGCATGGCCCCAGAATGGCTTCCATTCGCATATACCGCTCAGATTGCATTCTACCTCCCCTCGAGAGCATGGATATATAAACGAAAGCAATTCCATTACTTCCTCTTCGAGTACGTCACACTCCACAATTGAGAGGGGAGCTGATGAGATAGTATGTGTTACTTTGTCAATGTCCTTGATTTGTTATGGATCTGGGTCTTCCCAGGCTCAACGAAGTTGTTCATTGGATGTTATCTCCTGACTCTCGGTATGTTCTACTACTTATGGTAGGTCGGTGCTGATGATAAGGCCCACTGGCCAGTGCCATCATCACCTGGCGAAATTCGCTCGTCTTCCACTCCATGGATAAAGTCACCAGTCTTTTCATTCACATGTACCCACCTGTAGTCCTCACTGTTATCCGGTAAGTCCACCACCCTTCACCTGAACGAGCTGATATTCAGACACACCCTACCCAATGTCGAGGAGAAGTATCCCGGTCTAGCAGGTCTAGCCGAATACACCTGGTATCAAATGATCATCCTAGCAGCTGTTCCTTGTAAGCTACCACGCCCTTCCTCGGGCCGAAGCTGATATACAGATGTTCTATGGCAAGGGGCGTACTACAAATTCATCTCGCTCGACCGTGGAGAGAAAATCGCTTCTGGCCAACGTCAAACGTCGTTTCACTAGTACGTCCCATCTCTGACTGTCCCTTACAATGAGCTGATGTGTAGTATGCTCAATGATAAGAAAGGCCCGATCGGAAAGCTTCTACGGGAATTCAGGGCAGATCACCGGGAGCTATGGTTCATCTTTCTTCAACTTAGTCAGTTTACGTCTTCCACAGCCGGTGAGATAAGCTGACAAGCAGTCTACAGCGTTGTATTCATGATCCCCGCCGCTGCTTTGTTCATCAACAGCGCAAGAGCAAGCAACGTTTTCCTGGTACTTATCTTCGCCGTGTCAGCATGGAATGGCGCTTCATTCTACGTCGAAGTCTTTGGCAGAAAGTATGTCCCACCCTTTGCAATCGCTCTCGTGAGCTGGAGGCTGATCCTAGATTCGAGAAGGAATTAGAGAAACTTCGAAAAGAGATGGAACTCGCTTCAGCGACTGGATCACACAGTGGCCCCTCGACAAATGCTTCACCATGGACTGAACCTGCTTCGCCCAACGATCGGGATATGGATAATTCTCCACTCGTACTACCTGGTACAAATCAACACGCCGCTGATATGGAGGTGCCAGAGCTAGTTCTAGAAAAAGCAGCTGCGACAGTCAACGAGGAGCAGAAATCAGATACGTTAAAAGTTAGGAATTCGTAATCGCCGTGTTTGTGTTTAGATGCAATATAATATGAATCTAGATGGATAGCTCATACATATACTACAATGGTTCTAATTTCAAATTGAATCATCTAGACACAATGTAAGAACGACTTTCGGAGAGCAGTGTAAAAAGGGGAACGAGCAAAATCGAAATCGAGACCAGGACCAAAGTGGAGACAAAGGGGTAGGAATCGATTAATTGGCTGGAACGAGGTCTGGTTGCTCTGCGACTCGTCCAGGCGCTATAGGAGTCGCGTCGGGATCGATAGGACTGGGTTCTCCATTTCGCATAGATTCAGGTCGGACTGAGGCTGGTCTACTACTTTGTCAGCAACCATCAATTAAGGGTATGAGGTGGACGTACTTTGAGAAATGCCTGAACTCCCTTGGTGGGCCTGCACACCTGTCTTTACCGTGATTAAGGTTTAGGCCAACATAGTCTGGGTTGTCTAGTGGCATTCGCTCGATCGCTTTAATAGCCGCTGGGATTGATGTACTATGCGTCAGCTCTATCTCGAGATTGGACAAGAAAGATCATACAAGTTGACGAAAGCAGCCGCCTTTTCTTTCAAGAAATTGATCATTTCAACTTCTCCATAAACAGTGAAATCACTCCTCAATTTCTCTTCGGTGAATAAATCAAAGTCTTTGATTCCCCCTACGTATACGTTCCTGGTCGCATTTTTGTTGTTTTGAATGACTGGTGTTGATTCTTCTCGAGAGTCTCTTGTTCCCCATCCGACCCTTAGTCTGAAGCCTTTGACAACTACGCCTTGAGCCTGAGCTGTGTTGTGGAAGACAGCTGCGCAGGATGGGTCCACGAAGGTAGCGAACTGTTATGAGTATAAAAATTAACGTGGGGGAGGGAGACTTACAGCACACTGCTTAGCTGGTAGATATCGAATATGTTCGAGATTACCACCCCGAATGACATTACATAGATCCTCGTTTGTGGCTGATTCGGGAATGTTACCAAGGAAGACGGATCGCTTAGGCGAGCTGAAGCCGTGATCAGGTCCAGTGTGATTGAGGTTTGGTGTCCCGAATGGACTTTGACCCGGTCGGGACCACATTGGGTTAAATGCCGCTGGGTTGTTGTACTTGGCCATGTCGGGTGAGTACATGTTTCCGAAATGTGCTCGACCTATCTCGGCCTCTGCAGCCATGCAGGCTTGTCGCATCGTGATTTCGACATTGTTGGCCTGAGTCTTGGGAACAAATGCACAACGGTCCTGGACGTCAGCTTGAGCTCGAGCGGGCCACGTCACGTAGCGTCACGTACCTTTCCGAAACCGACCTGCTTTCCATCCCTGCAGTATTTCCCCGATTTCCTCAACCTCTCGACCACCTCCATAGCTTTCTTGATACTGAAGAAATGGACGAAAGCGTTCTGCTGGTTCCTGACCACCTTGACAATATCAACATCCCCAAATGCCCTCATTTCCTGCGATATCTCATCCTCGCTCATTTCGGGATCGATATTGGGGATATAGACAGTCCGAGTGGCTTCTTGGGTCATTACTGCATTGACGACTTCTCTGTTCATCCATGGTTGTTCTCGTGCCATGTTGACGTGTAGAGCGTTACCTCGAACAGCGATTTTCTTGACGTGCGCGTCGGCTAGGAAGGCGGCTGCAACTGCACCATTCAGGAAAGAGATGAAGAGGCATTGGCCGTTCTTGGGGACTTTGATCTCTTCGAGAGGACCAAAATGGACCAAGCTCAGAACTTGGTCGACATCGGTTCCTGCTAATTAGCGCTTGTTTTAAACTCAGCAACTATGAACGGACCCTCTGGAAAGCCACCAATGTATATAGTCCGAGCATAGGGATTATTGCAATTCCTGACAGCAGCTCCAGCAGCCGCAGGACCATAATTCCCAGTCATTCTGGAAGAGTTGAAGACGGGTACATTCTACTATCAGCTCCGTTCCACGTATACAGGACGCGACCTACGAGAGGGCCGACAAAGTCAAACGGAGACCCAGGGATCCCATTCTGGTTCTGGGGGAAAGACATGTTGGCGAAAGAAGCTGCCATTGGATCGAATTCGAATCCTGATCCAGAGGTTGGAGGGGTGATGAGGTGCTGAGCGAATTCACTCTGGGTGGCAGAAGAAGAAGCGGTCATAGCTTGAGATAAATCGTACATTGGCTGAATTGCCATAGGAGATATAGGTGTTGGGTGAAAGCGCGACTCAAGGGTATATCACGAGCCGTGGTATTAGCGCGATGGGCAGATGTATGCTTGAGTAGTAGTCTTGACAGTAGAACAAGTAGTTGAGTATAGTACGGAGTGTTACTCCCAATGCTCAATGCTCCGGCGCGTTTGAATAAACACCGACGTGCCTGATTCGACGCGCACCAAAACAAGGGAAACACTCGGCATTCTTCGCCGGATGCTAAGACAGTGCTAGAGCTCGGACTCGGATGCAAAGAGCTCCAGAGATCATCTGATCAATAGACTACAGTGCGCTCCCTGGAGAAACCATGAATGCTGCAGAGAGGAGACCGTGGTACAGGAGAAGAATCGACCGATTGCCCAATCCAATAAATTATGATATATGCTGCATCGATCCTGCTTGCGTTTGCCATAAAATACATGCCCAAGCAAAACCTCTAACCTAGACCGAAGCCAAGACCTCGGGCTCGACAAAGTCACCGCTCTTGACGACCTTGGAGCCAGTGTTG
>Ga0265798_10002076_pt1 | contig 30055 bp, 33 predicted proteins | sample P3T30metagenome_FD_192430 | JGI IMG/M metagenome (GOLD analysis project Ga0265798, IMG submission 192430) | Plant litter microbial communities from East Loma Ridge, Irvine, California - P3 T30 | ecosystem: Environmental > Terrestrial > Plant litter > Unclassified | place: USA: California...
CTCGGACGTCCTCAAGGAGGGTCAGGAGGTCAAGGTCAAGGTTCTCGAGATCGACCCGCGCGGCAAGGTTCGCCTGTCGATGCGCGTCGTCGATCAGGAAACCGGTGCCGAGCTGGAAGACTCGCGCCCCGCACGCGAGCCGCGTGAGGGTGGTGACCGTGGTCCGCGTGGCCCGCGTCGTGACGGCGACGGCGGCCGTGGTGCCCCGCGTGGTGAGGGTGGCCGTGAAGGCGGTCGTGGCGGCGAAGGTCGCGGCGAGCGTGGTGAGGGCCGCGGCCCCCGCCGCGAAGGCCGTGGCCCCAAGCGCGAGTCGCAGGGCGAAAACGGCGACGGCCCGGCGCCGGAGTTCGCGCCGGCCTTCCTGACCGGTGATCGCGACTGATCCTTCGCGTAACAGCGATGAACGAGAAAGGCCCGGGGGCAACCCCGGGCCTTTTTTGTTGCGCTAGTTGGATTGGTGGAGCGGCCCGACGGCTCCCGCCCATTTGTTGTCGTTCGATTGTCGATCGGGCGTGCCTGTAAGCTGTCATTGGCGATGCTCTGCGATCGTGCGAAACCGCAATATCCGTCGAGCGCGTCATATCCTGTTGCGCGTAGCTGGCATCGCCACGGAGGACAGGACGATGAAGGCGGCGCTCGACAACTATCATGCCCGGATGCAGCGGGTGCTGGATCACATCGACCGGAATTTGGATGATGATCTGGACCTGCAAGCGATGAGCGAGGTCGCGGCGTTCTCGAAATTCCATTTCCATCGGCAGTTCATGGCGACCTTCGGGCTGTCCATGCATCGTTATGTTCAACTCGCCCGCATGAAGCGCGCTTCGTACCGGCTCGCCTACAGGCACAGCCAGAGCGTAACGGACATAGTGATGGATGCTGGATACGACGCGCCGGATGCCTTCGCCCGAGCCTTTCGGCAACGCTTCGGACAATCGCCCTCGTCGTTCAGGAGATCTCCTGATTGGGAGCCGTGGCTTTCGGCCTTCGGGCCTCTCGACAAAGCGAGGAGCAAACTCATGCAGACGACCTTTACCACCGATGACGTGATAATCCGCGAGGTATCCCCGACGCCGGTGGCGATCATGGAGCATCGCGGCGACCCGGCGACGATCGGTACCACCATCCAGCGGTTCATCAGTTGGCGAAAGGCCACCGGCCTGTCTTCGAAGACAAGTCCAACCTTCAACGTCTTCCATTCCGACCCGCGCACCACGCCGCCAGCCGAGTTTCGGATGGGCCTGTGTATCGGCACCGATCGGCCGATCGCGGCGAATGGAGAGCGGATCAAGGCCGGTACGATCCCCGGCGGGCGCTGCGCGGTTCTGCGTGTCGTCGGCAACACCGAAAATCTGGAGCCCGCCGCACTCTATCTCTACCGCGACTGGCTCCCTGCCAGCGGCGAGGAAGCGAGGGACTTCCCCCTCTACTGCCAACGCGTCGCGTTCTTCCCCGAGGTCGCGGAACACGAGGCGGTCGCAGAGCTGTTCCTCCCGCTGAGATAGCCCCCACCAACGACGGCTTGTCCCTTCCGATCACCAGAAGCGGACAGGCCGCTCATCACCAACGCCGGTCGTGCGCCGGATGTTGAGCTACTCTCCCCCCAGCGCCTCGATCCGCGCGGTCGCCTCCGCCACGCCGGGATTGGCTGCACTCCCGGTCATCGCCTCGAACACGTCGGTGAGTGCGGCGTAGCGGGTGCGCGCCTCGCGCCACAGCGCGATCGCACCGGCGATGTCGCCGACCGCTTCGGCTTGCGTCGCGGCGCAGCGCACCGCATTCGCCACGTCGAGCGGCGGCGCATCCGGTACCTGCGCGTAGAACCACAGCGCTTGCGCGATGTCCTGCTCGGCATCGCCGGCGCGGTCGCCTTCGATCAGCATGTCGGCGCGGTGGCGCAGCGCCTGCGCCAAGGCGAGCGGATTGCTGCCGCCGCGCAGCATCTCGACCGCGACGGTCTGGTGGTCGATTGCCGCCGCCAGATCGCCGGATTGGCGGGCCGCCTGCGCGGTGCCGAGCAGGGCTTCGATCTGGTTCATGCGCGTTCGATCAGATAGTTCATGCGGGCCGCCGCGATCGGTCGGGTGGGGTCATCCTGCCACGCGCTGGCATCGACATTGGCGACGCGCGTGCCGAGCCGGGTGACGATACCGCGTGCGAACGTCGGCTTGTCGCGGCCGCCGCGCATGAAATCCACGGTGAGGTTGATCGGCTTGATGCGCGCGTCGCTCTCGATGCCCAGCGCGTGGCGTAGCGCGACGATCGACGCCACCTCCAGAAAGCCGCCGATCGCGCCGCCGTGCAGGAAGCCCGGCCGCCCGATCACGCTGTCGGCATAGGGCAGGCTCAGCAGCGTCGGATCGCCATCGACTGCGGTAACGCCGAGGAAGGCGGCATAAGGGATGTCGTCCATCACAGGTCCGTGAACATGAAGGTGCCGGCGACATTGGCGATCGGATCGGCCGGGTCGCCATCATGCGCGACGCCGCGCACGAACGAGATCGCGCGGGTCACGCGGTAACACTCGCCGCGTCCGATCACGGTGCGCCCCGGCGTGGCGGGCCGTACGTAATCGATCCGCAGGTCGAGCGTCGCGTGCGGGCGCGCCACGCCGACCTTCATGCGCACCGCGAAGCTGGTCGCGCTGTCCATCAAGGCGAGGATCGGCCCGGAGGCGAGCACGCCGCGCGAGAGGTCGCCGATCAGGTCCTCACGGTACGGCAGCGCCAGTTCCGCCCAGTCGGAGCCGTGCGCGCGATATTCGATGCCGAGATGGCCGCCGTGATGCCCCTCCATCATGCCGACGAAATCTTCGGGAACGAAGCTACTGGGATCGGGAAGCGCCATGTCGTCGTCCTACCGGATCGCGGAGCCACCGCAAGTCTGGGCGGTATTACAGCGATGTAACTGTCCGGTGCGCAGGTGCCCGCCGTACCGTCCTCGCAGCGCAATCGAGCGCGGGGAGACGGACATGGCAGAGTTAAGCATCGACATCGACCAGATCGCGCATCTGGAAACGCAAGTGGGCACGTTCGGCAGCATCGGCGGCCTCGAATCGGGCGGCGACGATATGTTCGAATATCTCGTCAGCATCGCCAAACTGACCCGGCCGCAGAGCTGATGATGCCGGATCGCGCCGCGCTGGACGCGGCGGCGGCGCGGTCCGCGCGTGTGGCCGCCGTGTTCGCCGATCATCCCGTCAACCGCGCGCTGCGGGAGATGTTCGCCGGTGAGGATGCCGATGATCTCGCCGACACGGCAGAGCGGCTGCTGGGGGAGAAGAACTGGCTGACGGACCTGCTCGCGCCGCTGATCGTCGAGCTCCGGGCGGAGCCGCTGTTCGAGCCACCGTTCGAGGCGCAGCGCGATGCGGTGCGGTTCAGCACCGTGCTGTTTGAGCATCCGACGGTGACGATCACCGCGACGGTTCTCTCCGCCGATGCGCTCGCGGTCGCGGTGCCGGCGCGCTCCGTCACCATCGCCGGTCGGCGGAGCGTGATCCGTTATGTTCGCGGCGGCGCTGCGCGTCGCGCACTGTGGATGGCGGAACCGGCAGCTGCGGACTTCCGTGCCGCCGACGCTGCACCGTGTAGGCTGACGCTGAACGAACCGCTTGCGGACGGCATGGTGGTGCGGCTCGACGGTCGGACGCAGGGGCAGGTGATCTCCGGCGCGACGTCAGACCTCGTTACCGTCACCGCGACGATCCGGCCCGGCGCATCGGCTTACGTGCGGGAATATGCGGTCGCGGATGGTGCGCTGCTGCGCTGTGCGATGCTCGATGAGCAGCCGGCGCGTACGCAGATGCTGTTTGCCTATCTCCGGCTGGCCGGGCGGGCCGATGCGGCAAGCTGCTTTGCGGCAGCGGTGCGGGACGATGCGTTCTTCGTGCGCTGGCCGGCGATGCGGGAATGGCTGGCGCTCGATGCGCCGGGGGCGTTGCCGCATTTGCGGGCGATGGCCGAAGCCGACCCGCATGAGGAGGTCCGCACCGCCGCGCGCAAGACGCTGGCGATGATCGGTCGTCGCCGGGAGGCTGAACCATGCCACGCGTGATCGAACCGGGTGTCGGCGATGCTATCGGCATCGAACACCTCGCCGATGCGCTCGATGCCGCGCGCTTCGACGCGCGCGATGAGGACTCGCTTGCGGAACTCGGCCCGTTGCTGGCGCGGCTTGGGCGCAATCCGCGGTTTCTCGGCGATCTCGTCATCGCGGAACTCGAGCGGCGTTGCGCCGGGCAGGCGGCGGAGAATGCGTATGGCGCGCAGGTCTTCATGCTCGCACCACCCAACGGCCGGTATCTGCTGCGCGCGAACTTCTGGCCGGCGCGCAGCGATGCGGTGGTGCGCGCCAGCGGCACCGCGCCGTTCTTCTACGATCTGCCGCACGACCACAATTTTCCGTTCCTCACCTACGGTTATGAGGGGCCGGGCTATTGGAGCGATTATTACCAATATGATGTCGCGGCGGTGGCGGGACTGCCGGGCGAGCATGCCGGTTTGCGCTTCGTCGAGCGATCGCGGCTCGAACCGGGCAGGCTGATGCTCTATCGCGCGCGGCGCGACGTGCATGTGCAACTGCCGCCCGACAGCTTCTCGGTGTCGCTCAACATCCTGTTCTACGATGCGGCGCAACCCTGGCTGGAGCAGTTCCAGTTCGACATGGCGACGGGGACGATCGCCACCGGTCTCACCACCGCGCCGGCTGAGGGGCTGGTGACGCTGGCCGCGCAGCTTGGCGGCGCGGCGGGGATTGCCGTGGCGCGGGAGTTCGCCGCGCGGCATCCGGTGCCACGCATGCGCGCAACCGCCTATGCGGCGCTCGCCGCGACGCTGCCGATCCGCGCCGCGCGCGCGACGCTGTTCGAAGCGGCGGCGCGTGACGCAGATGACTATGTCGCCGGACATGCCAGATTGCGGCTGGAGCAAATCGAGCAGGCGCCAACCACCTCCATAACGGAGTGAACCTCCGTCATTTGCGAGATTCGCGCGGTAGCGTGGCTCCGAAGTGGACGAAGCTCTGGTCTTTGGCGGCGTGCGAGCCGGTCTGGCGGCAGAGGCGATCGCGCGCGGCGTGCGGCTGATCGCGGCGGGCGGACGCGCGGCGGTCGCAGCAGGGGTGGCGTTGCGCTATCCCGGAGCGGCATGTCCGGCGCATCTGCCCACGCTGCATGTCATCGACGGTGATGATGGCGCGGTCACTGAAGCACTCGACGCCGGCGCGCACGATGCGGTGCCAGCGGCGGCAAGCGACGCGTTGATCGCGGCGCGGCTGGCGGCGCTGCTGCGCCGATCGGGGACGCCGGCTGCGCTGCGGATCGGGCCGCTCACGATCGACCGGGTCGAGCATACGGCGACGCGGGATGGCCGTCCGCTCGGGCTGCGGCCGCGCGAATATGCGATCCTGCTCTATCTGGCGGGTTCGGTCGGCAGCATCGTTCCGCGCGAGACCTTGCGCGAGGCGGTGTGGAACATGCGTTTTCACCCCGGCACCAACGCACTCGAGGTGCAGGTTTCGCGATTGCGCGAAAAGCTGGACAAGGGGTTCGCCACACCGATGCTGCGCACCGAGAAAGGCATCGGCTACGGCTTGATCGTGCCGCCTCATGCCGTCGATTAGCAAAAGGGCAGGTCCGCCTGCGCGAACCTGCCCCTGCATGGCTAAGCTAAAGTCGTGCGATCAGCCCGCTGCGGGCGACCGGCGACCGCCGCCGCCTGACGACTGGCGACGCGGACCACCGGGACGGCCACCGCCGCCGCCCGGACGGCCCTGACCACCACCGGGGCGACCCTGACCAGCCGGGCGACCGGCGCCACCGGCCGGACGCTCGCCGGTCGGACGCGCCGAATGCGTCGCGCGCGGACCCTGACGGTGACGGCCGGAATCGTCGACGCGGCGCTCGGGCGTGTCGGAGCCGGCCGGACGGGCCGCCTTGATGCGGGCCTGCTCGGCGCTGAAGTCGGCCGGGAGCGGCAGCGGCGTCGGCTTGACCTTGGTCAGCCGCTCGATGTCGCGCAGGAACGGCTTCTCGTCGTCCGCGCAGAAGCTGATCGCCACGCCCGATGCGCCCGCACGCGCGGTGCGGCCGATTCGGTGGACGTATTGCTCGGGCACGTTGGGCAGCTCGAAGTTGAAGACGTGGCTGACGCCCGACACGTCGATGCCGCGCGCGGCGATATCGGTCGCGATCAGCACGTTGACCTTGCCGGCCTTGAACTCGCCAAGCGCACGCTCACGCTGCGGCTGGCTCTTGTTGCCGTGGATCGCGTTGGAGGCGATGCCGTTGGCGGCGAGCAGCTTCACGACGCGGTCGGCGCCATGCTTGGTGCGAGTGAAGACGAGGCAACGCTCGATCTCGGGATTGCGCAGGTGGATGGTCAGCAGCGCCTGCTTCTCGGACTGGTTCACCAGCGTGACGAACTGATCGACGCGCTCCGCCGTGGAGGCGACCGGTGCGACCTTGACGGTAGCGGGGTCGGTCAGAAACTGATCGGCGAGGTCGCGGATTGCGGCGGGCATCGTCGCCGAGAAGAACAACGTCTGGCGCTGCTTGGGCAGCATCCGCACGATCTTCTTCAATGCGTGGATGAAGCCGAGGTCCATCATCTGGTCGGCCTCGTCGAGGACGAGGATTTCCAGCGTGGCGAGGCTGACGAAACGCTGCTCGATCAGGTCGAGCAGGCGGCCCGGGGTGGCGACGAGGATGTCGACGCCGCGCATCATGTCCTGACGGTTCTTGTTGATGCTGACGCCACCGAACACGGTCGCGACCGACATCTTGGAGAACTTGCCGTAATCCCGCGCGCTCTCGGCGATCTGGCTGGCGAGTTCGCGCGTCGGTGCGAGCACCAGCATGCGGCAATGCGTCGGCAGGATGCGCTTGTCGTTGGCGATCAGGTTCTGGATCGAGGGCAGCACGAACGCGGCGGTCTTGCCGGTGCCGGTCTGCGCGATGCCGAGCAGGTCGCGGCCCTCGAGCAGCATTGGGATCGACTGCTGCTGGATCGGCGTGGGGGCCGAATAGCCCTTTGCCTCGAGCGCGCGGACGAGCGGTTCGGCGAGGCCGAGTTTTGCGAAAGTCATGTGGAGAAAATCCATTATCAGGCCATGCCCGCGCGCGCCAAGGCGCTCGGGTGGCGGGGGAAACCGACACCCCGCGTGAATAGGGAAGCCTTGCGAAATCATCCGGGGCGGAGCTTCGAACCTTGCGGGTCGATCACGCTGCGATACGCCTCGGTGGCAGTCATATGTTCGCTGCGCTGCAAAAAGTCAATGCCGACGGAAAGATGTTGCGATTTCGCGGGTCCGATCTGGCTTAACTTGCGTTAGAGCCGGCAAGGAGCCGTAATCATGTGCCATGTGCTGATCATCGAAGACGAGCCGTTACTGGCGTTTGACCTTCAGGACATGTTGTCGAGCGTGGGTGCGACGAGTTTCGCATTTGCGGAAACCGAAGCCGAAGCGGTGAGCGAGGCGCGGACGCGGCGGCCGGACGTCATCACCTCCGACGTGATGCTGCGGGAGGGCACCGGCCCGTGCGCGGTACAGACGATCCTGAGCGAGATGGGGCCACTGCCGGTCATCTACATCACCGCCACGCCCGACCGGTGCGAACCGTGCGAACCGTCCTCGCCGATCCTCGCCAAACCGGTGCTGGGCGGGATCGTGCGCGACGCGTTCCGAAGCGTCGCGCCGATCGCGTACTGATCGACCCCGCGCCTACCCGGCGGTATCGGCGAGCAAGTGTTCGGCGCGCTAGGCCACCCCGCCGGCCAGCGCGGCGAGCAACAGCAGCGCGACGATGTTGGTGATCTTGATCATCGGGTTCACCGCCGGGCCGGCGGTATCCTTGTAGGGATCGCCGACGGTGTCGCCGGTCACCGCCGCCTTGTGCGCTTCGCTGCCCTTGCCGCCGTGGTTGCCGTCTTCGATGAACTTCTTGGCATTGTCCCAGGCGCCGCCGCCCGACGTCATCGAGATCGCCACGAACAGCCCCGACACGATCACGCCGAGCAGCATCGCGCCAAGTGCCGCGAACCCCGACGCCTGACCCGCCACCAGCTTTACCAGGAAATAGACCGCAATCGGGCTAAGCACCGGCAGCAGCGACGGCACGATCATCTCGCGGATCGCAGCGCGCGTGACGAGATCGACGGTGCGCGCGTAATCGGGGCGGCTGGTGCCCGCCATGATGCCGGGGTTGGTGCGGAACTGCTCGCGCACCTCCTCGACCACCGCGCCCGCCGCGCGCCCGACCGCCGTCATCCCCATCGCGCCGAACAGATAGGGCAGCAGCGCGCCGAGCAGCAGACCGACGATCACGTACGGGTTCGACAGCGTGAAATCGACGGTGAGGCCGGTGAAATATTCCTTCAGGTCGCTGGTGTACGCGCCGAACAGCACCAGCGCGGCGAGTGCGGCCGAGCCGATCGCATAGCCCTTGGTCACCGCCTTGGTGGTGTTGCCGACCGCATCGAGCGCGTCGGTGCGGGTGCGAACATCATCGGGCAGGCCGGCCATCTCGGCGATGCCGCCGGCATTGTCGGTGACAGGACCATAAGCGTCGAGCGCCACCACCATGCCGGCCTGGCTCAGCATCGCGGTCGCGGCGAAAGCGATGCCGATCACGCCCGCAAGCTGGTACGCGGCGACCACCGCGACGACGATCACGATCGTCGGCATCGCGGTCGATTCGAGGCTGATGGCGAGGCCCTGGATGACATTGGTGCCGTGGCCGGTTTCCGATGCCTTTGCGATCGAGCGTACCGGCCGGTAATTGGTGCCGGTGTAATATTCGGTGATCCACACCAGCAGGCCGGTTACGGCAAGGCCGATCATCATCGACCAGAACAGGCTCATGCCGGTGATCCCGCCCGAGGTCTGCGGATCGAGGAAGCCATTGCCGCCGACCGGGGCGGACAGGTCGCCGAGCGTCCAGCGTGTCGCCAGATAGATCGCCGGCACCGACAGCAGCGCCGAGGTCCAGAACCCCTTGTAGAGCGCCCCCATGATCGTGCCCTTGCCGAGCCGCACCGCATAGGTGCCGGCGATCGAGGTGATGATGCACACCCCGCCAACGATCAGCGGCAACGTCATCAGCGCGAACAACTGGTCGGCATTCTTGAACGCCAGCGCGATCGAGATCATCGTCACGCCGAGCGTCACCACATACGTTTCGAACAGATCGGCGGCCATGCCGGCGCAGTCGCCCACGTTGTCGCCGACATTGTCCGCGATCACGGCGGGGTTGCGGGGATCGTCCTCCGGGATGCCGGCCTCGACCTTGCCGACCAGATCGGCGCCTACGTCCGCCGCCTTGGTGAAGATGCCGCCACCCAGCCGCGCGAAGATCGATATCAGCGACGCGCCGAACGCCAGTGCGGTCAGCGCCTCGACGATCACGCGGTCGGCGGGCGCGTGATGCGCGACCGCGACGAGATACCAGAAGAACCCCGAGATGGAGAGCAGGCCGAGCCCCGCCACCAGCATCCCCGTCACCGCGCCCGAGCGGAAGGCGAGGGTGAGGCCGCCCTGCAAGCTCGTCCGCGCCGCCTCCGCCGTGCGGACGTTGGCGCGCACCGAGATGTTCATGCCGACATAGCCCGCCACGCCCGACAGCACCGCGCCGATCACGAACCCGACCGTCGATACCACGCCGAGCGCCACCGCGAGGATGATCGCCACCACCAGCCCGACGATGGCGATGGTGCGATATTGCCGGCCGAGATACGCCTTGGCGCCCTCCTGAATGGCGGCGGCGATGTCTTGCATCTTATCGTTGCCGGGCGGCGCGCGCAGCACCTGGCTGCTGGTAAAGGCGCCGTAGGCCACGGCAAGCAGGCCACAGATAATGGCGGCATAGACGATCGTCATGCTGATCCTTCCCCTAAGTGCAAGGGGCGGATGGTCGGCTGCGTGGCCGCCTCCGTCCTCTATGCCGCTGAAGTATAAGCGGCGCGAGGATATTGGCAATGACGTTGGTGACGGGCTTTTGTGACGATAGCCGCGCACGAAATCTGCGCTTGGTCTTTGCCCGTTCTGGGCGTGGGCCGGGTCGAGTTGGCAGGAACGAAGTAAAGCAGCGCCGCACGCGTTTGCCGGCGTTCCGTGATCGAACGCGGTCCTGCGAAGCGGAAGGTCGGCCGGGCTGCCGTCAGCGTTCGTGCAGATAGCCGAGCCGCGCCGGCACCGGCACAGACTCGCCGCCGTCGTACAACGTCAGTCCTGCACCCGCCAGAAACCGCCCGACACAGGTCGCGGCGACCGGCGGCGTCACGCCGGGCGGCAAAGCGAACAGCAGCTCGTAATCATCGCCCGCCGTCGCCGCGGCGATGCGCGCGTCCCGCCCGTCGCCCCGCGCCCGCAGCGCCGGCGATAGCGGCAGCGCAGCAAGGTCGATCGCCACCGCAAGGCCGCTCGCCGTTGCCATCCGCTCGGCGTCGATCAGCAGCCCGTCTGACACGTCCATCATCGCGTGTACGAGCGGGGCAAGCGCGCGGCCCGCGGCGAGCCTAGGCTGGGGGCGGCGGTATGCGGCGAGCAGATCGGCTGCGCCCTCGCCGCTGCGCGCGATCACGAGTCCCGCGCCGGCATCGCCGATCGTCCCCGTCACGTAGAGCGCGTCCCCGGCCAGCGCGCCCTGCCGGCTCGGCACCACCGCGCCTCCAAGCCCGATCGCGGTGAGGCCGAGCACGCGCGCATCCCCGGCCGGCTGCGCGACCGTATCGCCGCCGAGCAGCGGCACGCCGAACATGTCCAGCGCCGCTCCGAGGCCGGCGACAAACTTGACGTCCCACTCCGCGTCGCCGGTCAGCCCGTAACCCATGAGGACACCAAGCGGCGTCGCACCCTTGGCAGCGAGATCGGAGAGGTTCACCGCCAGCAGCTTCCACGCGACGTCTTCTGCGGGGTCGCTCGCGAGGAAATGCACGCCCCTCACCAGCATGTCATGCGTCAGCACCAGCCGCCCCGGCGGCGGCGTCAGCACCGCGGCATCGTCGGCAAGGCTACGCGCGGCGGGATCGTGCGCGAGCGTGCGCAACGCCGCGATGAAGGCCTGTTCGCTCATGCCGCATTCGCTTTCCATGCCATTCGCCCGCTGCACGCGTAAAAGTTTCTATAACGGAAAGGAATGCCGCTGCGGCAAGAGGCAAGTGGGGACGTACTGCACGCAATGATGGCCGTTCTGACCTGTATCGGCGGCAAGCACGACCACGGCTTGCTGATGCTGGCCGCGTTGCTGTGCGTTGCCGGATCGCTGGCGGCGCTGCGTCTGTTCGGCCGCGCGGTCGCAAGCGCGCGCGGGCTTGAGCGGCAGGCGTGGCTGTTCCTTGCCGCCGTGGTCGCCGGCTTCGCGATCTGGTGTACGCATTATGTCGCCACGCTCGCGTACGTCGGCACCGATCCCGACGCGCATGGCGCGATGCTTGCGGCAGTGTCGCTGGGCTTCGCGATCGGCGGTGCCTATGCGGGTTTCGCGATCGCCGCCTTGCGCACCGGCCGCCGCGCGAGCTGGGTCGGTGGCGCGGTGCTCGGCCTCGCGATCGGCTTGATGCACTATCTCGGTGCGTTCATGGCGGAGGCGGAAAGCGCCGCGCCGTGGCGGGCCGGCTATGTCGTCGCCTCGCTGCTGATGGTGCTGCTATTCGGGGCACTCGCGCTTGGCGCGGCGCGCGGCACCGTGCGCCGGCTGTCGCCGCGTGCCGCCGCGCCCTTGCTGGTGGCGGCGATTTCGAGCCTGCATTTTACCAGCGTCGCCGCGATCGAGACGCTGCATACGCTGCCTGCCAAGGCATCGGGCGGAACCGAGGTGCTGGCGATTGCGGCGGCCCTGGTTGGGCTGGTGGTGATCGCGGCTGGCGCGATGAGCTGGCTGATCGACTCCAGGCTACGCCGCTCGCTGGGCAACCAACTGAGCCGGATGGCGCTGACCGATCCGCTTACCGGTCTGCCCAACCGTGCCGGCTTCGAGGCGCATCTCGCCAGCGAGATCGCCTGGGCCGAACAGACGCAGGCGCGCTTCGCGATGGTGTCGATCGACATGGATCGGTTCGACACGATCAACGACGCCTACGGCCATCTGTTCGGCGATCTCGTGCTGCGCGCGGTGGCGACGCGGTTGAGCGACGGTATCGAAGAGGGTGAGCGGGTCGCGCGGCTCGGCGGCGATGAGTTCGGCGCACTCAAGCGATTCGCGAGCGAGGCCGAGCTGAACGGCTTTCTCGCGCGTGTTCGGGAGGCGTGTTCACGCGCCATCGAAATCGAGGGCGTCCGTGTCGAGATCGCCGCGTCAGTCGGCGTGGCGATCTACCCGGAGGATTCGGCATCCGCCGACATGCTCGTCAACAACGCCGCGCTGGCACGGCTTCGCGCAACCAGCGAGGAGCCGCTGTGCTTCTACGACGGCTGCGTCGATGACGTGGTGCGCAAACAGCGCGCGATCGCCTCCGATCTCAAGATGGCGATCCAGCGCGGGCAGTTGCAGCTCTATTATCAGCCGCAGACCAGCCTCGCCGACGGTACGCTCGTCGGGTACGAATCGCTGGCGCGCTGGAACCACCCGGTGCGCGGGCCGATCTCGCCTGCCGAGTTCATCCCGGCGGCGGAGAAGCATGGCCTGATCGGCGTGCTCGGCGATTGGGCGCTGCGCCAGGCGTGCGAGGACGCGGCACGGTGGAGTGGATCGACCAAGGTCGCAGTCAACGTCTCGCCGCGCCAACTGGCCGACCCCGACCTGCCACACCGCATCCACGAGGCACTGGTCGCGTCGCGGCTGGCACCATCGCGGCTGGAGATCGAGTTGACCGAATCGGCGATCATGGCGGACCGCACGCAGGCGCTGCACGCGCTGCGGCAGATCAAGGCGCTGGGCGTCGCGGTCGCGCTCGACGATTTCGGCACCGGCTATTCCTCGCTGGAGGTGCTGGGCTCGTTCCCGTTCGACAAGATCAAGCTCGACCGGTGTTTCGTGTCGCGGATCGAGCAAAGCGTGCAGGCGCTCGGCATCGTCCGCGCGGTGCTGGCGATCGGACGGACGCTCGGCATCCCGGTACTGGCCGAGGGGATCGAGACGCCCGCGCAATATTCGATCCTGCGCGCGGAAGGCTGCGCGCTCGGGCAGGGGTATCTGATGGGGCGGCCGATGCCGCAGCCGCAGACGGAAGGCTATACACCCGGCGCGATGCGGCGGGCGGGATAACCTCTCGTCTCAGTTCGCGCGGCGCACGTCCTTGGCGATGCCGTCGAGCAGGCCGTTGACGAAGCCCGCCTCGCGCTTCTCGAAAAAGGCGTGGGCGACATCGACATATTCGCTGATGACGGTGGCGACCGGCACGTCGACGCGGGCGAGCAGTTCGTAAGTGCCCGCGCGCAGGATCGCGCGCATCGACTTGTCGAGCCGTTCCAGCGTCCAGCCGCTGGCAAGCTTGTTGCGGATCGCCATGTCGATCTCCTCGCCGCGCGCGGTCGCGCCGGTCACGACATCGTCGAAGAAGGCGACATCGGCCTCGGCATATTCGGCATCCTCGATCGTCGCGCCGAGCCGGTGCGCGTGGAATTCGTGGAGCAGGCGCGGCACCGGCGTGCCCTCCATCTCATGCTGGTAGAGGGCCTGGGTGGCGGCGAGGCGCGCGGCGGCGCGGGCCTTGGAACGGGCAGCGGTACGGGAAGACATTCGCGCGCCTTAGCGAAGGCGCGCGAAAAATCCCACCCCGTTCATACCTACAGCCGCACGGCCACCGACTTCGCGTGCGCGGGCAATCCTTCGGTCTCCGCCAGCGCCACCGCCGCCGGGCCTACGCGCGCGAGCGATGCGGGGTCGAGTTGCAGGAAGCTGGTGCGCTTCATGAAATCGAGCACCGACAGGCCGCTGGCGAAGCGCGCGCGCCGTCCGGTCGGCAGGACATGATTCGGGCCGGCGACGTAATCGCCGATCGCCTCCGGGGTATGGCGGCCGAGGAACACCGATCCGGCATGGCGGACCAGGTCGAACAGCGCCTGCGGATCGTCGCACGCCAGTTCGAGATGCTCGGGCGCGAGCCGGTCGACCAGCGGGATCGCTTCGGCAAGGCTGGCGGTGACGATGATCGCGCCGTTCGCGTCCCAGCTCTGCCGGGCGGTGTCGGCGGTGGCGAGTTCGCCGATCTGGAGATCGACCGCCTCGGCCACCTTCTCGGCAAAGGCCGCATCGTCGGTGAACAGGATCGACTGGCTGGTCGGATCATGCTCGGCCTGGCTGAGCAGATCGGCGGCGATCCATGCCGGATCGTTGCGGCCGTCCGCCACCACGACGATCTCGCTCGGCCCCGCCACCATGTCGATGCCGACCATGCCGTAGACCTGCCGCTTGGCCTCGGCGACCCAAGCGTTGCCCGGCCCGGTGATGACATCGACGGCTGGCAAACGCTGCGTGCCATAGGCGAGTGCTGCGATCGCCTGCGCGCCGCCGATCCGCCACACCTCGTCCACACCCGCGATGTGCGCGGCGGCGAGGACGAGCGGGTTTACCTCTCCGTGCGGCGTCGGCGTGACCATCACCAGCCGCTCGACCCCCGCGACGCGCGCGGGGATCGCGTTCATCAGCACGGAGGAGGGGTAAGCCGCGCGACCGCCCGGAATGTAGATGCCCGCTGCCTCGATCGCGTTCCAGCGCGCGCCGAGCCGGACGCCGGCATCGTCGGTGGTGTCGCTGTCGGCGGGCTTCTGCTTCTCGTGGTACGTCGCGATCCGCGCGGCGGCGAGATCGAGCGCGGCGCGCAGATCGGGCGCGAGACCTTCGTAAGCGTCGATCCACTCCGACTTCTCGATCCGCCAGCCGGTGGCGTTAAGATCGTGGCGGTCGAACTTCTCGGTGAACGCGGCGACGGCGGCATCGCCCTCGTCGCGCACGCTGGCGAGGATGGTGCGCACGTCGCGCGCGACATCGGCGTCGCTTTCACGCCGCGCGTTGACGAGCGCGGTGAAGTCGCGATCGAACGATGCATCGGTGGTGGACAGGCGGATCATGCCGCCAGCTCCATCGCTACAGCCCGACGGAAGCGTTCGACCAGCGGCACGATCTCGCTGCGTGTCTTGAACGCGGCGCGGTTGACGACGAGGCGCGACGAAACCTCGGCGATCACCTCGACCTCGACCAGACCGTTTTCCTTCAGCGTGCGGCCCGACGAGACCAGATCGACGATGCGCGGCGCGAGGCCGAGCAGCGGCGCCAGCTCCATCGCGCCGTTCAGCTTGACGCATTCGGCCTGCACGCCGCGCGCCTCGAAATGCTGGGCGGTGACGTGCGGGTATTTGGTGGCGATGCGCACATGGCTCCACCCGCGCGGATCGTCGCCCGCCGCCATCTGCGCGGGCTCCGCCACCGACAGCCGGCAATGGCCGATGCCGAGATCGACCGGCGCGTACAGTTCGGAATAGTCGAACTCCGCCAGTACGTCCGACCCGACGATGCCGAGTTGCGCCGCACCATGCGCGACGAAGGTGGCGACGTCGAACGCGCGAACGCGGATCAGGTCGATGCCCGGCGTCTGCGTGTGGAAGCGCAAAGCCCGGCTGTTCTCGTCGCTGAACGCGGCTTCAGGAACGATGCCGGCGCGCATCAGCAGCGGCACTGCTTCTTCGAGGATGCGGCCCTTGGGCACGGCGATGATGATGGGATCGGTCATGTCGGCGTGGCTCTACCGGCGCGGGTGCGTGGGCGCAATGTTCCGGGCGCCCATGCGGTGGCGGTTGCGCCGCCTTTCCTGCCGGACAAAGCGGATCGGGCCGAGCGTGGAGCGCGGCCGGTCAGGAGTTCGCCACCACCGCTTCCACCACCGATTGCATCAACTGCTGGCGCTGCGGGATCGGCCGGGGAGTATCGCCGATCATCACCGCGATCGCGTAGGCACGGCCGTCCGGCGCCATCAGCAGACCGACATCGTTATATCCGGCGGTACGCCCGGCGAGATCCTGGCCGGTGCCGGTCTTGTGCCCGAAGCTCCACCCCGCCGGCACCGCACCGCGCATGCGCTGTTTGCCGGTCTTGGACGATTTCATCGTGTCGATCAGCAGAGCGGTCGAACCTGCCGACAACAGATCGCCCTTCTTGAGCCGGGCAAGCGCATTGGCGATCGCGCGCGGGGCGGCGCCGTCTGGCGGATCGGCGACGTAGCGCTCGAACGCGGCGACGCGCGTCGATTCGGGCAACCGCGACCGCGCGATCGCGAAGGTGTTGCCATAGGCATATTCGGGCTTCCACGTCAGGCCGGCGGTGCCGCTTTGCAGCAGCTTCTCGCCCGGGCCGAAGCGGATGTTGCCGAGGCCCTTGCGCGCGATGAAGTCGCGCACCGCGCTCGGCCCGCCGACGTAGCGCAGTAGCCGGTCGTTGCAGGTATTGTCGCTCATCGTCAGCGCGCGGTGGAGCAGTTCGCCGACCGTGGTCTGGTACGCACCGTTCTTGACCAGTGCGGCGATCGGCTGGTGGAACAGGGTGAGATCCGCGCTGGTGAGCGTGATCGGATCGTCGAGCGTGAGGCGACCGCGATCGCGGAAATCGAGCACGGTCATCGCCACCCACAGCTTGCTCACGCTTTGCTGCGGCAGGCGAAGGTCGCCGTTGCTCTCGACCGTCCAGCCCTTGTCGATGCTGCGCACCGCCACGCCGACGCGCCCATCGAAGCTGCGCGCGACCGCGTTGATCGAGCGCGCCAGCGCGTCGGGGGCTGCGACCGGGCGCGGAACCGAGGGTGGCACTGCCATCACCACTTGGGCTGGCTCGCGATCGGGCGCGGTGGCGGTCGCACGGTCCGGCGTGCGGGCGTCGTGGACGCAGGCGCAGAGCGCGACGGCAAGCAGGATACCGGAATACGGCCGGGAGGTTTCGAACGCCAAAGTCTCGGTCACTTCATGGTTGCCCTGCCGGCCCCTTCGTGCAGGAGCGGCAAAAGTGCTGAATGTTTCGTGACTTGGCAATATTGTACTGTCCCCCGCCTGAACGCGCTCGCGACGAACCGCGCCGATAAGACGGCGGGCCGAGTCGGATCAGGGAACCAGCACCGTATCGATCGCCTCGGGCAGCATCTCGGGGTAATCCAGCGTGTAGTGCAGCCCGCGCGATTCCTTGCGGTGCAGCGCCGATCGCACGATCAGCTCGGCGGTCTGGAGCAGGTTGCGCAGTTCGATCAGATCGGGCGTCACGCGGAAGTGGCCGTAATAATCGTTCACCTCGTCGGTGAGCATGCGGATGCGGTGCTGCGCGCGTTCCAGCCGCTTGGTGGTGCGCACGATGCCGACGTAATTCCACATGAAGCGCCGGATTTCGGTCCAGTTCTGCTTGATGACGACCTCCTCGTCCGAATCGGCGACGCGGCTTTCGTCCCACGCGCGGATGCTTGGCGGCGGCGGCAGGTCTTCCCAATGTTCGGTGATGTGGCGCGCGCACGCCTCGCCGAACACGAAGCATTCGAGCAGCGAGTTGGAGGCGAGCCGGTTGGCGCCGTGCAGCCCGCTTTCGCTGCATTCGCCCGCCGCGTACAGGCCGGGCAGATCGGTGCGCCCGTCGAGATCGATCACCACGCCGCCGCAGGTATAATGCTGCGCCGGCACGACCGGGATCGGCTGCGTCGTCATGTCGATGCCGAGGCCGAGCAGCTTCTCGTGGATGTTGGGGAAATGCTCGCGGATGAAGTCCGGCCCGCGGTGACTGATGTCGAGGTGGACGTAATCGAGGCCGAGCCGCTTGATCTCATGGTCGATCGCGCGCGCGACGATATCGCGCGGCGCAAGCTCCGCGCGGGGATCGAAATCGGGCATGAAGCGGTAGCCGCTATCGGGCAGCAGCAGGTGCCCGCCTTCGCCGCGCACGGCTTCGGTAATCAGGAAATTCTTGACGTCGAGATTGTACAGGCAGGTCGGGTGGAACTGCATCATCTCCATGTTGGAGACACGCGCGCCCGCCCGCCACGCCATCGCGATACCATCGCCGGTCGCGCCGCGCGGGGCGGTGGAGAACAGATAGGTGCGGCCCGCCCCGCCGGTCGCGAGGATCGTCGCGCGCGCGGTGAACAGCTCGACCCGGCCGGTCTCGCGGTTGACCGCGTAGACGCCCCAGACGTGGCCCGCGCCCGAATAGCGCTGCTCATGCTTGCTGGTGGCGAGATCGACGCACACCATGTCGGGCAGCAGGCGGATGTTGGGATGCGCCTCCGCCGCGGTCTGGAGCGCGACCTGCACCGCGTGGCCGGTGGCATCCGCGACATGGACGATGCGGCGGTGCGAATGGCCGCCCTCGCGCGTCAGGTGCGGGGCCCGATTGCCTTCCGGGCCGTCCATGTTGAAAGGCACGCCGAGCTCGGTCAGCCGCGCGATCGCTTTCGGCGCGTTCTCCACGACGAACTCTACGGTGGCGCGGTCGTTGAGGCCGGCGCCGGCGATCATCGTGTCCTCGATATGGCTCTCGAACGTGTCGCCCGGCTCCAGCACCGCCGCGATCCCGCCCTGCGCCCACGCGGTCGAGCCTTCGTTGAGCTTGCCCTTGGCGAGCACCGTCACCTTGAAATGGTCGGCAAGGTTGAGCGCGGCGGTAAGGCCGGCGGCGCCGGAGCCGATGATGAGGATGTCGGAGGTTTGAGCGTCAGCCATTGGCTATCATTCCGTTCGTGTCGAGCGAAGTGGAGACACTCGCGCCCGGCCAAGTGCCTCGACTTCGCTCGACACGAACGGGGACAGGGGGCTGGTCAGGTCAGGCCGCGTGCGCGTTGGCGGCGCGGGTTAGGTTGAGGAAAACGTCCTCGAGATCGGCCTCGCGCGTGCTGACATCGACGATGCCGAACCCGTCCGACTGGATCGCCGCGAGCACGCCGCCCGCGTTCACCCGGTCCTTGCGGTAGGTGATCTCCAGCGTGCGATCGCCCTTCAGCGTGATCTTCTCGAAGCTATCGTGCACCGGCACCGTGCCGACATCACGATCGACCGTCACCGCGACGATCTTCTCCTGCGCCATGCCGACCAGTTCGCGGGTCGGCTGGTTGGCGATGAGGCGGCCGTGGTTGATGATGGCGATGCGGTCGCACAGCTCCTCGGCCTCTTCGAGGTAGTGGGTGGTCAGCACGACCGTCACGCCCTGTTCGTTGAGGCTCTTCACATAGGCCCAAAGCTGCTGGCGAAGCTCGATATCGACGCCGGCGGTGGGTTCGTCGAGCACCAGCACCGGCGGCGAATGTACCATCGCCTTCGCCACCATCAGCCGCCGCTTCATGCCGCCCGACAGCGTGCGGGCGTACGCATTGGCCTTGTCCTCGAGGTGCACCGCGCGCAGCAGCTCCATCGACCGACGCTGACCCTTGGGCACGCCGTACAGGCCGGCGGCAATCTCCAGCGTTTCGACGGGCGAGAAGAACGGGTCGAACAGGATTTCCTGGTTGACGATGCCGATCGACACCTTCGCATTGCGCGGGTGCTGGTCGATGTCGAAGCCCCAGATCGTCGCCGTGCCGCTGGTCTTGTTGACGAGCCCGGCGAGGATGTTGATGAGCGTCGACTTGCCCGCGCCGTTCGGCCCGAGCAGCCCGAAGATCTGGCCGCGCGGCACATCGAACGTCACCCCGTCGAGCGCGCGCTTGCCGCCCTCATAGGTCTTGCACAGATCGGCGATGGAAATGGCGGCTTCGCTCATGGTTTCCGCGCATACGCCCTCAAACGCACCGTGCAACCCTAAAGGAGGTCGGCAACCCTAAAGGCGATTGAGTGCGGGCGCGTGGCTTGCTATCCGCGTGGTCATGATCGCACCGCCCGAAACCACCCGCGTCTCCCAGCCCCGCGTCGCCTGTGACGGCGCCAGCGACATTCCCGGCGGCGCCGCGCTCGGCCATCCGCGCGTGTTCCTCGAGATCGACGAGACCGGCTATGTCGATTGCGGCTATTGCGACCGCCGCTTCGTGCTGATCGGCGGCCCGGCCGATGGCGTCGACCAGTCCAGGCTGCCCGATCATCCGGACGGCGCGAGCATCTGATCGCGGCTCGCGTGGTGACATCGCTTTCGCGGTGCCTATATTGGTCGCATGACCAGCCCAACCGATCCGCGCGCCTTCCTCTACCACGACGGCCAGCTCTCGCCCGATGCGGCGCTTGCGCTTACCGAAAGCGCGCTGTCGCGTGCCGATGATGGCGAACTCTACCTGCAATATCGCAAGTCCGAAGCGTTCGGCTTCGACGACGGGCGGCTGAAAACGGCGAGTTACGACACGCATTCGGGCTTCGGCCTGCGTGCGGTGTCGGGCGAAACCACCGCGTTCGCGCACGCCAACGAACTCTCCGCCGACGCGATCCGCCGTGCGTCGGAGACGATGGCGCTGATCGACCCGTCGACCGGCCCCAAGGCGGCGCCGCCGCGCGCGACCAACCGCCACCTCTATACCGCCGCCGATCCGCTCGATCTGGTGCCGTTCGCGGACAAGGTGAACCTGTGCCAGACGATCGACGCCGCCGCCCGCGCGCGCGATCCGCGCGTGGCGCAGGTGTCGGTGTCGCTGATGGGAAGCTGGCAGGTGGTCGAGATCGTGCGCCCCGACGGTTTCGTCGCGACCGACGTGCGGCCGCTGGTGCGCCTCAACGTGTCGATCGTGGTCGAGCAGAACGGCCGGCGCGAGACGGGTAATCACGGGTTGGGCGGCCGCTATCTCTACGCCGATCTGTTCGAGCCGGCGACGTGGAACCGCGCGATCGACATGGCATTGGCGCAGGCATTGGTGAACCTCGACTCGGTCGCCGCGCCGGCCGGCGAGATGACCGTGCTGCTCGGGCCGGGCTGGCCGGGCATCCTGCTGCACGAGGCGATCGGCCACGGCCTCGAAGGCGATTTCAACCGCAAGGGCACCTCGGCATTCTCCGGCCGCATCGGCGAGCGGGTAGCTGCCCCTGGCGTGACGGTGGTCGACGACGGCTCGATCATGGACCGGCGCGGTTCGCTGTCGATCGACGATGAGGGCACGCCGACGCAGGAGAACGTGTTGATCGAGGACGGCATCCTCAAGGGCTATATTCAGGACCGGCTCAACGCCCGGCTGATGGGGGTGGAGCCGACCGGCAACGGCCGCCGCGAATCGTTCGCGCACGCACCGATGCCGCGGATGACCAACACCTTCATGCGTGGCGGCAACGACGATCCCGCCGAACTGCTCAGTCGCGTGAAGACCGGCATCTTCGCCAAGTCGTTCGGTGGCGGGCAGGTCGATATTGTGTCGGGCAAGTTCGTGTTCTCCTGCACCGAGGCGTACCGGATCGAGAACGGCAAGATCGGCGCGCCGATCAAGGGAGCGACGCTGATTGGCGACGGTCCGTCTTGCCTCACCAAGGTGACGGGCATTGGCAACGACTTCGCGCTCGACGAGGGTGTCGGCATGTGCGGCAAGGGCGGGCAGTCGGTGCCGGCCGGCGTCGGCCAGCCGACCTTGCTGGTCGAGGGGCTGACCGTGGGCGGGACGGCGGTCTGACGTCTCGCAGCGAAATAGCGCAGCTATTTCGTGCCTCGGCGAGACGTCCGGCCGGCCTCGCGCAAGCGAGGACCAACGGCATGGCTTGGCCACGCCGCACGCCACATCAGATCCCTGAAATCAGTATGTCGAGTGCGGCTTTGATGACGTATGCATGCTCCGCCAGCGTCGCGATCGGATGCCGCAGCAGTCGCGCGTTCACCGTGCTCGCAAAGTGCGCCTTTAACACCAGCCGCTCCGAACCGACCATGAGGATCGGGTTCAGTCGCGGTGACACCTGTCCGCCATCGTCGATCGCCTGAAGCGGGACCACCAGCCGCGTGCTGAGGTCGGAGAGCAGATCGGCCTGACAGTCGACCACAAGCGGGCCGTCCGGCAATCGGAACACATCGAACTGCGCCATCAGAACAGGCGGTATCTTTCCAGTGGCAACCCGTGCTGCTCCACCCAACGATTGTTCGCTTCGATCGCCGCGCGGTTTTCCTCGCGCCAGCGCCGCTCGCGCTCGGTCTTCACCGCGGCCACCAGCGCTTCCTCGCTGGTGCGCGACAGGCTGATGCCATATTCCCGTGCCTCTGCCACTACCGCTTCGTCGAGCGACAGGTTGACCGAGCGGCGCTTGGCGGCGGATACGGGTTTGGCGAACATGCGCATACGCTATGCGCATGACGCAAGCGGGTCAATTGGAGGCAAGCATGAGCAGCGACTGGCCCGAACTCGACTGGTCCGCCTGGCGCGACACCGCGATCGCGCTGCAATTGCGCACGCAGATCATCGGCAAGGTGCGGCTCGCGCTGACGCCGTGGCTCAACCATAGCTGGCATGTGCCGCTGTACGTCTCGGCGCGCGGGCTCACCACCTCGGCGATCCCGGTCGGCGACCGCATCCTCGAGATCGACTTCGATTTTCTCCACGACCGGCTCGTGCTCATGACCAGCGACGGGCGCAGCCGGGGCATCGGACTGCACGCCGGCAGCATCGCCGATTTCCACAAGACGGTGATCGCCTGCCTCGACGATCTCGATGTGCCGAGCGTCTTCGACGGTACGCCCAGTGAAATGGCGGAAGCCGTGCCGTTCACCGACGACCATATCGACCGGCCGTATGATGCGCAGGCGGTGCGTGCGTTCTGGCAGGCGCTGATCCGCATCGCGCGCGTGTTCGGACAGTTCCGCACCGGCTTCCTTGGCAAGGCAAGCCCGGTGCATTTCTTCTGGGGCAGCTTCGATCTTGCCGCGACGCGCTTTTCCGGGCGGGACGCGCCGCGTCATCCCGGTGGCGTACCGGGCCTGCCCGACGCGGTGACGTGCGAGGCGTACAGCCACGAGGAGGCGAGCGTCGGTTTCTGGCCGGGCAGCGACGCCTATCCGGCCGCCGCCTTCTACGCCTACGCCTATCCCGCGCCGGACGGCTTTGCGGCGGCGCGAATCGCGCCGAAGGCGGCGGCCTGGGACGCGACGCTCGGCGAATTCATCCTGCCCTACGATGCCGTCCGCGCCGCGCCCGATCCTGACGGAGCGATCCTCGCCTTCTGCCAGTCGACCTACGATGCCGCTGCCGATCTCGCCGGATGGGACCGCGACAGTCTTGAATGTCCGCTCGGCCGGCGCCGCGTGCCGCGCGTGGTCGCCTGATGGCCATCGTGGAAATCGGCCGCTTCAACCGCAACGAAGCGCATATCGTGATCGGACGGCTCGATTCCGAAGGGATCCCGGCGTTCGCGCTCGATGCCAATGCGAGCATCGCCGATGGCAGCTACCTGTTCATCCCGGTGCGGGTGATGGTGGATGAGGACGACGCGGACGCCGCCCGTCGGATCATCGCCGACGCTGCCTGAATTTCGGGCAGACGCTCGCATCTGCACAAAATTTACCTCTCGGTAACCTTTTGTTCCCGGCACGCGCCGCAAAAACGCGTCGATTCGACTTGGCATGGGGTTTGCGAGGTGGTCGGCGGGATAAAAGCGAACAGGGGGCGTCGAGTGAAGCTCGTTATTGCCATCATCAAACCATTCAAGCTCGACGAGGTGCGCGAGGCGCTCACCGAGATCGGCGTCGCCGGCATGACCGTGAGCGAGGTGAAGGGTTTCGGCCGCCAGAAGGGCCAGACCGAAATCTATCGCGGTGCCGAGTACAGCACCAACATGGTGCCGAAGATCAAGATCGAGATCGTCTGCGCGTCAGACCTCGCCGACAAGGTGGTCGAATCGATCCAGGCGTCGGCCAACACCGGCGCGATCGGCGACGGCAAGATCTTCGTGCTCGATGTCGGTCAGGCCGTGCGCATCCGCACTGGCGAAACCGACGAGACCGCATTGTGAACGGCACGACAGACCCGGGGCTCATGAAGGGGGCAATGATGAACAAGACGTTGAAGTATGTCGGCGTTGCCGGCCTGGGGGCGGCGCTGTTCGCATCCCTGCCGGCCTGGGCGCAGGCGGCCGCGCCCGCGCCGACCGTCAACAAGGGCGACACCGCGTGGATGATGACGTCCACGCTTCTGGTGCTGATGATGATCGTGCCGGGGCTGGCGCTGTTCTACGGCGGCCTGACCCGCGCCAAGAACATGCTGTCGACGATGACGCAGATCGGCGCGGTCGCGTGCCTCGCGATGCTGATCTGGGTGATGTACGGCTACACCATGGCCTTCGGTGACGGCGGCAACGACTTCGTCTCGGGCTTCGGCAAGGCCTTCCTCGCCGGCATCACGCCGGATTCGACCGCCGCGACCTTCACCGCCGGCGTCGCCATCCCCGAATATGTCTTCATCTGCTTCCAGATGACGTTCGCGGCGATCACCATCGCACTGGTGCTCGGCTCGGTGGTGGAGCGCATGAAGTTCTCCGCCGTGATGGTGTTCGGCGCGGTGTGGCTGACGATCGTGTATTTCCCGGTCGCGCACATGGTGTGGGCATCGGGCGGCCTGTTCTTCAAGATGGGCGCGCTGGATTTCGCGGGCGGCACCGTGGTGCACATCAACGCCGGCGTGTCGGCGCTGGTCGCCGCGCTGATCCTCGGCAAGCGCATCGGTTATCCGACCGAACGCATGGCGCCGCATTCGCTGACGATGACCGGTATCGGCACCGGCCTGCTGTGGGTGGGCTGGTTCGGCTTCAACGCCGGCTCCGCGCTGGAAGCGAACGGATCGGCTGCGCTTGCAATGATCAACACCTTCGTCGCCACCGCCGCCGCGGCGCTCGCCTGGATGCTGGTCGAGCGGGCGAACGGCCATAAGGGTTCGGCGCTGGGCTTCTGCTCGGGTATCGTCGCCGGCCTCGTCGCCGTCACGCCGGCAGCGGGCAACTCCGGGCCGTTCGGGGCGATCATCCTCGGCGCGGTCGCCTCGGTGGTGTGCTATTATGCGGTTTCGTTCCTCAAGCCCAAACTCGGCTATGACGACGCGCTCGACGCCTTCGGCGTACACGGCGTCGGCGGCATGATCGGCGCGATCGGCACCGGCATCGTCTATGCCCCGACGCTGGGCGGCCCCGGCAAGCCCGACTTCAACATGGGCCACCAGTTGATCGTCCAGATCGAGGCGGTCGCCACGACGATCGTCTGGGCCGGAGTCGGCACGGTGATCGCGATCTACGTCGCCAAGGCCGTGACCGGGCTCAGGGTTTCGCCCGAAGTCGAGCGCGAAGGCCTCGACATCGGCGAACACGGCGAGCGCGCCTATAATTGATCCAGTTCGGGGCCGGCGGTGCCGGCCCCCCAAGAGGTTCCTCCTGCGGACGACCTTTGGCCGGTGCGGCGACGCACCGGCCTTTTTTTGTCCCGTGCGGCCGGATTGCCGCGCCGCCGCGAACGGCTTAGGGCGAACGCATCCTTGGGAGTTCCCGTCATGATCCACCGTCACCGCTAAGCGCGGCATCCATCGCCAGCGGACATCCGCCGTCCGCCGACACAGACCGTGGTTCGGGGATCCCCATGCTGAGACTGAACGAGAAGACGTGCGTCATAACCGGTGCCGCGCGCGGCATTGGCCGCGCGATTGCCGAGCGTTTTCGGGACGAGGGCGCGAACGTCGTCCTGACCGACATCGACGAAGCCGCCGGTGCCGCCGCCGCTGCCGAGATCGGCTGCCGGTTCCTCGCGCTCGACGTGCGCGAGGAACGCGACTGGAACCGCCTCACCGCCGCGGTCCCTACCGCCGACGTGGTGGTCAACAACGCCGGCGTGACCGGGTTCGAGGCTGGCATGGTGGCGCACGACCCCGAGCATGTCAGCCTTGAGGATTGGCGTGCGGTCCACCGCGTCAACCTCGACGGCACGTTCCTCGGCTGCCGCTATGCGATCGGCGCGATGAAGGCGCGCGGGGCGGGGTCGATCATCAATATCTCGTCGCGCTCCGGGCTGGTCGGTGTTCCGGGTGCTGCCGCCTATGCCGCGTCGAAGGCGGCCATCCGCAACCATAGCAAGACGGTGGCACTGTATTGCGCGCAGGCAGGGTGGGCGATCCGCTGCAACTCGTTGCACCCGGCCGCGATCCTCACGCCGATGTGGGAGCCGATGCTTGGCACCGGGCCCGACCGGGCCGAGCGGATGGCGGCCTTGGTCGCGGACACGCCGCTCAGGCGGTTCGGCTTGAGCGAGGAGGTTGCGGCAGTGGCGGCGATGCTCGCGTCCGATGAGGCGACGTATATCACCGGCACGGAGATCAACATCGACGGCGGTCTGCTCGCCGGATCGGCAGCGGTGCCCGGCTGAACGACCACTCGGCGCGGTGTAACGCCGGCGGGTCCACCTCGCCTTGGGGCGATCAGGCGATCAGCAACCCCGCCAGCGCCGCTGACATCAGATTGGCGAGGCTACCGGCGGCGAGCGCGCGCAGGCCGAGCTTGGCGATCATCGGGCGCTGGTTGGGGGCGAGACTGCCGGTCGACGCCATCTGTATCGCGATCGAACTGAAATTGGCGAAACCGCACAACGCGAACGTCACGATCGCGACGGTGTGCTTGCTCAGGCCGGGCATCTTGCCGAGTTGGTCGAACGCGACGAATTCGTTGAGCACGACCTTGGTGCCGAGCAGGCCGCCCGCCGCCTGCGCCTCGCTCCAGGGGATGTTGAGCAGCCACGCGACCGGCGCCAAGATGGTGCCGAGGATTTCCTGAAAGCTCAGACCGGGATGACCGAACAGCCCGCCGACCGCGCCGAGGATGCCGTTGGCGAGCGCCACCAGCGATACGAACGCCAGCACCATCGCCCCGACCGCGACCGCGATCTGCACGCCGGTGCGCGCGCCCTCGGCTGCGGCCTGGATGACGTTGGCGGCGCGTTCCTCGTGCGGGGCCTCGATCGCGCGGATCGTCTGGTCCTGAAGGTCGATCGGCGCGCCGCCGTCGAGCGGTAGCTCGCCTTCGACCAGCGCCGGCGGGTCGGGCATGATGATCTTCGCCATCAGCAGCCCGCCCGGCGCCGACATGAACGACGCGGCGAGCAGATAGGGCAGCGCGCCCGGCCCGAGGAACAGCGCATAGGCGGCGAGGATGGTGCCCGCGACGCCGGCCATGCCCACCGTCATTACGGCGAACAGCTGCGATGGCGCGAGGCTGGCGAGGTAGGGGCGGATCACCAGCGGAGCCTCGCTCTGCCCGACGAAGATGTTGGCGGCGGCGCACAACGACTCGACCTTGCTGACGCCGACCACGCGCTCGATCGCGCCGCCGATCCAGCGCACGATGAACTGCATCACGCCGATATGGTACAGCACCGAGACCAGCGCCGCGAAGAAGATGATGACCGGCAGCGCGCCGAGCGCGAAGGCGTGCGCGGGGTAGATGCAGTGCGCGGCGGCGGCATCGAGCGGCTGGTGCACAGGCCCGCCGAGCGGCTGCGCCGTGGTCATCACGCACGCCGGGTTGGTCAGATCGCCGAAGATCACGCGCGTGCCCTCGCCGGCGTAGCCGAGCAGCGCGGTGACGCCGTTGGCCATGCCTTGGATGACGACCCGGCCGATCGGCACGTACAGCACCAGCACCGCGATCGCGATCTGCAGCCCGAATGCCGCGCCGACCACGCGCGGGCGGATCGCGCGCCGGTTGGTGGAGAGCGCGAACGCGATCAGGAGGATGACGACGATACCGGCGATGCCGATCAGGAATTTGGTCATGCGGTTCGTTCGCGCCCAGTCGTGCGGTGCCGCCCCCGGGCACCTTTTTCGCGCGCACCATACAGGGCGAGGGCGGCCGCGCCAGAGAGAACGTCGCGGTGCCGACACGCGTAAGCACCGGATATTGGCGGCTTTGACGAAACCGTGAAACGGGCTAGCGTGCAGCGGATGCAAAAGCCGCCTCTCGTCATCCCGCGTTCGCTGTTCTTTTTCTCCATCTTCTATGGCGGCATGGTGTGCATCGCCGGCGTGCTCGGCAACAAGCAGGTGTCGCTTGGGCCGGTGTCGGCCTTGGGGCCGATGCTGGGGCTGGGGCCGCTCGCGATCGAGGCGGGGATCGCCGCGTTCCTGCTGCTCGTCATCACGTCGAGCGCGGTGGCGGAACTGCATGGCGGCGCGACCGCGACGCGGCTGGTACGGTTCGGGTTCGTGCCGCTGGTGGTATCGGTGCTGCTGTCGCTGCTGGTGCTGGCACTGCCCGCCTCGCCCGACATGGCGCCCGACCGGCAGGCGGCGTTCGCGATGATGATGGGCGGCACGCCGCGCATCTGGCTGGGCGGGATCATCTCCTACGGCATCTCGCAGACGCTCAACGTGACGATCTTCTCGATGCTGAAGGGGCGCGAGGGCGGCAGGATGCTGTGGCTGCGCGCGGGCGTGGCGAGCATCCTTAGCCAGATCGTCGATACGCTGTTGTTCGTGACGATCGCGTTTCTCGGCGTGTTCCCGATCGGCGAGCTGCTGATCGGGCAGATGATCGTCAAGGTGCTGCTGTCGGCAGTGCTGGTGCCGCCGCTGATCTACCTGTTCGTAGCGTTCGGGCGCCGGCTGGACGCCTGAGCCGACAACGGGATTTCGCGAAGGCTACTCATCCGCCCCGGAAATCGCTAAGGGCGCGCGCATGACCGATCTTTCTCCGATTGCCGCGCTGCTCGCTAAGGCGGAAACGCTCGTCGAGGCGCTGCCCTACATGCAGCTTCATGCCGGCGCGACGTTCGTCGTCAAATATGGCGGCCACGCGATGGGCGACCCCGAGGCGGCACGCGATTTTGCCGAGGATGTCGTGCTGATGAAGGCGGTCGGCATCAATCCCGTAGTCGTGCATGGCGGCGGGCCGCAGATCGGCGCGATGCTCAAGCGGCTCGGTGTCGAATCGCGCTTCGTCGATGGCCTGCGTGTTACCGATGCGGAAACCGCGAAGATCGCCGAAATGGTCCTGGCGGGATCGATCAACAAGGAAATCGTCGGCTGGATCGACCAGGCCGGCGGCCGCGCGGTCGGCATCTCCGGGCGTGACGCCAATTTCGTCACCGCGGAAAAGGTCGGCCGCTCCAAGCCGGACAAGTTGCAGGGCATCGAACGCCATGTCGACCTGGGCTTCGTCGGCGAGCCGGTGGCGGTCGACCGGCGTATCATCGATACGCTGTCCGATGCGGGCGTGATCCCGGTGATCGCGCCGATCGCGCATGGCAAGGACGGCCAGACCTACAACATCAACGCCGACACGATGGCGGGTGCGATCGCCGCCGCGCTTGGCGCGAAGCGGTTCTTCCTGCTCACCGATGTGGCCGGCGTTCTCGACAAGAACAAGGATCTCGTTACCGATCTCGATCCGGCCGGCGTCGCCGCGCTGCGCGCCGACGGTACGATCACCGGCGGCATGATCCCCAAGCTCGAAACCTGCGTGATGGCGGTGGAGAACGGCGTCGAGGCGGCGGTGATCCTCGACGGGCGCGTGCCGCATGCGATGCTGCTCGAAATCTTCACCAGGCGCGGCGCGGGCACGCTCGTCCATGCGTGACGCTGTTCGCGCAACCGAAAAGCGGGTACGCGTCTGCGAACGGCTTATCGGAGGCATGCGTTGATTACCCTGATCCAGATTCTGCAGGTGCTCGTCCAGGTCGTCTGGTGGATCCTCATCATCCAGTTCATCCTGTCGGTGCTGATCGCGTTCAACGTCGTCAACATGCAGAGCGAGTTCGTGCGGTCGATCAACCTCGCGCTCGACCGCGTGACCGAGCCGCTGTACCGCCCGATCCGCCGCTACATGCCGCGCACCGGCGCGATCGACCTGTCGCCTATGGTGGTGATCGTCATCCTCATCATCCTCGATATCGTGCTGGGCAATCTCGCCAGCCATCTGCGCTACGGCACGCCGATGTGAGCGGGGCGGCGTGGACGACGCGCGACGACGGCATCCAGATCGCCGTCCGCGTGACGCCGCGCGGCGGGCGTGAGGCGCTGGTGCCGGGTACGGCGGAGCATTTTGCCGCGCGCATCGCCGCCCCGCCGGTCGATGGCGCCGCCAATGCCGCGCTGGTCGTGCTGGTGGCGCGGACGTTCGGGGTGGCGAAGCGCGCGGTCAGTGTGATCGCGGGCGAGACCGCGCGGCTCAAGCGGTTGCGCATCCTTGGCGATCCCGCAGCGCTGGCGAGGGTCGCAAACACGCTGTACGGGGTAGAACCATGAGCGCG
>Ga0265798_10002077_pt1 | contig 30033 bp, 41 predicted proteins | sample P3T30metagenome_FD_192430 | JGI IMG/M metagenome (GOLD analysis project Ga0265798, IMG submission 192430) | Plant litter microbial communities from East Loma Ridge, Irvine, California - P3 T30 | ecosystem: Environmental > Terrestrial > Plant litter > Unclassified | place: USA: California...
GTTCTCGCACAGATGCAGTTACGACATTGGGCTTTGGCGAGCCGAGTTGCGTGAACTGAGCGTCAGGACTGAGAGAGCTCGTGTACCAGCTGACGTACCTGCCCAGGATGCATCGTTATACGGTGGCCGTATTTATTAGCCAGGTCACCAGCTGCTTTCAGACCCTCGTCTGCAAAAGACAAGTCGTAGCCATACTTGGCATGAGAAGCGAAGGGAAACATCTCAGATGATAAACGTAAGAAACGTATACTACGGAGTCAGCTCGTTCCCCCAAAGCAAAACAGTCAGACTCACTTGTTCTGCTCATTCCACTGTATATGTCAGCTTTGACCAGTAGATGCGATTTTGACACACCTCGATTAACGTGAGGAGATCCTTGACATTCATCAATGCTAAACCTTTAGGCAGCTCCATGCCTTCTTCCTCAATACTGGCAATCCTACATGTCCTGGAGCAGAATACACTGTCGGGCTTCTGTGACCGCAAGACAGTGTTCAAACACGCATATCCCAGGCGACCTAAGGCGTCAGTCGAGCCTCGGTGCAGGCAGACGAAAGCTTACCCTTGAAATTGGTTGTCTTCTTGGGCACATCTGGAATGACATATTCGATTTTGGCATAGACCTTCGGTTTTCTTTTCTTCTTGACGATTTCGTTGCCGTCCTCGTCATAATCCGGTTCGTCATTCATTATAGCCAATCTCGATTTCTTCGGCGTAGGTTTCCGAGGTTTCTTCTCCTTTGGCGTCTTTTCCTCTCCCTCCTCTCCGTCTTCGGTCTTGACAGCTTTCTTCTTGCCTCCCTTCTTAGGTGTCACTGGTGCTGGTTCATCCTCTACTTCCTCCAGCTGTTCCTCTGGCTCATATTCGTCCTTGACCTTTTTGGGAGTCGATCTTCCTTCTTTGGCGGGTCGATCCTCAATCTCCTCCTCTGCCTCTTCCTCGTCTGCAGCATTCTCGGTATATGAGACTCTTGCCTTGCGCCTCTTGCCTTGGATCTCAGTCGCCATCTCCTCCGCAGCCTGATGTTGTATGTCTTTCCGCTTTTCAGCTAATTCTGCCGAGTCGACCACTTGATCAGTGGTAGCTACCACCTTCGTTTTACCCTTGACGTTTGCTTTGCCTTTACGAGATGCACCATTCTGCTTCGGAGTCGCAGTCTTCACTGGACTCAGCTCCGGCGGAGGCGTAAGATCATCGTCCTCCTCCTGAGCATGCGGTAGAGCTGGACCGGGAGGTGCTGGCGGTATATGTGCTAGAGCATGTAACATCGAAGTCGGCGGAGCGGAGCCGTTCATCTCCAAAGCGGGTTTGATGTCGACGTCGCCATTGACTTTAGCTCTTGTCGAGCGTTTTGGCGGCATGTGAAATAGAGTAGATAGTGATCGAGATTGCGGGATTGGCAGCTGAATGAAACGAGGGGACAGGTGGACCGAGGTGAGTGCTCTCCGAAATAGCATCCAATGTAGGCAGTGAAAGTCGTGTGCTCTGTACTCTACCTGTTCAAGGTGTCCAGGTGTGTCGTATACAAAGTCAAGCCAAAATATCAGTCGATCGAAGTTGAGATCATGACGCAATGATCCAAATCACTGGAACCGGAACTAATATACACGTGGTGTGTGGGATTAACAGATTAACAGCTCTATTGGTCGATCCAAGCTTCACTTTGTTCCTACATATCTATACACCTGTAACACCATGAGATCAGCTGTACAATCACTAGCGGGTACGATATGTCTTCGTAGATCCATCAGATCCCTGCCAAAATCGATACCCCGATCGAGACTACCATCAGGGCTCTACAGACCAATCACTATTCAAGCAAAACCTCAATCCGCAGACGAAATCAATGATCCACCGAATTTCGAGATAGTAGACGACCTACCCTCTCCATCCAACTTCGCTTCATCATCTCAACATCCTTTCTCGACGATACCGCAGGATCCAGAACCATCTTCGAGCACATCAGTATTGCCCGCTCGTACACAAGCTTCAGCCCTTCCTCAACCTCCCAGTGAACTGAAATGGACAAGAGTACAACATCCCTTCGATACTCATGCTTTCGTCAATTATCTGGAGAAAGCGGGCCTGAAGACTGGGACTAGTACGGCTTTAATGGAAGCTGTGAGGACGATGATTGTCAGAAGGAGTGACCAGACGAGGGAATCGATGATGGCGAAAGAGGACACGGAGAATGTGAGCTTTTGCCTCTTTTCCAACTAGGTATATCAAGAGAAAGGGGCTGATAATAGGCGGCATACTTGTTCAGAGCGGCTCTATCCGAACTTCGGACAGAATTAAGTGTGAAAGCTAGAAACGACGGTACGAATCTACGTACAATGGCGGCAACAGTCCGTCGGGAAGTAGACACCCTGGAGCAAAAGATCAAGGAGGATATCCAAACTCTCAAACACGAGCATGTTTCTCAACATTTGCAAGGAATGAGCTGACTAGCAGTATCGAAATGGATATGAATAATAGAAATGCGGAAAATCGATCTGAATTGAAGGAATTTGATTTATCGATTGAGGAAATCAACAACAAATTCACAATCTCGTTAGGAGACTTGAGAACCGAGATTGAAAGTGCGAAATGGGATGCTACCCGCCGGGCCATCTGTACGTGCCCTCTCTTTAGTGTCAAAGCCATGTCCTGACAAATAGCGATTATCATCATGGTTGTCGTTCTCGGAGTCGGAATTACGCTATTCACAACAGATGCTCAACCGTCTCTGACCACTCCGACTCTCTCCATAACGCCACCAGCTGCCATGCGCGATATGGGTGTCGGGACCGATGAAGAACCCTTTGACCCGGACGCAGCGCTAAGTGAGGAGAAATTGGAGAAGATTTTAAAAGAGTCTGGCTTAGTCGCTAGAGAGCGTCCGCCGAAAAAGGAGAAGAAGAGCAAGGATAGTGGGATACATATTGATCGGATATGATGCACTGTTGTTGCTTCGCTATAGCTACATGATATTTCACAATGATTCTAGATACACCTACGATATCAAGCGAGACTTCAGTCGAGCAAATCGCTGCTCCAAACCCTATCTATCAGCTCTCTTCGTCAAGATCGACTCACAATCAGTCCATCCTCAAGCTTGACCTGACGGGCCGTCAACTCTTCAACACTGGCCGGCTCATTCTGTTTGACCTTCTCCACAAGCGGCGGTCTAGGTTTAGGCGTCGGCGTCCAGGCTTCCTTCGCCGCACTTTCCAGTCCCGATGGAAATCTAGGTTTCACCGAAGAGGCCCTTTTTCTAGCGCTGTACTGAACGCATTTCACCAATTCCGCCATCGCCCTTTTGTCTGATATCGGGCGTGAGCGCAGCGTGGATTTCGGCGTAGTCATTGGCATGACGATAGTATTGGTCTTGGCAGGTGTGACGGGAATGACTGATCGGGGAAGTGGTCGCATGGGCCGGCTTGCGATTGGAGAGGACCGTTGTGCGAAAGCATGCGGAGGTGGAATCCAGGTCCATCCGCACCACCTATTTGGCGTGGCTTGCTCGATTGTGCGGGTGGTCTGATTACTCGAACATGAGGAGGCCAAAGTGGTGGTCATGCCAACGGAAGATTGGAAATGGTGGTCAAATGTGATTTCTGTCTCGGTCTGATCTGACCCATTCCCGATCTCTATGAGCGGGAGCGACAGGATAGATGATGGTGGATAATCTGCGTGATGAGCTGATGTTCTTGTATGTGACGAACCGTCAAATGAATTTCCAGCAAAGAATGGATGATTGAGAATGTCCCCTTGAAGTCGTGTCTCGCTCGATGTCAAAAGTCTACAGATCAGCAACGCCAGTGATGTGGACATACGAGAGCAACAACGACCCCAAGTCAATTGACGACTCAGCAATCGAAGGCTTATATGTTCCTTCCTGCCGATCAGCCATGAATTGACGATGTTCATATCGTGAGACTTGACTTACTCCACATTTCGTGATGAGCTCATAAGTCTCCCTGACGGTCCGAGCATAGAAAGGCGCTTCCCCAATAGCCATCTCATAAACAGTAGCGCCAAAACTCCACCAATCCACATCTGGCCCATATCCCCTCTTCTCCTCCGTATATCCAGGTTGAATAGTTTTATCGGGATCGACCTCGAAGTCCGAGTCGAAATCATCCATCATTGCGTCTTCTGCCATTGTGAGTATCTCCGGAGCTATATAGTCGGGGGTGCCGATTGGCATTAGGCAGAATTGTTTCTTGATATACGGGCGAGGATTGTCTGAATCTCCCTGAGGATATGACAGAGCCACGGCTGACCCGAAATCTGTAAGAGTCAATCGGGTTGGAGAATGTATAAGAAAGTTGTGCGGCTTGATATCCCTTCAATCAGCAATGTCTCTTAAAGGCTACATACCGATGAACGAATCCCTGATTATGAAGCCAGTCGATAGCTTCAATCATCTGACGTGTCCACCACCTGATTTCGTCCTCGGCCATCCTACATGCGTGACTGGTCTCCTCTCTATCTGTATTGCCCAGACTACACATCCGATCCCAGAGAGATCCGTATGCCGCATAGGTGGTGAGGAGATGTAATGACGAATCAGTCTGGAACGCAGCTCTCATCTCCGGAGCATAATTTCGTTCAGGGGCGAGGATATGGATATGTCGTTCAAGGGGAAGATTCATTTGCTGCTCATCAGCTTGTTCAAAGAGGGAACTCACAGGACCAGCTCGCATGGCGGTGAATTTCTTGACTGTCTTCATGGCGTATACTTGCCCATCGAGTTTACATCGTACTGCAGAGACCTGTAATCAGCTAGACATAGAGGTGGGCCGAAAGAGCATACCGAGCCGAATTGGCCATCTCCGATTTGACCTAGATTATCGAAATCCCTTTCAGACAGTCTCAGCTCCTCAACTTGGGCTGGTTCCATCAGGCCAGCTCATCGCCCATGTAGACAGGACATGACATACCGTATTTGTCGACTTCCTTGCCTTTCCTAGATCGGGCGGTCGATAGAAAGTGGTCCAATATGTACGACCGGGTGTCGCTACCACTCGCGACGCCGAGTTGAAACCGATTATCCACTTCGCCAGGTGATGGAGGTAGATTGTCGATGATACCGCACAGAGCGTGGTATCGATCAGAGTATGTACTCATCTCTATATCGAGATATGTAGAGCCAAGCGTGCGGGCATCCAGCTGTTGATGATGGATCAAAGTTGATGATTGACAAAGTTCAGTTGACTCATATACTCGACGCGTCGAGAAAATCAAAATCAATCTTCCTTTTGTCAATACCACTCTCAGAACAAGCAAACAGGCAAGATGGAAGCCAGCAAAGCTTTGCAGTCATTTAAAGTCACAGAACTCAAGGCAAGATGTAAAGAGGTCAGCTCGAAGCTCTGGATCTGCGTGCTTACGCTGAGCTGATGGTTAAGCTGAAAATACCCAATTTCTCGAAATTGTCGAAAGCTGATTTAATCGCAAAGATCCTTGAAGCTGGAAACAAGACTGATAATACAACTTATCCACCTCCTCAAGCTCAGGCTCAAGCTCATGCCCCGACTGCCGATGACTCGACGATCAAGCAATCTAGCAATGAGAAGGAGTTTCCGCAAAAGAAGAAGGAAGGGAATGTCAAGAAACGAAAAGCTACGGATCAACCTGGTCCATCTACCAAGTCTTTTCAAGAACAGATCTTCAAGCCTGTCGGAGCTACTGACTCTGCTCAACCTGAGACTGAAGCTGTAACATCTCGACACGCTCCTAGCGTGTCATCCGACGCCGACAAATCCATCGCAAACACAATTATTACCAAGGCTGTTAAGCCGAAATCAAGCGCACAGGCCAAGCCCAAACCCGCCAAGAAGACCTCGGTGATCACATCAGCGTCGAACGAGGGAGCCAATAAGCCCAAATCGAGATCAACAACCATGACTCAGATAGTCGCGAAACCCAAACCGAACCCCAAGCCCCCTTTCGCTCTAGACTCTCTGCCCCCTACCATTGGGACTGACGCCGTCCCCAAAGCTCCGGTCTTTTGGAAGACCCAAACGTCTGCTAGCAAGTCTAAATCGGGGTCCAACAAAACACTGGTCAAACCCGCACAACCTCGATTCACCGGTCTTACCCAGACTAAGCCCGTGGCAGTGACTCCTTCGGCGCCCCTTGCACCAGAGATCAAAGTCGACCTGAGCACGTTCACTGCCCGGATCAAATATATCGAGTCCCACTTCATCAACTCTCTCCACGCCCTTCTTCATCGATATCGCGCAAAATCCATCACTACTAACTATCCTTGTCCGGCATCATTCCTGAAGTCTTCAAAGTACAAACAAACTTCTCATCTAGCTTTCCAAGGTTTTAATCCCGATATCTACGACAGTCAAGCCGGGTTCGAGGTGGCTATACGATTTTGGATTGCAAGGTTGCATTCTTCCATGCAGCTCGGGTCTGGCGAGGCCTGGAGTGGAAGGGCTGGAGAGATGGGCATGCTGGGTCCTGATATGGCTACTTGGCCTCCAGTCATAGCGGTTGAGAGGGTGACAGAGGAAGTGTGGGCTATTGTCACCGAAGAGGGGTCGGGGAAAGTGAGGTATCTGGTGATGGGAGAGATTGGGGAGGTGGTAGCTACCTCGAAAGGCATCACTGGTAACGAGGTGTTGGTCAGTGGTTGCGTCGTGAGGAGTGACTGGGCCAGATATCTCGGATCGAGGGGTCATAGGAGTTTAGAGTCGATGGTCAAGACTAAGGAGTCTTATTACTTTCCAAACGGAGTAGCCAAAGCTTGGGCTGGAAAGCAGTCGGAGACAATGATCAAGATCGCAAATAGAGCTGTCCTCGCTAGCTGCGCCTTGAACAGGTTAGTGGAATCGGAAAGTCGACTCAATGATCCAGCTGACTTGAGATCAGCTTCTCAGGCGAGAAGATGTCGTCTACGGTGATGGACGCGGCTCATATCGGTCGGTCGGCCCAAGGCGTCGCTTCCAATGACCTCGATTTCTACCTGCCAGAGTAAGCTACTGTGGTCGGTAGCCCAAGCTGACGTCAGGAGCTCGCAAATACTCTCGGTCCATCGACCAGCCGGCCTCCATCCCAACCTCGCCATCGTCCAGCGAGGATCTGGTTTCGCCGATTTTGTCTTAGCAGAAACCGGTCAGATGGTAGGACTGGAAGATGAAGGGGTAGTCGAGCTATGGCAGGGTCTGCTTGGATGTAATGCCGAGGGGAAGCCGGATGAGTCGGGTCAGAAAGCATTCTGGAAAGGATGGGAAAGTAGGATGTTGTTTATGCCTGTTGTATAGGATGAATGAAGAATGATGCATGTCACTACTTCTTCTTGATCTCCTTGAGCTTGATGGTCTCATCACCAACAAAGATACCCTGGTTGTCAGAGGAGCGCAGAACAATGAGGAGCAATGACTGACCTTTCCTCGATATGGTTCTGGTTTCCTCCATCTCCTGATCTTTGCTGCAAACAGCCCTAATTTCTGCTTATCCGTCCCACTAAGCACAATCTTTGTCGGGGCAGGTGTCGTCACGGTGATTCCAGCTGGAATATCAATCAAAACAGGATGTGCGTATCCCAACTTCATGTTCAACCTCTCAGTCGGTAATGGCGGTAGTACATATGGAGGTGCTCCTGGTTTCGATGGTCGAGCGATCCTGGGCATTTGAGATTGTAGGTCCAAGAAGACTTTTGGTATAGGTTCCACTGCTCCTCTGTATCCTACTCCCACCAGTCTGAGGTCGACTTTGTACCCCTCCGAAACTCCCTTGATTGCATTATTGATTAAACTTCTCGTTAAACCCCATAAACTCCTCTGCGATTTCTCTTCCGAGTCGTGGACCGTTACAGATAACCCGCCATCACTGTTGTTCTGGAGAATGATCGGCGGTAGGATCGGTAATGTATGCGTCCCGAGTGGTCCGGTGACAGTGACAAGTCGCTGAGCGATGGGCGATGATGGTGGGAGAGTTGGCGAGATTGATGTGGGTGGTAAAGAGAGTGTCACTGATTGAGGCAGTGTGATGGGAAGTGAGCCGATATGAGAGCGACGTGATGTTGATGCGTGGAATGATCTCTTGAGTATAGGCATGATCGTTGTACGTGAGCTGGACATTGTGGATGATATAGTCTATCTACCTACCTAATAAGTAACCCAACTTTGAATGGACAGTAACCTCGGGATCAATTGAAAACAATGAATTGAAATAATCAAAAGTACCACTCTTACAACGCCATTACATCGACTGTGTCTGTGTCTGTCTATACAGCCTATACCTCGTTATACATATCCAGCATGGGAAAGAAGAAGAGCAAGAGTCAAGTATTCGTACTCAAACCATGGTGTTGGTACTGTGAGAGAGAATTCGAGGATGAGAAGGGTAAGCTACCCCGCTCTTTGTGCATTGACTGACTAGCTGACTGGCAGTTCTACTGCAACATCAAAAGTCGAAGCATTTCAAGTGTCAGCTATGTCCTAGAAAGCTTAATGTGAGTATCAGCTGCGATGGAGTTACAACGAAGCTAACAAGTAGACGGCGGGTGGTCTCATGGTTCACAGTCAACAGGTTCACAAATGCGACCCCGAGCCGTAATTCCACCCCACCTCCATACTCACAACTAAGCTGATGGCAGATTAACAAATACCCTACCAGGCCGAGACGGCTATGATATCGAGATCTTCGGAATGGAAGGAGTTCCAACCAACGCACTCGCAGAATGGAAAGCTCGTAAAGAAGGAGAAGCAGGAACGGCTTTATCAGGTGGACCAGCCGCTCAGAACCGACCTCGACATTCATACAATGTCATCCCGGAAGCGGACCTACATATGGCTTTAATACAGCATAAGGCTTTGATGGCTGCTAGAGATCAAAATCCCGGGGCAAGACCTTTTGCGCCTCCACCACCTGGCATGCCTGGATTCCCTCCCATGGGGATGCCACCACCTTTCCCTGGGTACGTCTGGAGGTCTCTTAAGTCACAGCGCTTCTGTACTGATGTACAGATTCCCACCACCTGGTATGGGTATGCCTCCTCCAACGTTACCTCCCGGAGGTCCACCACCTGGGTTCCCGTAAGTCCTGCAGATGTTAATTGACCATGCTTATAAGTAGACCACCTGGATTCAGACCACCATTCTACCCTCCCACCGGCTTGTCACCTCTGCCAGGATCCGCATCGCCAGCAACACCACTACCACCTACATTCATCCCTCAGTCAGGCTCAACACCTCAACCACCTTCGATCAGCCCCGCCCCTGCCTCGCTGCCGCCTGTAAATGGCGTTAGTATCCAGCCGGCAAAGGACGGAGTCATGTGGCCAGATATGGACTCGTCACCTGTATGTCCAGCTTACTCCACTTGTGAGATGGCAGCTAACAATTAGGCCGAGAAGAGAGCACAACAGCCACGTTATCGATATGTTTCGCCCGGACTAGACGGGGACGAGTCAAGTACGAAAAAGCGCAAAGCCGCCGAAGATTTCCTGTAGAAATGTACAGTTTTCAAGTATTATGGGTTTGCCAGGAGCAGGCACAGGGGCGATAATAGATGGTAAAAAATGCATTATTGTCATCATTTCATATCTTCGTTTGTCCACACGTCAACAGTCTCGTACAGCTCCTTGACTAGTCGTCGCTGGATCTGTTCGGTGCTCTCGGTCTGTCGTCAGCGCTGACTTGACGGCTGACTTACATCTGATTGTGGGAGGGCTCTGATACATGTGAATCGACGATTTAGGAGGTACTCGCCGATGGGCTGATCTTTCTCGAAAGCTTCCTTTCCACCTGTGAAGAATCCACCTGTCTCCCTCAAGATGATAGCGCCGGCCTAGGATTCAGCATAATCCTTCTCAGAGTTAGTGGAGGGCACTTACGCAGACATCCCATGACCAACAGCCAGCGTCCCTGCTTTATCAGCTATTGAATTCGATGACTTCGACATAGCTCACCAGTAGATATCCAATTGACCAGCGCAGACCGCAGCCAAGTTGCAAGCCGAGCTTCCGGTTGCTGCAAGTCAGCCCTAGTACCCCTCGGACTGGTCAGACTTACTTCTCAGAGCATGTACCATCCTGCCTCCTGGTACACCCTTACTGGAATCTCCGGCAAGCTTCACGAATGAACTACCCTTATGTTTGATCGTTGCATCTGACCTATCCGAACCCCCTGTCCATCAGCTTCAATCGTTGATGGGGACATACACTCAGCACTGATAATACAATCTGAAAGATCGGTGAGGGGCTGTGGGACACCGCCTGTCAGTGGTAGGGGTATCGTTCTGTTCATGTATGCTCCACCACCTTCATAGGCTGAGTACTGGTCATTAGTGAAGCTTATCGGTCAACAAAGGAGGAGGGCTTACGATCTGGTTTAAGAATGGGAGGGCGATGACTCCAACGACCGGGCGGGACTGGTGTGCGACACCGATGGAGCATGCTACAGATGGGCTGTCATTAGCCAGCCCCGATACCCTCAGGGGGACGAACATACTGAGAATGAACAAAGCTATAACGTCAGAACGTGCCTTCCTAAGGAGCCTGAACTCACTTCATTGTACCCTTAACGTCAGTCTCTGCACCCTAAGCTGTTCCAATAGACGAGTACTTACATCTATAGGATCCACGATCCAGGTGAACTCATCAGTCAATTCCTCCTTTTCTCCAGCCGCTACTGATTCCTCCCCGATACTACTATCAGCTGCAGTTCTCGGCTTACATGTAAAGGGGAACCAACAATTTATGTGATGGATATCGCTTAGCAATAGAAGTCTTGATCATCTCTTCAACAGCCTGATCCGTCTCTGTCACTAGCTATACATCAGCTAGTACGAGGGGTGAATAAAACACCTCACATCGACTGAGTTCTTCTTAGCCTCTGCATTATTGGAATTAGCCCATCTAGCAGCTGACCCTTCTAAGATGATCTTGGTAGCCTATTCCGTAAGCTTGAGCCATTTGAGTAAGGCGTACCTTCTCCGCTAGCTCGTATGCAAAGTCTTTGATCTCTTCGTAGCTTGTCGTGTTCATGGTGAAATGTGAAGATGAAAGTTGAATCTTGAACTTCGGGAAATCAACTTCGGCGAGATTCTGACTTCGCTCCTCTATCATTCATATCTTTATCATCTACAGGACGGTCACTCATGCATACGAGCCATCGCGTCGCCCACCCTGAAGATGAAGCATGAGCGGGAATTGGAGAACACATGCATGTGATCAAGTTTGCGTGGGCGGGGTCGATCGTTCACAGTCCAGAAGGTCAGCCTTTGGCTCCTCCCGGCTTTTACTCAAGGTTCTCATCTCTGGGTGTCGATGCGAACAGCGAGTCGAACAGTACGAGACCTCATGTAGCTTGGGGCACGACACGTCAGGCGCTCTGCAGAATGAAGGGCATCCGGCACTCCAGCTGTTGGCTCGAGGGCCAACAAGTCTTTTACGACTTCACCTGGAACTGGATTGATGGGCCATCCTGTGGACCATCTGATGGGCCTGAGACACCCGCATCGCTGAATATGACCCGTCTCTACCAATTGGTTTCCACACAAGAACAGTGACTGGCTTAATAAAGGTCGCTCACACGTTCTAGAGAAAGCCCACTCGACTTGTCTCTCGCATTGACTGCGGTTGTGATGGACAGTATTTCGCATACAAATACTCGACTGGCGGACTCAGGAAGGAGATGAGCATCTGACAGCCTGTCGTAGCTTGTCACGGACCTGTGTTAAAGTCCGCCATAATCGACAGTACAGCGACACTCGCATGTGCTCCAACTGAGAACAGGGAGCCGATCGCCAGTTCCTTTATGGGCTTCGCCAGACACGTCAATGGAGACCAATGGTATGACTCTCGCATCAACTACTGCCACATCTATATTACCCTCGAGGACTAACCACGATGGGGCGGTCGTCCATTGAGGCTTACACGGGGACGGAAGGCTTGATCCTTTCACTTTCTGACAATGAATGGTGGTCTTTCCCCTTGCCTCCTGTTTAGTAGCGGGGTATAAGAATATGTCGAGACAGTTCAGCAGTCCCCCACTAGCTCTCACACTTCTACCACCCTCCTGCTCATATTCTGTCGGTATTCACGACCCATATCAGCGACCCCCTTCACCACAACCCCTTACCACCAATTCACACGAACTTGAATCTCAACTCTGCTGACGAGGCACCAGACCCAAAAGCTCCGACCTTTCGATACTTTCACAACTCCCGATTTATCCTCCCCCACAACCGAGACTAAAGAGTGGATAGCAAGTTCTCTCACCCTCCCATTACCTCTTCAGCTCACACAGCCTTCAGAGCTCTCCGACTATTCTAGATGCCTTCGGAAAACTCGGAAGACGCGCCCCCCGATCCTTCGATATACAAGAAAGATGGGCAATCGATCTCATTGCTCGGGTCACCGGACAAATCAGTCGTTGGCTTGCCGAACGAGCTCATCAGCAGATGTCTGGACTATCTCGGCCCTGCAGACTGGGCTACGCTACGTCAAGTATCTAGGAAGATGCGAGGCAAGGTACCGCTAGGCTGCCCTCCCACTGTCACCGCCGAGAAGCTCTTAAGCTTCTTTCGAGCCATGAGGGAATTCGGAGGGAAGGTGAGCTACTCTTGGACTTGCTGGCGGATCAGACTGAAAGTATAGCCGTTGTCTATCTGCACAACTCATATTGACATGGAGGGAAAGCCGAGTATCCTCGACAGGCCTGAATATGGTGGTTGCATCTCGCTCACTCAACTGCAGCAGCGAGTACCAAATTGGAATAGCTGCTCAGGCTTAAAGATATCAGACGGCGGGAAGTACCCCCGAACTGTGTTTGGTACTCTGCAGTCACATCTGGGACAAAGCGCGCACATGGTGGTGAAGTCTCCAAGGATCATCACTGACCCCGAACAAACCCATACCGTGACGAACGCTCCCTTTGCTGGAAACACTAAACAACACCTGAAGCTTATAGTCGCTGTCAAGCGGCTGGACCTGATGCCTTTCCGGCAATCCGGTTCGTTGGATATCGGCCCCTCATCATTCCCCGCATTTCCCAGACCAAGAAACATCTCACTTGGAGTACCGTTACCCCACACTGCAGCCGATAACACCGCTCTCAACGCCTCGCTTGGAAGCTTGTTTGAATCGCTTCATGAGCAGTATGGCACAATCCAATTCGACAATGTCAATCTCGCTTTTGGACGTGGGGCTACAGTCGAAGATTACACGGCAGCGGTGAGAATGGTGAATCAATCCAAGATGTCGGTCCGCCAGCTTACAATCGGAGCCCTTGGCATGAACGGAGGGCCATCACTCAGAGCCATAGCGACCGATTCGGCCCTTCTGCCGACAGTATCCGGGTTTGACGTCACGATCAGGGTCGACGACACTCGGGAGACAGGCTACGGGCCCCTGATGAGGAGTTTGCCCATTCAAGGGAGCCAGAGGGCTTTCGATCCGTCAGTCTCACGTGCGCCATCGTCTTCCGTCACCTTCGAGCTCAACCAATGCAATCTGTCCGACTTGGAGAAATTATCCATCGATTTGAGTCAGCACCCCGACAAGACATTCCGGATCACCGATTCAAGGGGCGAAAGTCTGAGAGAGTACACGGCCGCCATATGCGCTGCTATGTCTCCCGAGTCGGAGTTGGAATCGGGGGCGTCGAAGGGACATGAATATCGTCTCTGACGGTCCCAGGAGATTGGCCTGTCGATAAAACTGGCCGACAGTGAAGAATAAAGAGAGGCATTCAAGGTTATGAGTTTGGTGGCAAGGCTCGGCTCCTTTATATCTAGACGGCAGTTCGTGTTGTATTTGTGTGAAGTGTGGTCGGTAGGGTAGAGAAATCTACGTAGAGCCCTTGATCATGATTCGTTTAGACTATTCAGCTCTTTATGTGTATACCCCGTGATTCGATGACATGCAGTATGACAGCATATATGAAGGAGTCAATCAGTATGTTATGTCGACGACCCGATGTAGATCCTGGGTGATGGTATGGCTCATTTCGCTTCCTAGCCGTTGCCAAGAGCCGCTTCCCTACAAGTCGACAAGCGAAACACGACTGGTCACACAATTGTGTGAGCCGCCGAGCCCACCATCCTCTTGACCTCCGCAACGAGGTCAGTGTGAACATACGATTGCATCTTGAACTGGGTTCGCCACGTCCATAACGCCGCAGAGGGGCTGAACCTCTGAAGACAGACATGATTTCCGGATATGACGACAGCTCTGGGAAAGATTGTCGGTTTCGGTCCCGGCGGACTACAGTCTCTGTCATACCAGGGCTCTATCTTTCAACGACATCCGACAGATGCATCCATATTTGCATCGGTACTTGACATGACCGCAGATATCGAGCGATCGAAGTTTTGCGTCTCTAGAGAGGGGAACATACCAGCATTCACACATGAAGGCAAGCCGCCAAGAGAAGTCACCCTAGTGTATAAGGACAATGATTTGCCCGACCAGGCTTTCGCCGACGGTCTAGCGAAAACCCTTGATCTCGCAGACCCAGAGGGCACCTTGACGATCAAATTTGGGGTCGACCTGAACAATGATCGGGGGAAGGATTGCCGGACTCTAGATGATATCCTGGAGAGCCGGAGGCGAAGTCGCAGAACAGTTTTCGAGCTCGCGGACATGGATTGAAATAGGGAGTTTGACAGTCTACCAGATTGAGGTAGATCCAATCACTCAGGCTGTTTCAGAACTGAATCAACGCTGGTTTGTAAGATAGGCAGAAGTCGGCTGGGAATATTTGCATGAGACGTGGGGCCATAGTGAGATGTAAAGAGAGGGTAACGCAGTGTGAATGAATCCATTGTACGGGTAATTACGAATAGGCGTGGCGATACTAAAACAAGGCATCTGCGCGGGCCTAAATTCGCACCGGTTCGGCCCCTCTTGAACAGTAGTATCTATCGCGTAACACATCCGTCTATCAGCTCACATATCATCATGGTCAGTCCATCCAGCAGCTATATACAGATCCCAGGCATACTAAACATCCAGGCTGCTAATTCTCAAGGAATCCAAACACTATTAGAGGCGGAGAAGGAAGCTGCAAAGGTCGTTCAGAAGGCTAGACAATGTAAGTCCTTCCGTCATCCTTCATTCTGATCGGACTGGTTCCCCACCTGCACATACTCCTCATGAGGATCTGAGGGTAGTGTCAAATCTTTGTTGCGCGAGCTGACCGTATAGACCGAGTCCAGAAGCTGAAGGACGCGAGGAGTGAGGCTGCAAAGGAGATTGAGGAGTACAAAGCCAAGAAGGAGGCCGAGTACAAGAAGTTTGAAAGCGAGGTATGTCGTCTTCGTTTCAATGATCAATCATACTGGCTAGGGAAGGTATCAAGCCTAGGCCGGAGAGAAAAGGGATCAGAGCTTGAGCGTCGCGGCCGATCGCAATGTGCGGGAACGTGCTGACCATATCCTTCAATTATCATTCTCAACACCTTTACCCTATCTGTCATATCCATCATCGACTCCGACGATTCCAAATACAGAACTCTACCCAAACCAATAGCTCGCAATCCACCATCGACGACTCAACGAAGAAACAACTCGCCGAAATCGAAAGCTCCATCAAGCAGAACCGAGAGAAGACAATCAAGAAGGTCGTCGACAGGGTTCTGCAGTGTGATCCTCACCTACATCCTAATTTGAAGAAAGTCGAGGCTTAGACTATGGAGTCTTGTCGGGCTAACATGAACGGAGATGGAGATGGATATGGATATGGAGATGAGCTTGTGGTGAAACGGATTCGTTGATTGTATGCAACCACTAGAACGATCGGCACAGAGGCCGCGGTCTTCACAGCTGCCGGAGGCTCCCATCGCAAGAATATTCACCCACATCGCTCGATCGCCCACACAGATTGCGAGAGCCCATCTCGGCCACATGGCAGGGCATCGAGGGCGACTGATTTTTCTGACCAGACTCGTCTCTCCTGGCTCGAGCCTGTAAATGGAGTCTGATCACGCCGGCCCAGTGCGAGCTGTATTGTTTGCATGGCAATGTACTAAGATAACATTGGTCACTGTTCTGGCAGATGAGATACAGGTGCATCTGGTGTGGGGGCAATTTAGACTTCCAGACTCCACATCGCAGCGCAGCTCCATCTTCAGATCTCAATGTGCATCTCCGCAACCTTCACTAGCTCTGTCAGATATTACCACAGTCGCAACTTCGTTCTCAGCTTCGAGAACTGAGTCGTCGCGCCCTTGAGACTTGCATGCACTCATTGCCTGTCTTGCTTATGCCCCCCTATCCAGCTTGTACGGGTACATTTGCTTCCGTTGATTCTGAAAGTCAATGTGTAGACTGTTAGCGGGTCGCCTTCTTGACCATCCCCTCACCTATCTATCCCTTTCAGCCTCGCGTCCAGTGTACGCGCAACTTCGTTATGTCGCTATACGCCGACGAAGATTTAGCGGTTGTTCAGGATACCGGTGCTGGTCCCTCGACATCGTCCACAGCGCCCTTGGATCCAGTGACGGCCCTCTCGAACGCTCTCACTTGCACACCAGAGTCAATAGCCCAGGCTGAAGCATTCCTAGCTGCCGGACAACGATTCGAAGAGAATCCAGAGAAACTTCCGGATCTATGTAACCAATTATTACCCATGATTGTCGATGGTGGGGAGAGTCTGTTGCGGGCTTGGACGCTGGATATGGTCGCTTTGACAGTTGGGCGGAGTGGGCTCAATGTCACCATCAAAGAGGAAGGTACGTCTGCGAAGAGATGATGGCTGGATCTGGAACTGACGCTTCAGTCGCCGAGAGATCACTGGATGCGTTGACGAAGCTATTGATGGGCAATTCGGTCAAGACTATCCGAGCAGTGATACCGATTTTCTCAACCATCTACCCTGTGATCTTCAAACTTCTGTATGACCCTCCTTGGAGCTAGCTCATGCGAACTCGCTAACCTGCAGGGCGACATCGCGACCATCGGAACAGATTTACTCAAATTTCATGCAGGCAAGAGAACGGATTATAGGATTCGTGATCAACCCATCTGCTCAGCCGCAGAATGTCGGAATCAAGGCTGCTGCTTGGAAATTTGGTCAGAAGGTATTGATTGCTGGAACTCGAGGAGCTAGTGCGGACCCAAGGGTAGATTTATAGGCTTGGGACAGAGGGGGATAAGTGCTGACAACACAGCTGCAAGCAAAGGGAAAGACAGTCGACCCCAATATCAATATGATTTCGTCGAGCAGTCCACTCAGCTTCAACCAGCTCGACGAAGAGGCAAATATGCTCCGGACGCAACTGGTCACTCAGCTGTACTCTGCGGAGTACGTCAAAACCGCTGCATCCTAGTTAAATGCTGACAACCAGTGATCCCGCTATCCTGCATGCCATCATCAACGTCCTGCCTGCGCTCTGCAAAGCTCGACCAACGATCGCCCCACTCATCGTATCCTCAATGACATCTTGGACCCCAGCTGCGATGCAAAGTGCCGGCCGACCAGCAATGCAGATCAGAGCAGTCGACAAGACACTAAGAACAGTCATGGTGCATTTGCATAAGTGAGTTTCCTAGATCCTTACAAATGGTAGCGCTAACAACAGGCACTCCGCATTGGCTGCATACAACGCTCAGATGAAGGAAGCCCTACTGAAGCAGAAGGAGAGGATGGATATAGCTTTCGCCACGGAACAAGCAGAAAGGCGAGCTAGACGTGAAGGGCGTGCCGGAGGGGCACTGGGCAAACATCCTGCTGAAGCCGAATCGTCACTGGATGCCATGAAGAGGGCCAAGATTGAGCCCGAAGAAATCATCAATGTCTCTTTCCCTGGACCACCTATAGTCGCTACTGGTCGAGAGATCGATATCTCGCCTCTGCCCGAACGGTTCGTGATCGATGCTGTCATGAGAGGTCTGCAGGCGATCTCTGCCGAGGCGTTAACGCGCATCTTGGAGGTGAGTTGGATGCTCGATCAGTGCTGATGAGAAGACAAATCGGGCAGCTCTTCAAGAGGGTAGACCAGATGCAATACCGCTTCTTCGCCAAGCATTCTTGTCTGAAGGATCAATCGATCAAGCGAAAGGCGAAGCCAAGGAAGAAGATGACGAGATCTTGAACCCGCTTGATATGGATGTGGAAGATGATGAGGATTTACTGGTATGATGATCCACCTTCTAGAAATTGAGCTGACAAACAGCAACTGAACGCACCTGCCGAGGACGAGAACGAGGAAGTGGTGTTTGCCGACTTCAAGTTACCACCACCCGAACCGCTTGAAGATGCTGAGAAGACTGGGCTCGTCGATACCGCCGTTGAGAGAATATGGACATCGGCGAGGGATTTGGCGGGTTTACCTGATCTACCTATATCCGACGGAGTGAAGCTTGCGGTGCAGCCAAAGGAGATGTGGATGTTGCTACTTGCCAGATTGGCGACTAGGGGTGGAGATTTGGATAGAAAAGTGCTCAGCGCTTTCATTGCGGACGACTTTACTGTCAGGTGAGCTTAGATAGACGTATTGGATTCAAAGCGCTGATTGTTAGGTCGAAATTCGCCTCAGTTTGGCTGAATGAGGAGTGGTATAATGGCAAATTGGGTCGACCGGCTCAATACGCAGCAAATTTGGACGCGGTCATCGCTTCATATCTACCGAAAGTCGATGCTAGAGATAAAGCTCTCGGCGCCTTCTTGACATCACTACCCGAAATACCTCAATCCGTCATTAGCGTCCTCGAATCGATATGCCTCGATGTAGAAAGGAGTATCGTTGGGTTCCTAGCTTTGCGGGAACTTGTCGAGACTCGTCCTCCTGTCCGTGCTCAGACACTCGATATTCTGCTACAACTCTGTACGCATCCCGATCTCAAGTTGAGGGTTATGGCTATCAGTACTGTCAAGAGATGGGTTCCTGGCTCGCCTATGTCGGCCGAGGTCATCGGATACGGTCTACAGGTACTCAAGCGACTCACCTCTGTAAGGACGAAAGCCAAAGTCGAGGGAGAGGAGGAGGACGTAAAAATGGAGGATGTTCAGGAGGAAAAGAAGGAGGATGTCCCATCACGATACCTTGGTGAAGTGTCGCCAGAGACCGTCCGACAACACGTCGAACTCATTTTCGCCCTCTCGAGACGACAACAAGATCTACTGGAGCACATTTTCCAGGCCTACATCGGCATGCAGGCTGAAGTTCAAGATGCTCTGGAATCACTCCTTACGCCTCTGATCCAGTCGCTTGGTCCGACTAGGGAACTGCTCGATCAGCTTGCCCGATTCCCACCTGGAGCCGAAAAGTTGGCTCTCAAGGTCCTGTACATTCTCAGTGGAGCTGGAAGTAGTCCTGTACTCGTTAATGTCGTCAAGACTTTGATGGCGGAACGGGATCTTAATCCGAAATTCGTCATTCCTATCATTGGACAGCTTGACAAGGTGAGCAATTCCATCTCGCAGTAGGTCAGTGCTGATGGTAGGCCGAGATCGAAAAGCAGATCCCAAAGATTGTATCGTTGTTGGGCGAAGGCGATTCTCGGGAGCTAGTCAGGACGACGTTTGCGTCAATACTGCAAAAGATGACTCCTGCCGAGCTCATGGTGGCTCTACATACCGAAGAGACCAGCCTTAAACCCACTATAGAAGGTAAGCTCGCGCTCGCATGTTGTGCTTCATAGCTGATCCACCAGCCATCGGCATGTGTTTCTCAATGACTACAGTCTTCCGATCCGACGTTCTCGCCAATGCAATGCAACGTATCGCAGATCTACCTGCACTCCCGATGATCTTCATGCGGACAATCATCCAAGCTGTCACGACCTACAAGTCACTCGGACCATTCGTGGCGAATTACGTTCTACCTAAACTGATCGCCAAAAAGATATGGACAAATCCTCAACTATGGGATGGATTCGTCAGATTGGCGAGGAGGATTGCACCCGCTTCATTTGGAGCACTCGTGCAATTGCCAAAAGAGTGGCTGAGGGACGTAGTGGAGAAGCAGCCTGCGTTGAAACAGGGTTTGAAGGGGTTCCTCGCCGGGAAACCGGGGACAAAAGAGGTTCTTGTCGAGGTGAGTCTCTCAGCTTGCAGCTTGACCTGATTGTTGATGATCAGATATTCGGAGATGACGCATGATCAATCGAAGTGTTTTATCGCACCCAGTCTACACCACCATTTGTATCAGTATAGCAATACAGCGATAGCAATAGCCATGCATATGATTTAAAGCGCTTTAAGGCAGGTCTTGTTTTCCAGAAAAAGCGGTCTGCGATGCCCGCATATTTCACTTGGGCGTGACATCACTGTTCTTGTACCTTTGTTCCAGCTATCCTTTCTTCTATAAGTATTGCCAATGTTCGCTATAGATATCGCTTTAGACAAGGTCATGAACGTCATGCCCGCTTCTATGCATTGGACGATAATTAATCATTGAGACGGTCAAGTGGGCGCATGCTGTATCGCTGACTAATTATATAAAGGACCGTTCCATCGGCCCATTTCAATGCCCAAGCCATCTCACGCATACTGTTGAAGTCACTGATCCTTTCCATCACGACCGCAATCATTCGACATGTCTCACTCTCATTTTGACTATGATGGACCTCGTAAGGCAAATCCTGGACCTAACGAAGTCGGGATCATCGTCTATGGATATCTCCCCTCGGCAACCCTACCCATAATCGCCATCGTCACTTTCGCCCTTACCCTAGCAGCTCAGGTATACTATTCGGCCCGTAGACCAAAATTATACAAGACCTTCCACGTCCTGATGGCTATGGGATCAGTATGTCTTACTTGATTGATAGAGCTGATAAGCAGTTGACAGAGATTGGGGGTTATGCAACAAGACTGTTCTCACATTATCGGCCGTTCAACTTGGCTGCTTTCATCGCGTCCTTTTCGATGATCGTCATGGTCAGTACATCTGTCATACACGATGATGAAGGCTGAATCAACAGGCTCCGGTGATCTATACGGCTGCTGTCGACTTCACCCTCAACATGCTGGTCGAGGGTTTCGGTCCCGAAACGAGAGGTCTGCTCCTCCTTCCCCCTCGATGGGTGATTATAATCTTTATCAGCACAGATGTCCTGAGTGGTATGTCACATTTCATGGCTATCAGGCATAAGCTGATAGACAGTACTAGTCCAGACTATCGGAGCTGGTCTGGTCGGAGCATCGACATCTGCTTTCTTTGAAGATGGGGAGGTTGCTGTTTCATACGAACAAGCCGGGAATATCATGTTAGCAGGTCTAGCTCTCCAAGTGAGTCTCTCATCCTCGCGCCCGGGTGTCACTGACAACTAGATCTTCGCTTGGGTCGTTTTCATCGCTTTCCTCCTAGTTGCCATGATTCGAGCCTATCGATTCGAAAACCTCAAGTCGAAACGATATGACCCGATGCGATGGATGCTCTGGGCTATCCTATTCAGTGCACTCATGTTGATCTGGCGTGCGATCTTCAGGTGCACTGAAGCCGCGACAGGCAAGTCGCCTCTCCCATTCTCCGCTTCCAGTACTGACGTCAAGGTTACTTGAACGGCCCGGCTACAAACGAACCGATGTTTGCTTGTTTCGAGTACCTACCCGTCATCCTCGCTGTTGGTTTATGGTCTATCGTTCCCCCGAGTCGATTCATCGAAGACAAATTACCAGGATCAGAAGCCAGGGCTAGAAGGAATGATGTCGAAAATGAGCCAAAATTAGAGGCTGTCAAGTCAGACGAGATTGAAGTTTCGTCCAGAGTGTGATATGTTTGTGGCGATACTGGTCATCGGCAATGATAATTAGAGCTCCCGCGAGGTAGCCTGTAGAGTAATGTGATGTGACGTATGCAAATGAACAGACTATTGAAATGTACCCTCTTAAAACCCTCCGCCGTGATAACGGACGTCCCGCTCATGATCCTCAAGAACCGCCTGTACGACTCGTGTATTGATCCCTACTGTCTACTGCTTGGCCTGGAACACTTAGCAGGGACAACGGGCTGGAAGAGGGGAACTTACTGTTGGCCGCCTGAAGAGAACTTTGTTTGTCAGCTATTATTCATACTCCTACATTTTCGCCACCTACGAATATGAGGCTCAGGAGCTGTCTCTATCAGCACCAGTCACTTGGATACGAGGTATGTCTTACCGTGGACTTCGAAGTGTTGCCATCCTAGTGATTGCGTGATACCTATTCCTCTCCATTCATTTTCTTCGAGAATACGTAGTAGGCCCGAGTCGTGCTCCGAGAAATATCTGCGCATGGAAATCGATAAGATAGATCAGAGAGGGCAGATCCATTAGGAATGAAGGGGTATCGGTAAGGCGAAAACAAGATCAGCGTAGCTTGACATCATGGTTGCTGTTGTGCGTACGACTTTGGGATAAGCTTTAGCATTTGCTTGGGCAGTATGACATGTCTGTACTCGTAGTGGTCGTCTGAGTCTATTAAATCAGCTCATCGCCCCCAGATCCTCTGCTCAGGGCGACCTACAGCGATCAGAGTAAATGATCCTGCAGAATCAGCATAGGTCGTGTGCGGTAAACAAGATGACTTGCCTCTCGGATAGTTCTTCTAACGTGTTTCCACCTTTGGGAGCCATTGTTCTCTACTATAAATGTTGCAGCTGTTCTTTACGGTAGCTGCTACTGAGTATGTGATGATGGGTGGCGGTATAGGTGACTGCTGTTGATTATACAGAGTATACAAAGTGGATAGTAAGACACTACTCGCCCGTACGCGTCCATTGACTTTACACTTTTCGGCGCGCGTATCCGTTGTTTACGTAAGTACATGGATTAGAGCGAACCTACATCTCTGTGAATTGAGTGTGCGAGTGAGTGAGTCCAGCTGTACCTATCATACGATATATATGACGGACGACGACATGCTAGGCGAGACCTCCAAAGAGGGGGCTAGGAGGATGAGTCAGCTCAGGCAAGCTAGCTTGAGCTGTGGACCCTCATCGCTCGCTTTCATCGACCCTACAACCGCTTCATTGGCTTATCTCGCTCCGACTTCATCCCAATACCGAGGTCACCTCGTGACGACACTAGCTTCCACTATACCGCCAAGGCGTTTACCTGTTGGGCAACCTGGCTTTATCGGGAAAGAGATAAGTATCTCGCCGGAAGGGACATGGGTTACGGTCTTTCACCCTCATTCTGGGCAGACTGGAGGGGTATTGGCAATGTACGACTCGTCAGTACTGTCGCCTGTATCTATCACCGGGAAAGTTGTACCCATCGCGACCTTCAATCTATCGAGTGCGCCATTGGCGACCATACACAACCACTCGCCACGTATTCATACAGCCCAAGGAAGGGGCCGAGCTATCGGTCCAAGAATTCTGGACGACCACGAGACACATGGACCCTCCATCACAGTAGTCTGCACAGACGGAATTTACCTCTTCCATCCATTTCAGATCATCAGCCCCTCCCTGATCGGTGCTCCGATGGACAGCAGTCAGTCAGCATGGAGGATGCAGATGCTGAAATGCCCTTTCCACTCTCGATTTCGGGCGGTCTTGGGTGGACAATTGGCGGAAGATACGGGATTAAGGGCCAAGAGGGCGTGGATAGGTGCGGTGGGAGCTAGTGAGGCTATATGGGTCGGCATTGAGGTAAAAATGGAAGTTAGGGTTATCAGGGTCGGATATGAGCAGGATGATACCGGGCGTTTCAGTAAGTCACGCCAGAGACAGCGGGCATAGGTGCTGATTGACAGGTATGACCACGGTCCCTCTGCCTACATTGTCTTCTCATACACCAGAGGCACACCAAAATGGGGTCAATCAGGACACCGAACTCCAAGGATTGGTCTTTGTCTCGCTGGTGACCGAAATTCCACTCGAGGTGCAAGAAGGCGAACATCAGGAGACCAAGCCTTACCTATTCTCGGATGAGCGAGTCGGAGCCGTGCAGATCTTCCGTGATACATGTATGTGACTACATCTACCGAGCTCTGTAGCTGACCATATCAGGGAGAAACGGCGACGAGGAGATTTGTCGCACTCGCCTCGAAGCTTGTCGGATCGAGAATCGCGAGTTTGAGCTAGCTGAAGGATTCAAAGATCTCGGTCATGATCATCCAGATAGCACCAAGACCTGGGACTGGGTGTGTTTGCCCCTGTCTTCATGATACAAGCTGATTCCTCAGGTCACTTTGTCCCGCTTACCGGCTGTGTCAACTTCACCTGAGGGTTGGAATATCCTCGCGCTCCAGCCGCTCCCTTCGCTCCGACCGCCTGGTCTCGCACTGGCTCTTTTGAACTCTCCTGGCGGAATTCTCTTATCACACATCGACTTGACGGATAGCCCCGAGTCTACTTCGGAGAAACCGTGGACTGCGTTGCGTGGCTCACAGGTCCGGATCGCAGACGATGTCGGAATGACGAATATCGGCATATGTCTGTCTCAGGGTGTAGCAAGAGGTGAATTGGGATTGGTAGCTATAGTCAGCAAGGAGTATGGCGCGATCTTGACTCTTGGGCCGGAGCTTGGTTGTACGTCCTTTCTCTGCTCAAATCACCAAGCTCACGGAGAAGCGGTCACAGCGGAAACGGGAGGCGATGTGTCACTCCTCGAACGAGCGAAAAATTCAGCCAGGTCTATCGTGCTAGCAATGGAGCAGGGTCAGAACTGGGCGGATGTGGTACGAGCTAGCCTTGCCTCTGAATCTCATAGCGAAAGAACAGGTGGGCTTAGCTCCTCGGTGGTTGTGTGTGCAAAAGGCTGACAAGCAGAACTGGGCGAGGAGATTATACGTCAATCTCACCGACAGCTGCAGAACAACATCAACCTCGATGAGTTGAGTGGATTACTCGAGCTTCAGACGGCAATCTATGGGTAAGTTGAGAGTTGCCAACCAAGCTATATACCTAACGATCAGAATGCTGCACGACCCCCGTCATACTACCGCCTCCGAGCTCGTCCGACTGCTGGAAGCGAGCAATATATTCACTCGGTGCGCTACGAAGGGTCAGGGCAAGACAATAACCTTTGATCTTGGTAAGCTGTTTGTGCTTTGATGCAGTCAGTTGTTGACATGGCAGCGTCCGTGTGGCCTTTGATCGCGGTGGCTGACTGGGTTGGAGGGGTTCTGGCAGAGATGATGCGCTCGGTGATCTCTGCTCGAGGACAGCTTGAATGGACAGATGGAGTGTTATCCACGGATAGTGAGTTGTCAATGCGTCTGGAACACAGATCCTGACGCTTCAGATACCCCAGTCCGCCTACTCTACCTCGCTCACCCTGCATTGCGATCCCTAATGATAAGGCTTCACTCCCAACTCAATGCCTTCACGCACTTTGTACTGTCTATCGACAGACCTATCGCTCATCCGATAGAGAACGGGCTTCAGGGCATGCCGGATCCGAGAGCTACCATTTTAGCCAAGGCTAACGTAGTGGATGTCCTAGGCAGAGAAGGAGTGGATCTGATCCAGTGGGGAAAAGCTATCGAAGGCTTACCACAATGTGAGCAGTTTGTGCGCCAAAATCGCGGAGCTAATCAACAGCCGACTCCTTCGGGACAAACACAACTGAGGCCCTCCTCAGGCTATCCTGCGAGCCTCTTGAGAACAGCACACCCGGCATTTTAACAGCTCTGCCGACCCCGTCAGCTCTACTTCGCTCCAATTCCCGCTTCGTCGAGCACGATTACGATGCAATTACATATGAGCCTCTCGCGCGTGATGCGTCGAGACTGGCGAGATGTGATCGATGTGGATGGAAGACTGTTGCGCTTGGGGATCAGGGATGGTTGGGATTGGGGGCATGGGGTGAATGGCGAAGGGAGCAGGAGACCATCTGTCTATGTGGTGGGACATGGATAAGAGAAGCCAAGAGGGGCACCTAGACGAGACATGGGCTCGCAATATCTGTATACGGTATTATCAGCATGCACATGAAAGGTGGCCGCTGTGACAATATGCACGTGGCAGGCATCGCCACCCGACGTCAGCGATTCCCGAGACGTTACAGATGCTCTATCTACTGCTATTCACCTCACATATACCATTATAATGTCTAGCAAACCTACATACGCAGCCATGGCAGCCAACGATTCATCCACGAAAGGTGGGAAGAACGACGCACCAGCCGAGGCTCCTCCACCATGTATGACTACTTGTAGCGGTAATGAGGGATATAAGCTGACCCGTAGACTCTGGTCCATCAGGATCTCTACCTCCGCCCCCTCCTCAACCTATAGCACTCCCACATCCCGGTCAGCATCATGCTGAAGCTGGACACGGTCAAGTGACGACGGGCTGGTCCGCTCCACCCTCACCACAGGTCGCAAAGGCAAGAGCTATCAGGCGGTTCTGGGTATCATTCATGTGGGCTTGGTTGATATGGATCGCGTTTGGGTATGTCGCCTTATTTCTAATCATGAAATGATCGCTGATGCTCTCAAGGTTCATTGTTGGAGGCGGAGTCACCGATGTTGGGAATGAACCTGTCGGCAGACATGGACACTGGGATAAACACGGAGAGTGGAGAGGGGATGCCGTCGGGTATTCATGGTTTGGATATGGAGGTGGAGAGGCTTCTAGTAGCTAGCTCAGTGACTGGCTGAACGCGACTGTACCAATTCTGAGATCGCTCATTGGGAGCTCTGTATTATATGCCGCAGTGACGCTAGGATACGCCTGTGTTGATATACGAATTACATATGTAAAGCTATGACACGATTAATTGCTTGATTGCATTTACACTACGACCCTGTACGAATCCTGACCACTAGATGAGCTCATCCGGACCATCCAGCATATCTTCGTCAACTCCCAAAGCCCAAGCAGCTTTCCACCTCATGACCCTTTCTTTTAATCCCCTTAACTCTCCTTTTAGCCTCACCCACATCCTGAATTGTACCTCCTGCCATCCTTCCCTATTCATATACCTTTTTTCTCGTATCCACCTCTTGCTCCATGTTTCATTCTTGCGTTTCCTAGCTTCTGCCCTATCTTGTGGATTTACCTCTAGGATTTGCGTTTCTACATATTTGAGTAGTCGCTGAGTGAGCCTCTCAACCGTGTGGTATACCGAGAACAAAGTTTTGATGGATCCAATGATGACAATGAGGATCATCATGTATTGTCCTACACCCGTACCTTCATTCCGTCCACGGCGAGCCCATTTGCCGAATATACCCGTACTTCGTATCCCGTTGGCGATCTGCATGTGACCAAAGAACGGTAATGAGAATATAAGTGTCATGAACGAGAAGGATCCAAGAACCGACATGCCCAAGAGAAATCGAGCTACTAGCCACTGAACAAAGTCGGGCAGACTGGCAAGTACCCCTGTTTTGGAATGCGATAATTTGCCAGCGACGCTGGCGAAAGTCCGTATAGCTCCGGTGAAGATATCCCACATGAGTGATCCCCCTGACGAGACATAGACCATCGTATCTTCAAGTTCATACCATCCATAGTCGTCTCCGAGAAAGATAGTTCTAGTGGAGGCCGGTTCGAGAACGCGATTATGGATTGCCGGGATCGCCAGGAGTAAAGCGAGAATCTGGCCGGCGACGAGTGTCAGAATGGAGAAGAGAACAATGCTCGAGAGTAGAAGGATTGGGCGAGATGTAGCAAGGCCAGATATGAGTGTACGGCGGAAATGGTAGTGGTAGTGACATTGTTGACATTCTGGATGTCAGCTTGTTCGAAACCACAGTCTGGGTAGCTGACCGATGAACGCTTTCTGGGTTTGTCAGCGCTGATACAGGAAGCGACAATGATCTTCTACTTACTCGGTTCGCACCAGATCCTCTCCAGGCATTGATACAGTCCACTTCTGATTAGCGTTATGAACTGGAACTAGCAGGAACTGTGGAAACGCACCGTGAACATACTGCTGAATCAGCCCTATTCCGTATATGAGATCTGCACCTGGTACTCACTCGTACACTCCCAGTACAAAGACACGGGCTTATCAGTCTGCCGAGGGTCTCCTCTTCTTCCCTTCCACTAAAGCATATCCGGCACTGCCTTTCATCCTCGGGCTGATCTTCCGGCTCTGGATCAGATTCCCCAGATTCCCTCAAAGGTGAGGCCTTCCTGTCCTCGACTTCGTCGACTTCCTGTTTGACATCCAGGTCTTCGTCTTCTTCGTCCGGCAGAGCGGGCAAAATCGGCGAGCGAGCTCTCGAAAGCTTGCTTGGACCAGCTTCAAACGGGTTCTGAAAAGTCCTGTCGATAGGTGAAGACGGTAACGATCGATCTACCCAATCTTCATCTTCCTCATCCGCCTCCGGGGCCAGCTGATACCCTGTGCGCCATACTGATCCTTCTGTCCTGAAGAGCGGGCTGCTGCTGCTGCTGCTCATTACTGCGGAATCATGGGGTTATAAAACACAGCAAGTCGTTCCAGCACGACGCCAAGGGATTGACCGTCGGCTACAAACGGGCCGAGCTTAACACCACACCTCGTCATATCACGAGATCCACTCGTTCTAATTCATCATCTAATCATCTAATAATGTCAAGAGCACCATCAAACCCATTCTATGCAGGCGAGCCAGCACCACCATCAGGATCTGCTTCATCGGGTCCTCCACCATATCGAGCTTCAAATAGACCAGTACCCGCAACTCCGGCCGAGCCAGTCTCGTATACCTCTTTGTCCGATTTGACCAAGGGCAAACAACAGAAATCAAGTTCAAACAGCTTCTCGTATCAGCCATCGAGTCAGAGGGCAGGATATAGGGAGGGAGGGCCAGTACAGCCGGAAGCATCAAGTCAGGGAGCCAGAAGACTTCCACCTGATCCACAAGCAAACAGAGATAGAAGTTTGCTACCACCGCAGAGAAACGTCGCAGGTCAGTATACATTCGCTGAGGTGTGACACAGGGCTGACTTCCAGGGACATCAACACCTCCCCAAACAGTCCCTGTAGGGGGAAATCAGAGTTATTGGCAAAAGGCACAAGGTTACGTCCCGAATTCAGTGTCGGCAACAGCCATGAGCGCAGGAGATAGGGTGAAAAGCGGTGCGGACAGTGTGTTCACTCAACAGAACAGGGATGCGGTAAGTGATACTTTGCTCGACAGAAGGGCTTCGAAGCTGATGCTCAAGGCCATGGGCGGACTGGCGAAAGCTGCTGGTGGGGCGGCGAAACTTGCTGCTCAAGGAGCTTGGAAATTGGGAAAATTCGCTAGCTCGGGTGGAAAGTCGACGTGATGTAAGGATCCATGGGAAATCTGGAGCAGAGTGTCATGGTAGAATCGTAGGTCCTTTGTGCTCTTTCGGAGGCCCTGCTGAACTCCAAGAGGAAATTGTGAGATATTGTAACAGGCTCGGGTTCGGAAAAGAAGAAGGCTCTTAGGCTGCCGGGCAATGTAAATATCATCGAACCCTATATTCGCTGGAAGGCAGGAGGAGCGATATGCTCTCCTTTGGAGACTCATTCAGAGTTGCCAGGAGCCTTCTGACCTAACGAATGGAACAGTGAAAGGCTCTGCCGGCTGACAGTCAAGTCACTCACAAACTTATCACTCCTATCCACTTCAGAACAAACAAACACGCGGACATGAGCTCAAACGAGACGGTGACCCCGGCAGCCCATCGTGTCCTCCACAACGCTGTCGTGAGACGAAGCACCTTGTCGAAACTCTCACGTCCCGAAATCATGTTATCCCGATATCTCAGCCCCGAATTCAACGCAGATGCAAGACGGTTGATACCTCGATGGATCACTAAAGTCGAATGCGATTCGCGCTTGGCAGCTCGAGCACCCGGCCCTAGCGCCGATCCGGATTCCATGAGGCGATACTACCAAAACAATCGCCCTCCTACCATTGAGGATCAGAATGTTTTCGCAATATCAGTCAATCCGGAGGTATTGACTTATACGCTTGCTCAGATCTTGAAAGTGTACCCTAACGCCGAAACTTTCTACGCAGATGGTCCGATTGCAGATGGTGCGCCTGTAGGTGGTGCGACTATTGATTGTATCTCCGATCGGCTTTGGGTGATACGGTCGGATATGAGGGATTCGGCCGCTAGGACTGCCCTGATCGACAGATTGACCAGCGGATTGTTTAGCGACGAGGCGCTTTCTCATTGTCCACCGATCCCTCGGGGCTCTGTACTCTCCTTGCGCAACATGCACCGGATGGCCAGG
>Ga0265798_10002079_pt1 | contig 30006 bp, 27 predicted proteins | sample P3T30metagenome_FD_192430 | JGI IMG/M metagenome (GOLD analysis project Ga0265798, IMG submission 192430) | Plant litter microbial communities from East Loma Ridge, Irvine, California - P3 T30 | ecosystem: Environmental > Terrestrial > Plant litter > Unclassified | place: USA: California...
CCATGTCGGATGATAGCGACGCAGAAAAAACCGAAGACGCATCGCCCAGAAAGATCGAGAAAGCGCGCGAAGAAGGCGACGTTCCCCGATCGCGCGAGCTGGCGACGTTCACGGTCCTGATGACGGCTGGCGCCTGCCTGTGGGCATTTGGCGGCATGCTCGTCGGCAGGCTGGCGACCTCGCTGAAGTCCGGTCTCACGCTCGACCGCGAGCAAATCTTCAATCCCAATATCCTGCTCGAACGCATCCTCAACGACATTGTCAGCGTCATGCTGGCCTGTCTGCCGATTGCCGGCGCCGTCATGCTCATCGCCTTGATCTCGCCGATGCTGATCGGCGGCTGGCTGTTTTCGGCGAAGGCGTTCATGCCCAACTTCGGCAAGCTCAACCCGATCAAGGGGATTGGCAATATGTTCTCCAAGAACGCGCTGGTCGAGCTGCTCAAAGCCATCATCAAGACGATCGTCATCGGCGTGGTGGCCTGGATCGTCGTCAGCGGCCAGAAAGAGGCGATGCTGGGCCTGGCGGTCGAACCGCTCAATGAAAGCAGTGCTCACGTCGGCGACATGATTGGCCGCTCGTTCCTGTTCATCACCGGCGCGCTGGGGGTGATTGCCCTCATCGATGGACCGTATCAGTTGTGGCATTGGAAAGACAAATTGAAAATGACGCGCCAGGAAATGATCCAGGAATCGAAGGAATCGGACGGCAATCCTCAGATTAAGGGGAAGATTCGGCAGATGCAGCGCGAAATGGCCCGGGGCCGGATGATGCAAAATGTCCCTACTGCTGATGTGATCGTTACCAATCCGACGCATTATGCAGTCGCACTGAAGTACGCGGATGGCAAGGGAGCACCGCGGGTAGTGGCCAAGGGCGTCGATGACGTCGCGGCCAAGATCCGCGAAATGGGCGCCGAGAACAAGGTGCCGATGCTCGAAGCCCCGGCCCTGGCCCGCGCCCTGTTCAAGCACACCGAGATCGATGAAGAGATTCCGGAAAAGCTGTACTCGGCGGTGGCGGAAGTGCTGGCCTACGTGTACCAGCTGCGGGCTTACAAGAAAGGCGAGGGCGACTATCCGGATCGCCCGACCAGGTTGAAAGTACCTGCCGAGATGGACCCGCTGAACCCGGCCTCGCAACAGCGACCGGCACCCGATAATGGAGCAACTGAATGACCAACAGCATGAAACTGCCAGCCTGGATGAGCGGCCTTGGAGCACAAGGCGGCAAGGCGGCGGCCCCGATCCTGATCATCATGCTGTTGGCCATGATGATCTTGCCGTTGCCGGCGTTCGTGCTGGACGTGTTTTTCAGTTTCAATATCGCGCTGTCGATCATCGTGTTGCTGACCGCGCTGTACACGGTCAAGCCGCTTGATTTTCTGGCTTTCCCGGCCATCCTGCTGGTCTCGACGATGCTGCGCCTGGCGCTGAACGTCGCCTCGACCCGTATCGTATTGACCGAAGGCCATACGGGCGGCGCCGCTGCCGGCAAGGTCATCGAGGCCTTCGGCCACTTTCTGATCGGCGGTAACTACACCGTCGGTATCGTCGTCTTCATCATCCTGACCATCATCAACTTCTCGGTCGTGACCAAGGGCGCGGGCCGTATCGCTGAAGTCGGCGCACGCTTCGCGCTGGACGCGATGCCGGGCAAGCAGATGGCCATTGACGCCGACCTGAACGCCGGCCTGATCGGCGAAGACGAAGCGCGCAAGCGCCGCCAGGAAGTCTCGCAAGAAGCCGAATTCTATGGCGCGATGGACGGTGCCTCGAAGTACGTGAAGGGCGATGCCGTCGCCGGTATCATGATTACCGTCATCAACATCATCGGCGGTCTGATCGTTGGCGTCGTGATGCACGACCTGGCCATTGGCGAAGCCACCAAGATCTACACGCTGCTGGCCATCGGTGACGGCCTGGTCGCCCAGATTCCATCGCTGATCATCTCGATCGCGGCCGGTATGGTCGTCTCGCGCGTGGCCAACGACGAAGACGTCAGCTCGCAGCTGACCACGCAACTGTTTGCCCGTCCTGAATCGCTGTACATCACGGCCGCGATCATCGGCGGCCTGGGCATGATCCCGGGCATGCCGAACTTCGTGTTCCTGCTGCTGGCCGGCTCGCTTGCTGCCGGTGGTTATTTCATCTCGAAGCGCAAGAAGGAAGCGCCGGCGCAGGCAGAGGCCGCCGCCGTGGCCGACGCCGCTGCCGCTGCCCGTACGGCGCCGGCCGAAAGCGAAGAAGCGACCTGGCAGGACGTGATGCCGGTCGATACGCTGGGCCTGGAAGTGGGCTACCGCCTGATTCCTCTGGTCGACAAGAACCAGGGCGGCGAGCTGCTCAAGCGCATCAAGGGCATCCGCAAGAAGTTCGCGCAAGAAGTGGGCTTTCTGGCGCCGCCAGTACACATCCGCGACAACCTGGAACTCAAGCCATCGGCATACCGCATCACGCTCAAGGGCGTCGAAGTGGGCAGCGGCGAAGCACTCAATGGCCAGTTTTTGGCGATCAATCCGGGCATGGCCAGCGGCACGCTGCCAGGCGTGGTCACCACCGACCCGGCTTTCGGCCTGCCGGCGACCTGGATTGAAGCGAGCCTGCGCGACGAAGCACAAAGCATGGGCTATACGGTGGTCGATGCTGGTACCGTCGTTGCCACTCACCTGAACCACCTGATCACGCTGCACGCGTCGGAACTGCTGGGCCGCATGGAAGTGCAGGCGCTGCTGGACCACCTGGGCAAGGAAACCCCGAAGCTGGTCGAAGACCTGGTGCCGAAAGTCGTCTCCCTGTCGACGCTGCAGAAAGTGCTGCAGAATCTGCTGGTCGAAGGCGTGCACATCCGCGACATGCGCTCGATCATCGAAGCGCTGTCCGAACACGCTGGCATGACGCAGGACCCGGCCGAACTGACCGCCGTGGTGCGCGTGTCGCTGGGCCGTGCGATCGTCCAGCAATTGTTCCCGGGCGAGAACGAGCTGTCGGTGATGACGCTGGACAACCGCCTCGAGCGCCTGTTGATGCAGGCGATGGGCGCCGGCGGCGACGGTACCGGCATCGAGCCGGGCCTGGCCGACACGATCGCCCAGCAGGCTGCGCACGCTGCCAACCAGCAAGAGCAGATGGGCCTGTCGCCCGTGCTCCTGGTGCCGGCGCCGCTGCGCGTGCTGCTGTCGCGTTTTTTGCGCCGTGCCGTGCCTGCGCTCAAGGTGCTCTCGCATGCCGAAGTGCCCGAGACCAAGACGATTCGCGTGACGAGCCTGGTGGGTGTGCCGATGTAACAGGGATGGGGCAGCGCAGGCGCTGCCCCCGTGCTCATCATGCCGGAGCAGGGCGATGGACTTGACGCCAGACCAGCCAGCCAAGCGTCGTGACCGTCAGAATCGCGCTGAAGGCCAACCCCAGGGCGACGAGTATTTCAAGATCGGCCAGCTCTTCGCCATCCCTTGAGCCGTACAGGTTGATCAGCCAGATTGCCCACGCTTCCGGGAACGGTGGGAAAAGGTCGTGGTGGATGATCAGAAAACGGGCGAGCACAACGGTGCCAGCAAGGACCCAGATGATCAGAGAAAGTCGTATCAGTGCTCTCTTCATTGGACAGTTACTCGGCCATACGCGTGCAATGAGGTGCCTGGAATGAGAACCTGACCGGCTGCGATGAGTTGATGTCGCAGTACGTTGAAGTCAGTCCGGGTTGTCAGCGTAATGCACCCTTGACTGATGCCGCGCGTACCCGCTGGATGCAGCCTGAAATTTCCTCGTTTCACGGTATTGCAAAAGACTTCATCGTCAATGTGCTTGTCGGCTGCGTACAGGGCAAACCAGTCGGACCTGTCCTTGATGAAATCAAGTAGCGGACCAAGCCTGCCGCCTGACTGACGATTGACGATGTAGTAGGCGCCTGGCGGAATTGGGCCTACGCCTGCTGCACAAGCGAACTCGCGTCGATTTTTATGTTCGCCAAGCCCCGAAAAGGCGGGAAATTTTAACGAGCTCATTTCAAACGTACTCAGCGGTTTACCGTTGAGTTTGAAGGTACATTCGACCATGGGGAACCCCTTGAAGCCTGGTTGAGGAGCTTCTGATCATAGGTAGCTGATGCAGGCAGTCGCTGAGGTGCCACAACCATGCCGCTGCCAGGTGCCAGGTGCCAGATTCCAGGGGGCAGGGGTCCTAGCCCACCACGATTTGCTCTTCGATCGGCCCCAGGTCGGTGATCGTGACAAGGATATTCAGCGGACTGTTCCAGTCGACATGCAGATGAAACTCGACACCGCCGGGGCCGCCTTCGGGATCGTGCGGCCCGATATTGGTGACGTACACATTAGCCTCGCCCAGGTGAGGGCGGCCGGGCGGTGAATCGAAGGGGTCGGCTGTGGGCTTCCATTCTGCCGCCGTGATCAGTACGGCCGAGCTCTCGGTGAGGCCAGCCCAGTTGAAATTGCGGCGTACACGGCCTTGTACGTTACGGTAGAGCAGCCGGATCGAGCGTGCCATGGGGTTCTCCTGATGAGCGTTGCGGCACGCCAGCCGTGCCAGTCATGATTCGACCCGGCCGGCATCCGCAAGATCGGTACCTGAACGTCACCTGTTTGCGCTAGCGCAAACCCGGGCGTCTGCACCAATCCTGCCAGATGCCAATAAACTGGTATCACTTTTTCTGGTTATGGGGAAATAGGCCCTTTTCCCCATCCTTCTCGGCTGATCGTTTCCACACGGCATCGACAATAATGATTCCTATCGATGGGCATGTGCCCGTCATGCAGAACATAGATTGAAGTGCGGAGAACCACGATGAAAGTGAAGAAATTTACAGCGGCAACTTCCCGGGATGCCTTGCGCAAGGTGCGCGAAGCCCTGGGTCCGGATGCCGTCATCCTGTCCAACCGTCCGGTCGACGGCGCCGTCGAAATCCTGGCGCTCGATAACGACGATGTCGCCTCGCTGGCCGCGCCTGTCGCCGACTCCGAAATGGCCCAGCCGAAGCCGCAGCTGCAGCACTTCGACGAACTCGCGCCAGCCGCGCCGCGCCCCACCCCGGCCCGCCGCTACCAGGATGCCGGTCCGGTCATGAACGCGCCGGTCGCGCCTGCCTATGTCGCACCCGTGGCGCCGTTGACCCCGGTCGAGCCTGCCGCAACCTACGCCGAACGCCGCGCCCCTGCGCCTGAACCGACCATCGACATGGCCGCCATGACTGCCATGATGAGCGCCGCCATCACCCAGGCCAAGGAGTCGGCGACCTCGGAAGTCAGCAACATGATGAGCGAAATCCGCGCCATGCGCGGCCTGATGGAAACCCAGCTGGCCGAACTGTCGTGGGGCTCGACCGCCCAGCGCGAACCGCACAAGGCCACCGTGCTGCGCGAAATGCTCGCCGCCGGTTTCTCGGCCACGCTGGCGCGCTACATCATTGAAAAAATGCCGACCATGAACGACGCGGCGCAAGCGATGCGCTGGGTGAAGACCGTGCTGGCCCGCAACCTGGCAACCATCGGCAATGAAGACGCGATGCTGTCCGAAGGCGGCGTGTTCGCACTGGTCGGCCCGACCGGCGTGGGCAAGACCACGACCACGGCCAAGCTGGCCGCGCGCTGCGTGATGCGCCACGGCCCGGACAAGCTGGCACTGATCACGACCGATGCCTACCGTATCGGCGGTCACGAACAACTGCGCATCTACGGCAAGATCCTCGGCGTCATGGTGCACTCGGTGAAGGATGAGGCCGACCTGCGCATCGCCCTGAAAGAACTGCGCAACAAGCACACGGTGCTGATCGACACCATCGGCATGTCGCAGCGCGACCACATGGTGGCCGAGCAGGTCGCGATGCTGTCGGGCTCGGGCGCCGAAGTCAAACGCCTGCTGTGCCTGAACTCGACGTCGACCAACGAGACGCTGAACGAAGTTGTCCGCGCCTACCAGGGCAGCGGCCTGCATGGCGCGATCATGACCAAGATGGACGAGGCTGCCTCGACCGGCGGCGTGCTCGACATCGTGATCCGCCAGAAGCTCAAACTGCATTACGTCTCGAACGGCCAGCGCGTGCCGGAAGACCTGCACGTGGCCGACAGCGCGATGCTGATCGACCGCGCGTTCCGCAACCGCGGCACCGCCCCGGCGGACGCCGACCTGCCGATGCTGATGGCAGCCACCGCGCAAGCCAACCGCCGCGAGGTGTCGCATGGCTAGTTTTGACTTCGACCAGGCCGAAGGCCTGCGCCGCATGCTGCAAGGCCCGCGTCCGCGCGTGGTCACGTTTCTGTCGGCCACGCCGGAAGACGACAAGGGCGCGATGCTGGTGAACCTGGGCGCCTCGCTGGCCCAGGCCGGCAACGAAGTGCTGATCGTCGACGCCTGCAACGTCGAGTACGGTGTCGCCCGCCGCCTGGGCCTGAACCGCGGTGCCTCGCTGCTGCAGGTCGCGCGCCAGGAAAGCGCGCTGAATCAGGTGATCCATCCGGCCCCGCAAGGCTTCTCGGTGGTGCCGATGGGCACGCCCGAATCGACCGACGATGTGCGGCGCCTGGGCAAGACGTTCGACGTGCTGGCCACGCAGGCCGCCATCGTGATCGTCGATGGCGAACTGGGCCCGGACGGTGAGTTTCCGGTGCCATTGATGTCCAGTTCGGAGATCGTGATCCAGGTGTCGACCAGCGCGGCCTCGATCACCAATGCCTACTCGCTCATCAAGCGCCTGACGCAGGAACTGGGCCGCCGGCCATTCGGCATCCTGGTGACCGGCGCGACTGAGGGGGAGGCCAAGGTGGTATACGATAATATGTCACTGGCAGCAACACGTTACCTGGCCGTCAAGCTCAGTTTCATGGGCGCCGTGCCGGCCGACGAATACCTGCACCGCGCCGCGCGCCTGGGCCGGGCCGTGGTCGATGCCTTCCCGCTGGCCGGCGCATCGGTTGCGTTTCGCCAGCTGGCCGGCAAGTTCGCACTGCCTGCAATGCCGCAGTTCGGCCGCCAGGGCAGCGCGTCCATCGGTTCCTGACGCAGCCGCCATCGAATACGCACATAGAAAAAGATACATATCAGCATGTACACGGCCAAAGGGAAAGCGGACAAGAATTCTTTGCTGACGGAGCATATGCCGTTGGTAAAGCGTCTTGCCCACCACATGAAGGCGAAGCTCCCGCCTTCGGTGGAGGTCGATGACCTGATCCAGGCCGGCATGATTGGTTTGCTCGACGCGATCAACCGCTACGAAGACGACCACGGCGCCCAGTTCGAGACCTATGCCGTGCTCCGCATCCGCGGCGCGATGCTCGACGAGCTGCGCGCCAGCGACTGGATGCCGCGCAGCACGCGCCAGAACATGCGCAAGGTCGAGGGCGCGATGCAGTCGCTGCAGCAGCGCCTGGGCCGCCCGCCGAGCGAATCCGAAGTGGCCGCGTCGCTCAAGATCTCGCTCGACGAGTACCAGGACATGCTGGCCGACTCGGGCGGCCACCAACTGCTGTACTACGAAGACTTCCATGCCGACGAAGGCAGCGACAATTTCCTCGACCGCTATGCGGTGGACGATGCCGATCCGCTGCGCAGCCTGATGGAAACCGATTTCCGCCAGGCCGTGATCGATGCGATCGACAAGCTGCCGCCGCGCGAAAAACTCCTGATGGGCCTGTACTACGAAGAAGAACTGAACCTGAAGGAAATCGGCGCCGTGATGGGCGTGAGTGAATCGCGGGTGTCGCAGCTGCACACCCAGGCCGTCGCACGTTTGCGCACCACCTTACGGGAGCAATTATGGACTGGGCCAGCGTAATCGGCCTGGTGCTGGCAATCGCCGGCATCTTTCTCGGTTACACCCTCGACGGCGGCAAGTTCTCGTCGTTGATCCAGCCTGCCGCATTTGCCATCGTGGTGGTCGGCACCTTCGGCGCCGTGCTGCTTCAAAGCGAGACGCGTACCTTCTTGCGCGGCATCACCATGCTGCGCTGGGTGTTCGTGCCACCGAAGAACGGCCGCCAGAAACTGTCGCGCGAGATCGCGCTGTGGAGCCTGACGGCGCGCCGCGATGGCTTGCTGTCGCTCGAACAATTCATGAGCAAGGCCGACCCGTTCGTTGCCAAGGGCTTGCGCCTGGTGGTCGACGGCATTGCGCCCGAGAAGGTGCGCAGCCTGCTCGAACACGAAATCAACGGCTACGAATTCGCCCAGCGCCAGGCGGCGCGCATCTGGGAATCGGCCGCCGGCTATTCGCCCACGATCGGCATCCTGGGCGCCGTGCTGGGCCTGATCCATGTGATGGAAAACCTGTCCGATCCAGCCCGCCTGGGTTCGGGCATTGCGGTGGCGTTTGTGTCGACCGTGTATGGCGTGGGCATGGCCAACCTGTTCTTTTACCCGGTCGGCAACAAGCTCAAGGCCATCGTCAGCGACAAGGTGTCGCAGTACGAGATTCTGGCCGAAGTGTTCTCTGACCTGGCCAGCGGCGACCATGGCCGCGTCATCGACGAACGCGTCGCCAGCCTGCTCACGCACCACTAGCCGACCGCCATGGCCCGCAAGCGCTACGACGACGATGTCTCCACTGAAAACCACGAACGCTGGCTGATTTCGTACGCCGACCTGATCACGCTGTTGTTCGCGTTTTTCGTCGTCATGTACGCCATCTCCATCGTCAACGAGGGCAAGTACCAGGTGCTTTCCGATGCGCTCGGCGATGCATTCGGCGGACGCGGCGCGGCCACCCGAACCAACACCAATGTCGAGCCGGTGCTGCCGCTGTCGCATATCATCAACCGCCGCCGCAACGAAGCAGCGCGGCGCGAGCAGGAAAAGATGGGCGTGATGGCGCGCGAACTGTCGGCGACCTTGCTGCCGCTGGTGAAGTCGGGGCAGGTGCGTGTGATCCAGAACGCGCGCGGCATCAGCGTCGAGATCAACGCCAGCATTCTGTTCCCGCAGGGCGAAGCAGTGCTGGACGGCGAAGGCCAGGTCATCCTGGCGCAGGTGGCCGGCCTGCTCAGGAACGACACGCACCGCATCGAGGTCGAAGGCCACACGGACGACCTGCCGATCGCCAATCCGCTGTATCCATCGAACTGGGAATTGTCGACCGCGCGCGCGAGCAGCGTGGTGCGGCTGTTCGCCGCCAACGGCGTGCCCGAGGTGCGCCTGTCGGCGATCGGCTTTGCCGCGACGCGGCCGGTGGCACCCAACACCGACGAGGTGGGCAAAGCGCGCAACCGGCGCGTGGCGGTGATGATCCTGGCGGCGCTGCCGGAGACCGGTGGAAACATACTTCCGTGAATGTATTGATGGAATCATGTCATAATCGACAGGCAGCGTCGCGCGGGTGACGCCTGCCGTGATCCTCGAGGAGTCGCAATGCATGTCAAACGAAGCTCGCCGGCGGCCAAGCTGGCAATGGTGCTGTCGCTGGTCGGCGTAGTTGGCGTGGTCAAGGCCGTGGAAGCCAAGGTAAACGTCCATCACCGGCTCGAAGTGGAAACCGGGGCCGGCAAGGTCAAGGTGCGGGTACTGATCGAAAACCGGGGCGATGCGCCGGTATGGATCCCGCGCGAGATCGCGCTGGGCGACGACCTGAGCGCGCCACGGTTTGCGCTGAGTTCGCTGACGGACACGGTCGCGTACACGGGCCGCATGGTCAAACGCGGCCCGCTGAACGCTGCCGATTATCTCGAGGTCAAGCCGCAGACGACCTACCTGAACACGCTCGACATCACGCAGGCATATGCGTTCAAGCCAGGCCAGCACAGTTACGAGATCCGCTACGCCGGCCCGTGGGTGACGGATCTGCGCAAGCTCGACGCGGGCGGCATCAAGAGCAGCCCGGCGCTACCGGTCAAGTTCTCGCACACAGTGAGGATGGCCGCGCGCTGATTCAAGGCGCCTTGCAGTTGGTGGCGCTGGCGATCAGCGTCGCGCCACAACTTGTCTTGTCGCCGTCGAAGGCAATCAGCTTGCCGTCGATTTTGTGGTGCGCCGAGCCGCTGACGATCTTGCAGCCATTGTGACCTTTGATGGGGCAACTGCAGGTGTCGCCCACGCACGCCACGGGAATACCGCCCACCTTCACATGCCGCGCGCTGACGCTGAGAACCTTGCCGCCATGCGACGTGGCGTCGCCGAGCCTGATGATATTGCGCATGATTGAGCCTTTCTTTTGACGGTGATTCAGTCGGCTGCGGTGTCGTGTTCGGGGATGGCGTCTGCGCCTAGTACCGACGCCACTGTCGGTGGCTTGTAGTTGTCCGGATCGATCGACGGCTGGACGATATGCTTGAAGATATTTGCGCCTTGCGACTCGCGTCGTTCCTTGCTTGGCGGGCTGATGAACACGATGCTGGCGCCGGTCGGATCGCGCAGATTGATCGCGGCCGAGGCGCCGCCCTCGATATAGCTGCCCATCACGCCCACCGCCATCTGGACGAAGAAGGTTGCCGCGCCGGTATTGCCCATGCGCTGGTCGGTATCGATGAACTGCGATGTCTTGCCGGTGTCGATGTCGGGGCCACCCTGCGCGGCATACGCGTGCAGCGTGCCTGCCAGCGCGATTTTCTGTTCGGTGTCGTGGTTGAACGCGGCGATGATGCGCGCCGGGCCTGCAGCGCGCTGCGCTTCGGGCAGCGTCTGCAGCGCCTGCTGCCAGCCCGCTTCCAGCAGCTTTTGACGCGCGTCGCGACGCTTGACCAGCTTGCCCTGGTCATCCTCGAACTTGACGAACACGGGGCGGTGGATGAAGCCCATCGAGGGCAGGGCGTCGAAGGCGGCAAGCTGGTTGCGGTTCCAGGGAACCGGGAACCAGGGAGTAGGCTTCCAGTCTTTCGGGGGCGGATTGGCCCAGCGCTTGTAGTCGTCGAGGAGCGTACTTTCGGGGCGGTCGAAGACGGGGTGTTTGGCGAATTTGGCAGCGGCGGGGAGCCATTCGGCGACGGTGGGTTGTCTGGTGCTATTTGGCCACTCGGCTTTCATTTCTGGCCGCATGGGTACTGTGCTCATGAGTTGGTAGTACATCTGGCGCAGGGTTTCTTGCAAATAGTTGTTGTCCGGATCGGTCCATGCATAGGGCCGCAGTGGCTCGACCCGCTCGCGCCGGGCCAGGACGAAGACCGCACTGGCATCGGAGTACTCGGGAATGTAGTACCCGTCACGGACAAGTGGGGGGCTGCCGGGTAGCTGCATATAACCGCGGTCTGCTGCATCGTCGGCACTTAACAGGACGAGATAAGGAAGATCGGGATGTGCATCGAAAAAGGCAAAGGCGTGCTCCAGTAGCTGGTCTGGCCTTTCTCCAAGCTGCCATGGACCAGTGACGAACAGGTGCCAGGCCATGCCGGTACCTTCGGCGCTGGATGCAAGGCCTTCCATCGGCATGACTGCACTCGGCTGCTCTGCAGGGTTGTTGATAGGCCCGCCGGCATACATGGTTGGCACACCCCAAAACATGGGAGATGGGTCTGCCCCATTTTCCAGCGCGTCGCAAGCACGGCTGCCGGTCTGTCCTATTTTATCGATTCTGGTCCATGGATATTTTTTGGGATCGGGTTCACGAATGCTGTTGTAGGGCTCGCCTCCCTGCAACGCTTGCCAAAGCTTGCCTTGACGGTACTGTTCGACCGTAACGCCCAATCCAATTACTTCCAGCACGTATTCGCGCCGGGATTGTTCCGATTTCTTATCGAGATTTTCCTGTTCCTTGAGTTGATGATTTTTTTGTTGCCATGCCCGTTGGCGTTCATGAATAGCACTCGAGTCAAACAGCCACTTTCCGCCGAATAAAATCATGACTACCATGAGGGGAATGCCGAACCAACGCACTTTGTCCATCGTTGTCTCCACATTGAAGTTGCCAAGATCCGGGCGTAATACGCTGAGATCGAATGCGATCCCTATCAGGAATAACACCGGAAAAGTGATTGCTGCTCCCAATACATATTTCCACTTCTTGGGTAACGCGGTCGGGAAGTCATCCGACAGGCTATTTTTCACGATTTTCCTTTCGAGGCGGACATCACGCGCTTGCCTGAGATTGTTTCTGAGATGACGATGTCCCAAAGTCCACCCTTAAGCAGAGGCAGTCCGTGTGGAAGCGCACCGCTGCTGTAATAGTCGGCATTGCCTACTATTGGCTGCCTTCTCCAATCGGGCTCATTTGCGTAGAAGGCACTGAATGAATAAAGGAATTCGCTCCAAGTCAAAATACCTTTACGTGCTTTTTTAATATTTATTGTCTTCTTCAGCCGCCAATCCGCCACCGCGCACAAATAGGCATAGAAGGCCGGATCACTTACCGCTTTGCCACTTCCGATCGATAAGTCGTACGCAGTGACTCGCCGATGATTTTTTCTGCTTCCAAAAATCGCGCTATGAAACGATTTCGGACTGACTTCCTGCTGCCAGCGCAGCCTTGCAGCATTTGGACTTTCCTGTACCTGCGCGGAAATGACATGTTTGTAGCGCGTGGCCCATAAGATGCGCGACATGTCATCCGGGTTGGTATTGCCTGGGAATTGGGAATTGTTGTATGCGACTTCCAGCCGTTGACGGTCTTGCTCCGAGACGTCATCAGCCCCTCCGCGCTCGACCGATGCGACAACAGACGCCGGCAGCCCTACGGTCTTGACAAGCAGGCCTTTATTGCTCGCAACGGCGATGGCGGCATCAATCGGATCGACTTCCTCACAGGGCCCGCGGTTTTCGCGCTTGAGGTGCGCGAGCATGGAATGCGTTGGAATTTTGTCTGGATTGACCTGGTTGCCCCAAATATCGGCTTCGCAGGGTGTTTTGAGCGCTTCTCCATTGATTGTTCGGATGCCAAAGCGATACACGGGATAGTCGAGGCTGAACTGTCCTGCCTGTGGTAACGATTGACGCAGCATACGTCCGCTGGATGCTACATGGGCATGGTCATCCTCTCCCGGCAGTCGCAACACAAAGTCATGTGGTGGTTGGCCGATCAGCACTGGCGCAGGTTTCGCCAGCCCGGCGGCAGCTCGCAGCTTTCCTGTAAAAACGCGTTGACGGAACGAGGGCCCCATTTCCTTGAGCGCCATGCGTTCTACCTTCAGCATTGACGGCGACGGCCCGAACTTCGCTTCATCGCTGAGCACGTCTATCTTGTTCGAAGGGGGTGGGGCGATTAAGTACGCAACAGCGTCAGGTATCCCTTGCCAGCCAATCCCGCGCATATTGTCGAGAGCGACCGTCATGTCTTCCGGGCTGAAGTACAAATAAACTTTGCCCCGGTTGTCGCGATCAGCATCCGCCTTCCAGCGCCCGTGCACCATCCCGCAGGAGTCGGTCTCGCTGATCTTTCCGAACACGGGTGAGGTTGCCTTCGACTTCGCAACACCGGCGACAATATTGACCAGCGTCTGCAGGCGCGCATGGACGTTTTGTCTGCTGGCGATCAGGTCGTAAAACCCTTCCATGGCCTTGTCGCTGTCACCTGTAACAAAGGTAGCGCTCCGCATCGCCATGCCCATCTTTTCATCCAGGCTATACGGCGGATGCGTCAGAATCAGCGTATCCGCCGTACGCTCACCCATCTCCATCAGAAAAGCCTGTGCCAGCAAGCTGATCAAACAACCCTGGCTGTGCGCGACGATGTTGACAGTGTCAGTGGGCTCATACTGGCGAATCATCGCGACCAGCGCCGCCAGGCGCCGGGCCGCAAGCACCATGTACATTCGCCCTGGTCCGTTCTTGACAGGCCGGAGCGGGTCACCGGCCGGATCGAATGGCGCATATATGCCCTTGTTCCACATATCGGGCAGAGTGCTGGTCGCATTGCCGAACGGGCCGCCGCCCTTGGAGAGATCCTTGTCGAGGCGGTTGCCGTTGCGGTCTGTCTTCTGGCCATTCACGGTCTTCGTCAGATTGCCCACCTCACGAAAACCCCAGTAAAACGGGATCAACGGACTATCCGTGTCGGGCGCCGTGTTGCGCTTGAAAAACACCGCATCAGGATCATCCAGCAGCGTCTCCTTATCCTTCGCGCAAGGCATCCGGTATGTCCCAGGCTTGAACTTGCGCAGCAGGCGATCCTGCAGTCCCGCGCACAGCCCTTCCTCGACCGCGCCATAGCTGGTGCCAACATCATTTACGCCGTGTACCACGATGATGTTGCAGGGTTGCTCGCGCGGTACGTCGACAACCTTGTCGCTGATGCGACAGGGTTGCAGCAGCGCGTTGTCGCGTTTGATGACGTATTCACTTTTCGGATATTTGTTGGCCATCCCGCTCTCCTATTGGTCTTTGCCACCGCGCGACAGCACGATCTCAGCCATGTGCATCGCATCACGCGCCATCAGTTCAGATTTGCCCTGCGCATCGCTGACACCCTCCAGGCTCGTGCCATCACTGAGCGCCACGTGCATCTTCATGTCCTTCACCAGCGCGCCCAGCGGCTCGGCGCCGTCGTCGTCCGCCACGCCCCGTGGATAGCGCAGTTCCAGTTTTTGATCCGCACCGCCGGCGCCAAAATCAGGAAACTGCGCCGCCATCGATTCAGGCCCGTCGAGTGTGTAATCCGGTGCATGAAACCGCAGAGGCGCCTTGCTGCCCAGTACAGGCGGGCCGTCGCCCAGCTTGAGGAACGAGCCGTCCGCAGCCACCAGCAGGATGACCTTGCCCGTTACCGTCACCGTGCCTTCCGTCGCCGTGAGCTGCATGTTCTGCGCCGATTCGATCGCCGTGTCGTCGTGCTGGCTTTGCATCAGGAGCTTGCCGTTGTGAGCGATCGCATGCAGCCCGCCGTGATGCGCGAACAGCGACAACCCTTTGCCGGCATTGACCGAGAACCGCTGGCCTGCGGTCAGTTGCATGTGCTGCTGCGCGGCTGTGTCGACGTTGGTGCCCGCGTAGCTGACCACGGCTTTCGAGCTGGCAAAGCCGATTCCTGCCGGGGACGTCACGGCGATCACCGTTCGCCCGGCTGCGCCGCCTCTGGCTTGGTATTGCTGCCGTCTTCCCACCCCGTGAAGCGCGCCAGCAGCGCCTCTTGCTCGGCCGTGTCGATGGCTAACCCGTTGTGCTGCGCCGCGTAGTTGCCCAGTGACGCGCACAGTTCGCCGCAGTCGCGCAGCAGGCCAAGATAATCGTCGCGGGCCAGCTGCGCACCCTTGTCGCCGCCACCCAGCAGCTTCCAGGCGCTGAGCAGGATGCCGCGCGCCGCGTGTAGTGCAATGGCTTCTTCGGTGCGTAATTCGGCCCCTTCACCGCGCGGCCTGGCGCTGCCTTCCTGACGCGGTTCGGTCAGGTAGCCCAGATTGAGTTCACTGGCCCCATGGTCGCTCTCCAGCTGCGCGCTGATCTGTCCGGCCGTGTCATCGAGACGCAGCTGGTTGCCGCGCTGGCCGTGGATTTCGCGGCTGCGCAGGCCCGACTGAAAGCGGTTGGCGGGCAGGCCATCTTCGCGCCGGAAGCCCGGTGGCGGGGCGGCGCCGTTGTAGACCTGGGCGATGATGACCGGCTTGTCGGGATCGCCACCGGCGAACGCCACCAGCACCTCGCTGCCCACGGGCGGCAGCAGGCGCGCGCCACACTGGTTGACGGCGCCGTTGCCCGCCCAGCCGGATGCAACACGTACCCAGGCCGAGTCGCGATCCGAACCCGACGCGCCAGCGCCGTCCGCGTGTTCCTGTGCGCGCGTCGCCGGGAAGCGGATCTTGACGCGCCCCAGGTGATCGCACCACACGGCCTCGTCCTGGGGGCCAACGACGATCGCGCTTTGCAACTGCGGCTGCGGAATCACCGGCGGTGGCGGCACGATCCGTATGCCACGCCGCACACAGCTGAAGCTGGACCGGTAGCGCAGCGCCTGGGCGGTGTCGTCAAGCCGGACGATGTCCCAGCCGCTGCGCGCAAACAGCCGTTCGACTTTGGCACTGACGTCCGCCGGCAGGTTGTTGGTGGTATCGATGCGCTGGGCGGTCACGACGAATTCGCGCTGTTCTGGCTGGTGCTTGTCGATCTCGGGATGGCCGGTCAGGCCGAACCACTCGCCAACGGCCAGATCGCGTACTGCGCCTTCGCCATGGAAGCACTTGGCGACGAATTCGTGGTACGCCACCAGCGCATCGCTGATGGCCAGCAGGTCGAGCCGGTTGTCGCCAAGGTGCGGCGCCGTCACCTGGTACTGTTCCAGACCTGCGGCCAGCGCATTCCCGGTCTTGCCCTGGTTGACGCGCAGCGGCGAACTGGTCGTTGAACCGCCCTTGCCGGGATTCAGGTAATCCCAGCTGTGCAACGACGTATGGCCCGGCACCAGCGTTCGCTCGGAGCTCCAGAGCGTGATCGCGTCGCGCTCCTCGGTCGCGCCGTCGCGGTGAAAACGGATCGTGCCGGCTGCATTGTGCGCCAGTTCCCTGTCATCGTCGAACAGCACCAGCGAGTGGCCGATGCCGTCGACATCGCCACCTGCCTGACGCTGCCTGTCGGTTCTGCCCGGGCGGAAAAACCAGGCGATGCCGCGGCGCTGCATCAGGCGGCGCACGAAGCTGGCATCCGATTCGTTCAACTGCATCGTGAGCGCGCGCTTCGGGAGCTTGCGGTTGAGCAGACCGCTGTGGATATCGAAGTCGAAGGTCGACGCGATCACGGGATTGTTTCTTTGCCACTCTTTGAGGACCAGTTCGATGATCTCGAGCTCACTCTTGTCGCGGAAAACGCGCGTGGTGCGCGTCGCGTCCATCACCGACAGCGCGTCGCGCACGGTCAGCTTGTAACTCGCGACCCCGCCGTCGCTGTGGCCCGATGCCGCCGCCGTGACGATTCCGCATAGCCTGCGCAGGTTGCCCCGGTCGGTCACGATCTGCAGTTCGCACGGCAGACCAATAAAACGCTTCAGTTCGAGCGTTGCGTTTTCGGACAGGCATAGAATCTGCAGCTCGAGGCCGCCGCACACTGATTCGCTGGCGCTGGCATGGTGCGGTAGCAGCGCATTGGCATCGGCGGAGCCGGCCTGGCCCAGCACCATGCGCAGGGGCCGGTTACGCGTGTCGAGCCGGTAGGCGGCCAAGGCCGCGGCAAGGGTGGTCGGGAGCAGTGTCATGGTCGATCACTCCCCGGCAGCCTGGGCCGCAGTCGCCTGCCGCGGCGTGTTCTCGCCGAAATACTCATACGAATCGGCATTGTTGATCGCCCGTTGCGGCGCGCTGCGCGCCATGTCCGCTGCCGCGGCCTGGCCGTACACGTGATCATCAGTCGCCGCCACCACATTGAAGTGACTCAGCTCGTGCATCAGCGTGCCGCCGCGCGAATCGGTCCCGGTCGGCGCTGCGGTCCAGAACGCCTTGCACACCCAGACCGTGTACGGCCGCGCCGGATACACGTAAGCAAAATACGGCTCATTGCAATCGCAGTCGATCTTGACGGGCTTGTTCTCGAACGCCTCCCTGATCGCCGTGACATTGGCTGTGACCTTCGCGCCGCGCGCGGCGTCCTGCGCTCCGAACCACATCGCATAGCGCGCGCCGTATGGTGTACCGGAGGTCAGGTAGGCCTGGCTGTCGGCTGCCATCGCGCGCCCGGCCGCCATCGCGGTTGTCAGCTGCGTTTGCTGCGCATTGGTGCAATTGGCAAAGCCAGGACCAGGGGAGGTGGCATCCTGCAGGGTCGGCGTGCTGCTGCCGTCAATCCGGATCGTGACGGGGTTGGACGTCAGCTCGCCCACCACCGCGCCAGTGGTCGCGCCCGGCGCCGGCATGGCGGGACTGCGGTAGCGGATCGTGTAGTTGCCGGTGATGCTCATCTCGTAGAACCGCGAGAGCTCGACCGTCTGCGTGAGCACCTCGCCCGGGGCCAGTTGCAGGTAATCAGCCGGCCCCGGCGCGGCGCGCTTGATGCGGCGGCCCAGGTAGCGCACCGGCTGACCGTCGCGCTGGACCTCGAACAGCGGCGCCTCCAGCGCCGGCTGCGGCGTGCGCCAGCGCAGCAATTGCTGGACCGTATTCGAGGTATTGGTCAGCATGACGCTCACCAGGACGTTGTCGTCGCGTCCAACCGCCGGCTGCGCCGGGCTCAGCGTGACGTTGACCTGGGCATGCGCCGTGCCGGCACTGCACACGACGGCGAGTGCGCCAGCTGCGCGCGACAGCAAAAAACCTGAATGCATGGTGGACTCCGGTTGGGTTGGACCGGATAACTCTCACCTTATTTTCTGTGTCCACATTGAGCCGCTGCAGCGCCGTACATTGGCGAACTTGGATCATGTCATCTGCTACGCAGAAATCTCACACAAAATAACAACAGAGAATCGACAACGGTCGCCTGCATGGCGTTGCTTTGCTATCATGCAACAATCGTATCCAACAAAAAATAACACTCGATCATGTTGGATAGCCAGAGGTGCTTTCCCATGATGATCCAGACGAACGAGACTCCCGCACCACACACCGATGTGGCTTCCAGCCTGCACACCGCAGCCATCCAGGATCAACCTGAGACCAGTGAAGCCCACGCGCTGCGGGACGCCCACGCGCTGCTTGGCCAGAACCGCAACTATCTTGAGCAAGTGATCGACGGCATGCCGGCAGGATTGCTGGTCATCGACGCCGAGCGCCGCGTGCGCTCGATGAACCGCATGATGGCCGAGCTGATCGACGCGCCGGAAGAATCGGCCAGCGCTGGCCATCCGCTCGCGCGCTGGCTGCCCGACGCCGGCCTGGCCGCGCGCGTCAGCGATGCACTCCTCACTGGCATGCCGCAAGACCATGTGCTCGTCTCAATTGAAGGCCAGCCGGACGGCGTGCGCCATCTCGAATTCAATATCCGCCGCACCGAGCAGGCCGGTGGCTACATGCTGCTGCTGATTGGCCAGGACATCACCTTCCGCCGCAAGGCGCGCCTGCGTCTGCAGGAGAGCGAGGAATTCTTCCGCCTGACCTTCAGCCAGGCGGCGGTGGGCATCGTGCTGCTGGGCCCGGACGGGCGCCTGCTGCGCGTGAACGGCAAGATGGCGCAGATCCTGGGCTACACCGAAATCGAACTGCTGCAGCGCTTCTTCCAGCAACTGACGCACGTCGACGATTTGCCGGACGAGCTGACACTGGTCAAGCGCCTGCGCGACGGCGAGATCAGCGACTACCAGCGCGAGCGGCGTCTGCTGCGGCGCGACGGTACGCCGATCTGGGTCAATGTCAGCGTCTCGACGATGCGCGACGCCTATGGCAACCAGCGTTTCATCTCGGTGGTCGAAGACATATCGCGCCGCAAGGGCGCCGAAGAAGCGCTGCTGCGCGTGATCAATCACGATGCCCTGACCGGCCTGCCGAACCGCGTGCTGCTGCAAGACCGGCTCGAACGCGCGATTGCCCATGCGCACCGCGCCGGCACACAGGTAGCCGTCATGTTCATCGACCTGGACCGGTTCAAGCACGTCAACGACACGCTCGGGCACGATGCGGGCGACCAGTTGATCGTCGAGATCGCGCGCCGCCTGGCCGGTTCGCTGCGCGAGAGCGACACCGTAGCGCGCCAGGGCGGCGATGAATTCGTCGTCGTGCTGCCCGAGATGACCGGGGAGACCGACGCCGCGCGCGTGGCCCGTAAGCTCCTCGACAACCTGTTCCAGCCGCTGCTGCTATGCGGGCAAGAGGTCTTCCCGACCGGCTCGATCGGCATCGCCATGTACCCGCGCGACGGCACCGACAGCGCCACGCTGCTCAAGTGCGCCGACAGCGCCATGTACGGTTCGAAAGGTGAGGGCGGCAACGGCTTCAGCTTCTATATGGCCGACATGGGCGCGCAGACCGCGCTGCACCTGCGCATGGAAAGCGAGCTGCAACGGGCGCTGCAGCGCCGCGAATTCGTGCTGCATTACCAGCCCGTGGTCGACATCGCCACCGGCCACCTGGGCGGCGTCGAAGCGCTGCTGCGCTGGCAGCCGCTGGGCAAGCCGATGGTGTCGCCGGCCGACTTCATCCCGCTGGCCGAAGAAACCGGCCTGATCGTGCCGATCGGCGAGTGGGTACTGGAAACCGCGATGGCGCAGCAGGTAGCCTGGCAGAAGGACGGCTTGCCGCCGGTGCGCATGAGCGTGAACTTGTCGGCGCGCCAGTTTCTGGGCCAGGACGTGGCCCAGCGCGTCGCCGTGCTGCTTGAAAAAACCGGGTGCGATCCGCGCGCGCTGACACTCGAAATCACCGAGAGCGTGCTGATGCAGAACCCGGTGGCGGCCACCGCCACGATGGCGCGCCTGGCCGCCATGGGCGTGCAACTGGCGATCGACGACTTCGGCACTGGCTACTCGAGCCTGGCCAGCCTGAAGCGCTTCCCGATCCACAGCCTCAAGATCGACCGCTCGTTCGTCAGCGACCTGATCGACGATGCCGACGACGCCGCCATTGTCGACGCCGTGATCGGTTTGGCCCACTCAATGAAGCTCAACGTGATTGCGGAAGGCGTCGAAACGGCCGACCAGCTCGCCTTTTTGCTGGCCCACGGATGCGACCAGATGCAGGGCTTCTGCTACAGCCGGCCGGTGGCGCCGGACGCCATCGAAGCGCTGCTGCGCGCAGCGCCTGCTGGTCAGGGCCAGCAGGGCAATCTCACGGCCGCGGCGTAGGCGCATGCACGCTTATTCCGATTCCCGTTTCGTCTGTTCGACTTCTGCTGTTATTTGGTATTGCTTCCACGCGTCGACGATGTTCTCGAGCGCTCGACCGGCATCACCAGCGACAGGGGCTGCTTTTGCTAAGTTGACATTTCAGCGAGCACTTCGACAGATCGGAATTGACACAAAGCAGGCCTTGCATATGGGACTCTACCGAGCATATTCATGACAAATGCCATCGTTAAGACTGAAATTCAAGGCAACTGCATAGCCGTCTGCGGAGTAGCGCGTAAGCAGCAGGCCTTTTGATGTGTTGTAGGTTCCGCCGTTCAATGCCTGATCGACGAAGCAAACCTCCAGATCCTCGATGCCATCCCCGTTGACATCCTTCCTGTCCACAATCTTCAACTCATACAACCAGTTGCCTGGCGTCTCAAACACAAGCGCATTCTCAGTGGCTTTGCTCGGCGTCATGCCGAAATCAGCAAATGTGCGCAGTGCGGGTGAGCGGCGTGGCCCGAAAGAGCTTCGGATACTGGCCAAATCGAATTTATCCGCCAAAAAGAGTCCTAGATCCTTCGATGGGAAATAGCTCACAAGAGGGGCTGCTTCGACAATGTTAGTCAATAACAGGAACGCCAGGGCGCACGAAGCACAGCGGATTTTCATGAGTCGCTTCCAGATGTGAAAACAGGGGAATGTCCGCCGTTGGCCGAACCCGGTAGTTGAACTCATCGTAACAGGGTGCCAAGGCGGCAGCGTTGCATACTTTCACGAACAGTTGGTTCCTCTCGGAGCGCACCAGGTGAATAGCGAAGCAGTCACGAGCCGAGCCCGATTCGCGGATTCGCGGATTCCTTGTGAACAGCGCACATCGTTCTACGCCAGTCGCCACGGGAAAGTACGTCGGACAGCCAACGCAGCTACACTGATCATTCCCAACCACGGCAAGCCTGCCGGCGCCATTGCAGGCCGCGACTTCTTACGGAAACCGATCATGCACCGCACCCGCTCGAGCAACTGCCGCACCGGCCGCACTCACCGTACGCTCCCCATCCTGCTGGCTTGCCTGTCGGCGCTGACCCTGCTGTCGTCGGCCAGCATTGAGGCCGTGGCGCAAACAGCGCCCGCCGATACGCGCTATGAACGTGTTGCACCCAGCCCGGATGGCATCGGCAAGCGCTACATGGGCCGCGAGATCTCCGGCGTGATGGGATGGGAGGGCGCGCAATGGCTCGAGCGCGAAAGCCGCGCACACGAGGAGCGGCCGGCATTGTTGTTGCAGGAACTGGCGCTGGCGCCCGGCGTGACGGTGGCCGACATCGGCGCCGGCACCGGTTACTACACTTGGCAACTGGCGAAAAAGGTCGGGCCCAACGGACGTGTGTACGCCGTCGATGTGCAGCCGCAAATGATCGCCATGCTCGACAGCCAGATGGCAAAGCGTGGCGTGCGCAACGTGGTCTCGGTGCTGGGCAGCGAAACCACCGTCAAACTGCCACCGGCCAGCGTCGATCTGGCAATCATGGTCGATGTCTATCACGAGCTCGCTTATCCCGCGGAAGTCCTCGACAGCATCGTCGGCGCCCTCAAGCCGGGCGGGCGCGTTGTCTTCGTCGAATATCGCGCCGAGGATCCGGCAGTCGCGATCAAGCCGCTGCACAAGATGAGCGAGGCGCAGATACGGCGTGAAGCCATGGCGCATGGCCTGAAGTGGGAACGCAGCATCAAATCGCTGCCGATCCAGCATGCGGTCGTGTTTCGCAAGCCGTAAGCGCAGAGTTTCCCGTCGTTGCTATCGGTGGAAGTGGCATGGCACTTTCCGCCGCGACGCACACTGCTCAACCATCTCTCGTTTCAGGAAGTCGACATACTCACACGACGTCGCTGACTTTCCTGCGCCACTTCTTCCAGCACCGATTCCAGGTCATCGACATCGACATCCAGTATTTCGGTGCGCCTGCGTAATACCGCGTCAAGATCCGCACGTGTGAATATCTCCGTCGCGTCATGGTTGGCCGCAGGCGTCTTGTGAATCGCGCGGTGAGGATAGCGATGCCCGGTGAGCCTGTGATAAACGAGGGCGCCGGCAAGCAGGGCAACAGAATTGAGGCCGATCGGGAACAGCACGAATGCATAGCCGAGTGCATGAATCTTGCTGCCTCCCAGCACCGCTGTGATTGCCACTGCACCGGACGGTGGATGTACGCAGCGAAACGAAAACATCAGCATCGCCGTGACTGCCACGGCGACTGCTGCCGCAAGGAGCGGCATCGGGATCAGGTAAGCGCAGGTGACGCCTGTTACTGCGCCGATCAGATTTCCACCGATGATCGCCCATGGCTGGGCCAGCGGGCTTGCCGGTACGCCGAACAACAGCACGGCAGACGCGCCCAAGGGCGCTGCCAGCAATGGCAGATTGTCGACTGGTCCGCCGAAAAACCAGGCAATCACGCCCGTAAAAAATATCCCGATCAACGCACCCAGGCTGCTGCGTAACTGTTCACGAGGTGCTATTTGAACCGGGGCGGGAAGGAAATCGCGACACCATTGCTGAAAGGACGACAAGATGACATCTTTCTAAAAAACTGAGTGGTAGGGCTGCGAATATAACCACTCACAACCATAAGGTCCAAGACCGATATGCGATGATGTTGATAAGTAAAACGAATCATCGAAACGTCCATGCTGCTGCGTCACATCCGTTATTTTCTTGCCGTTGCAGAGCATCGCAACTTCACCCGTGCCGCCGCGGCGCTGCATGTGTCGCAGCCGGCGCTGTCACAGCAAATCAAGCAGCTCGAAGCATTGCTGGGTGTCCAGCTGTTTGACCGAAGCGGAAAAAGCGTGCGCCTGACGGATGCCGGCGAGGCATGGATGGGCCACGCCAAACTCGGCATGCAGCATCTTCACGCCGGCGCCCGCGCGATCCAGGATGTCGGTACCGCACACCGCGGCGTGCTGCGTTGCGCTGCGCCGCCGACGTTATCGTTGTATCTGATCGGTCCGCTGATCGCCCGGTTCCATGCACTGCACCCAAGGGTCACAGTCAGTTTTCTGGAAATCGCGCAGGAAGACATCGAAGCGATGTTGATCAACGACGAACTCGACCTCGGCATCGCCTTCAGTCCGCAGCAGCCGGGTGAACTCGACTACACACCGGTGTACGAAGAAGAACTCAGCTTCGTGACCGGCGCCAGTCATCGACTCGCCGCCCGGTCTGCCGCGTTGCCGCTGGCGGCGTTTGCTGCCGAACCGCTGGTGTTGCTCAACAAGTCGTTCGCCACCCGCCAGCAAATCGATGCGTACTGCGCATCGCACGGTATCGCGGTAAAGGTCGCCGTCGAAGTCAATGCCATCGGCGCGTTGGTCGAGATCGTTCGTCAGGGAACGCTGGGAACAGTCCTGCCCAACCCGATTTCTGCCGCCTATACCGATCTGCACGCGGTTGCGCTGCTGCCGTCGATGCCGTCGCGCCATATCGTCTACGCCTGGCGCAAGGGGGCGTATCGCACGGCGGCAAGCAAAGCACTGGTCGACGTATTGACCGACCTGGTGCGGGATTTGACGTCAGGCGCCTGATGATCTGTGCCGGCGCGCTGCTGATTGTCTTTCCCGCTGCACGGATTCAATTGCCGCGGTACGTCGAATAGCCGTAAGGGCTCAGCAGCAGCGGCACGTGGTAATGCGGCACACTGCCGTCGGCCGTAAAGATGACAGGGATCTCGGGGAAGAACGTCGGGCTCTTGTGCTCGGCAAACCATTTGCCGGTCTTGAATGTGACCCGGTAAGTGCCGCGTACCATGGCCACGCCGGCGGGGAACAGGGCCGGGATGCGGCCCTGGGCATTGGTGACGCCTTCGCCGAGCATCGTCCACCCGTCTCCCACGCGCTGCTCAAGCGTCACAGCCACATCGGCCGATGGCAAACCGTCCTGCAGGTTGAGGACGTGGACGCTGAGCGGGTTGATCGCGGTGGCAGGTGCGACCGTGGGTACGGCTGCGGCACTGGCGCAGTGCGCAGAAGCGCCGAGGGTCATAACGAGCAGGGTCTGAAGGAATTTCATGCGTTCTCCGTAGGGGTGGGTGTAGAAATAAGCGGAACGTCAATGCCGCCAGCGATCAGGGCGTCTTGCGGAACACGTTGCCGATGGCGGTCAGTGCGCAGGCTTCGTCTGTGGCCGGTCCGCCAGCGCCGGCAATGCCGATGGCGCCGATGAGCTCGCCGTCAGCCATCAGTGGCACGCCACCACCGAGCAGCAGCAGCGTGTCGACGGTGTTCAGGTTGGCCCCTTCGGCGCTGGCGCGGGCATTGGCGGCCAGCAGGCGGGTCGCCGTTCTGGTTGACAGCGCCGTGTAGGCCTTGCGCTGGGCAGCGATCGTGTTGTGCGGTCCGACGCCATCGTCGCGGCGCAGGGCAACCAGGTTGCCGCCGCGGTCGACCACGGCGGCGGCCAGCACTTTGCCGTCGGCATGGCAGGCAGCCATCGCCGCGTCGAGCAGGCGACTCGCGCCATCGAGTGAAATAGTGCGGTGGGGTACGGTCAGCGGGGCGGCAGTGCTGGCCTGGGTGCAGGCCAGCGACAACGCGATCAGCAAACCTGCAGGCAGTGGGTGGTACATGGAATCATCCCGGTAGTGTTCGAATGGCCGCATGGTACGCAGCGCCTGGCGACAACCAGATGACGGCCAGATGACAGTTTTGTCATCTGGCGCGCGGCGGGCAGTAAGATTGCGGCACAAGGAGCAGGCAATGCGCATACTGATCGTGGAAGATGAACGCAAGGCGGCCGACTACCTGCAAAAGAGCTTGCGCGAGTCCGGCTATATCGTCGAGGTGGCAAGCAATGGCTTTGACGGCCGTTACATGATCGAGGAGTTCGACTTCGATCTGGTGATCCTCGACGTGATGCTGCCGGGCCTTGACGGCTGGGCGCTGCTGCAACTGGTGCGCGCCAGGTCGGCCACGCCGGTGATGTTCCTGACGGCGCGCGACGCCATTGAAGACCGCGTGCGCGGGCTCGAACTGGGCGCCGACGACTATCTGGTCAAGCCATTTTCGTTTGCCGAACTGCTGGCGCGCGTGCGCACGCTGCTGCGGCGCGGACCGCCGCGCGACATGCAGGAATTTCGCGTCGCCGACCTGCAGGTCGATGTGCTGCGCCGCCGGGTCACGCGTCAGGGCGACCGGATCACCCTGACGGGCAAGGAATTCGCGCTGCTGCACCTGCTGGTCAGCCGGGTCGACGAGGTGCTCTCGCGTGCGGTCATCGCCTCGCACGTGTGGCAGATGAACTTCGACAGCGACACCAACGTCGTCGATGTGGCCATCCGCCGCCTGCGCGTGAAAATCGACGATCCCTATCCACTGAAACTGATTCATACAGTCCGTGGCATGGGTTACATGCTGGGCGAGACGCCATGAGGCTTGCGTTCACGCCTCGTTCGCTGAGCATGCGCCTGGCGCTGTGGTTTGCCCTGGCAAGCGCGCTGCTGCTGGGGGCCATCGGCGTGTTCCTGTACCGGTCCCTGGCAAGCGAGCTGGCGTGGCGCGACGACATCGCGCTGGCAGGCCGGATCGATCGCATGCGCGCGCTGGTTGCCGACAGTGACAGTATCGAAGCGTTGCGCCGGCGCCCGCAGCTGTACGCCAACATGCTGGGCAACCGCGACAATGCCTTGTGGATGCTCGACGCCAAGGGGCAGTTGCTGATCGCTGTCAATCCGGGCGGCCTGGCGCTGCCGTCCCTGCCGCCCGCGTCCTCGATCCGCCTCACCGATGTCGGAACCGGCCAGGCGGCGCGGCTGGCGTGGGTCGACGTCTGGCAGGGCAACCGCCGGTTCACCGTGGTCGCCGCCAAGATGCTGGCCGAGCGCGAGCGCATGCTGGCCAGCTACCGCATGACCTTGGGGGCGGCGCTGGCCGGCGGGGCGCTGCTGTCGTTCGTACTGGGCTGGCTGATCAGCCAGCGCGCACTACGGCCTGTGCGGCTGATCGCGGAGCAGGCCGCCGCCGTCGATGTGCGGCGCCTGCAGCAGAAAGCAGTGGTGAAGCTGACACCGGTGCCGCTGGAAGAAACGCAGGAGCTGCAGCAACTGGGCGCAGCGCTCGACCAGATGCTGACGCGCCTGGCCGACGGCTTTGTCCAGCTGTCGCGCTTTTCCGAAGACCTGGCCCACGAGATGCGTACGCCGTTGCATAACCTGATGGGCCACACGGAACACGCGCTGCGCAAGCGCCGCAGTGCCGACGACTATGAACAGCTGCTGGCGTCAAATCTGGAAGAATACGAGCGCCTGGCGCGCATGATCGACAGCATGCTGTTTCTTGCGCGTTCGGAGCAGCCGGCCAGCGGCGTCACGCTTGAAACGATCGATCTGGCAGAGCTGTGCACCCAGCTGGTGGACTATTTCGAGGGCGTGGCCGAAGAACGCGGGATCCGCGTCGTGGTGCGCGCGGTCGGCGAACTGGTTGCTGACCGCGCACTGCTGCGGCGTGCCCTGGCTAACTTGCTGGCCAATGCGCTGCGCTACGGCGCTGCCGAAGGTACGGTGACGATCCACACGGGCGCCGATGGCGAGACGGTCAGCATCGCCGTGCACAATACCGGCGCACCTATCCCGGCCGTCCATCTTCCGCACGTGTTCGAACGATTTTATCGTTGTGACCCGGCACGCAGCCAGGGCGGTGATTCGGGTGGTCTGGGACTGGCCATTGTCGCCTCGATCATGCATCTGCACCGTGGCGAAGCCCGGGTTGAAAGCGACGACACGGGCAATTGCTTCACCTTGTTGTTCCCACAATCTGACGGGATGTAGCTGGTTCCACCCAGTCGGCCGCCTATTCGCGCGGCACACTTTCCAGCCAAATGTTAGTATTACCTCAACGAAACGTACGAGGCCACCCGGCATTGACAAAATACCTACAGTGCCGGGAGAATGTGCCGATATGTCACGTTTTTGCTATCTAGTCATCATAAAATAGTAGCAACAGTGCATGGGCGGCTGAAGCCGTACGTCCATGACAATTCTCAGGTTCGCGCAGCGCCCAGGGCGCCGCGCAGCCACCGATACCTTTACCAGGAACTGCAGGCATGACTATCCTCGTGACTGGCGGAGCGGGCTTTATTGGCTCGAACTTCGTCATCGACTGGCTCGCTCACAATGACGAACCCGTCGTCAACCTCGACAAGCTGACGTACGCCGGCAATCTTCAAAACCTGACGAGCCTGGAAGGCGACAGCCGCCACCACTTCGTGCGCGGCGACATCGGCGACGGCGCCCTGGTGGCGCGCCTGCTGGCCGAGCACAAGGTGCGGGCCGTGCTGAACTTCGCGGCCGAAAGCCACGTCGACCGCTCGATCGAAGGCCCGGGCGCCTTCATCCAGACCAATATCGTCGGCACCTTCAACCTGCTCGAAGCCGTGCGCGCTTACTGGAATGGCCTGGACGAGCAAGCCAAAGCCGACTTCCGCTTCCTGCACGTGTCGACCGATGAAGTGTATGGCACGCTTGAGAGCGATGCGCCGGCCTTCACCGAGCAGCACCGCTACGAACCGAACAGCCCGTACTCGGCCACCAAGGCAGCGTCCGACCACCTGGTGCGCGCCTACCACCATACCTACGGCCTGCCGGTCCTGACCACCAACTGCTCGAACAACTACGGCCCGTACCACTTCCCGGAAAAGCTGATCCCGCTCGTGATCCACAACGCGCTGGCCGGTAAGCCGTTGCCGATCTACGGCGATGGCCAGCAGATCCGCGACTGGCTGTATGTCACCGACCACTGCAGCGCAATCCGCCGCGTGCTCGAAGACGGCCGCCTGGCCGAAACGTACAACGTCGGCGGCTGGAACGAGAAAGCCAATATCGACGTCGTGCGCACGCTGTGCGCGATCCTCGACGAACTGCAGCCGCGCGCCGACGGCGCGTCGTACGCAACGCAGATGACGTTCGTGAAAGACCGTCCGGGCCACGACCGCCGCTATGCGATCGATGCCGGCAAGCTCGAGCGCGAACTGGGCTGGCGTCCGGCCGAAACCTTCGACACGGGCATCCGCAAGACGGTCGAGTGGTACCTCGCCAACGGCGCCTGGGTCGAGAACGTCACCAGCGGCGCGTACATGGAATGGGTCGACCGCCAGTACACGCCAGAAAACGGCGCCGCATGAAGATCCTGCTACTGGGTAAAGATGGCCAGGTAGGCTGGGAACTGCAACGCGCGCTCGCGCCGCTGGGCGAACTGCGCGCGCTGGGCCGCACCAACGCCGATTTCACCGATCCCGAATCGCTGCGCGCCGTCGTGCGCGCATTTGCGCCCGACGTCATCGTCAATGCCGCTGCCTACACCGCGGTCGACAAGGCCGAAGCCGACGCCGCCATGGCGCACAACGTCAATGCCGTCTCGCCGGGCGTGCTGGCCGAGGAAGCCGCCGCCGGCAACGCCTGGCTCGTGCATTACTCGACCGACTATGTCTTTGATGGCACGAAAGAGGGCGCCTGGGTCGAAACCGACGCCGTCAATCCGCTGTCGGTATATGGCCGCACCAAGTATGACGGCGAGCAGCGCATTGCCGCGAGCGGCGCGCGCCACCTGATCCTGCGCACCAGCTGGGTGTTCGCACCGCGCGGCGGCAACTTCGCCAAGACGATGCTGCGCTTGGCCAAAGAGCGCGAGTCGCTCAACGTGGTCGCCGACCAGCATGGCGCGCCGACCGGCGCCGAACTGCTGGCCGACGTCACCGCGCTGGCGCTGCACCGCATCGCCGCGCCTGGCGTGGATGCGCAGCACCTGTCGGGCGTGTACCACCTGGCCGCCGCCGGCGCCACCACCTGGCATGCCTACGCCCAGCACGTGCTGGCGCAGGCGCAAAGCCATGGCGCCGTGCTCAAGGCCGGGCCGGATGCCGTGCAGCCAATCGCGGCCAGCGCGTTCCCGACCCCGGCCGCGCGGCCTGCCAATTCGCGGCTCGACTGCAGCAAGTTCAGCGCCAGTTTCGGCGTGAGCCTGCCCGACTGGCGCCACCACGTCAACCGATTGATCGCCGAACTGTCGGCACAAGGAAACCTATGAGCAATGCTATGCAACGTAAAGGCATCATCCTCGCCGGTGGCAGCGGCACCCGCCTGCACCCGGCCACGCTGGCAATTTCAAAGCAGCTGCTGCCCGTGTTCGACAAGCCGATGATCTACTACCCGCTGAGCACCCTGATGCTCGGCGGCATCCGCGACATCCTGATCATCTCGACGCCGCAAGACACGCCGCGCTTCCAGCAACTGCTGGGCGACGGCGCGCGCTGGGGCCTGAACCTGTCGTACGCAGTGCAGGAGTCGCCCGATGGCCTGGCGCAAGCCTTCATCATCGGTGAAGACTTCATCGGCAATTCGCCATCGGCACTGGTGCTGGGCGATAACCTGTTCTACGGTCACGATTTCAACCAGCTGCTCGAGCGCGCCGATGCCCGCA
>Ga0265798_10002080_pt1 | contig 29993 bp, 47 predicted proteins | sample P3T30metagenome_FD_192430 | JGI IMG/M metagenome (GOLD analysis project Ga0265798, IMG submission 192430) | Plant litter microbial communities from East Loma Ridge, Irvine, California - P3 T30 | ecosystem: Environmental > Terrestrial > Plant litter > Unclassified | place: USA: California...
AGAAGGACGGAAGCCGAGGCTACGGTTTTGCCTCATCCCATACTTTGTGCTGAAAGTGTCGACTGAACAAGCCTCTACCCGCCTCGCAGATGGCGTCGATATCCTTATTCTTGAGCGCCGGGATGATCTTGACTGACTCTAGCTGTTCTTGTTGACGATCGGCGTTACGTGATGTCCTAGCCGTCAGTCATACGAGCGAGTAGATTGGCGAGTACGTATTCTCTGACTCACGTGACGACACAGCCTTCAGTGTACCGAGCTGCCCAGGCTAGTAACACCTGGCTCGGACTCGCATGTTGTTCCTTCGCAATTCTATCCACCACTGGATCAACAGGACCACCTTGATCCCTTACGATCGGACTCAAGGGCGCATACGCCTGGGTGATGATCTTGTGTTTTTGTTGAAGTTTCAATAAACGCTGAACGTTTGGCGCGTGAAACACGTAAGGGTGCAACTCGATCTGATTATCAGCCTTGACCTGAGATCGTTTGCGAGATGACATGCCTGATTAACAGCAGGTGGGATCTCCCAGTGAGGCTCCATCTCTAGGAAATCTTCTTCCCTGTAATTGCTCACTCCGATTGAACGGGTCAAGCCTTCTTTCTTGAGTTCCTCCATTACCTTCCAGCTTTCGGAAAGGGAGAGAGGGGCGGAATACTTCGAATCAGCTTCTCGGTTCAACTTTGCTCAATAGGCTATATAAGCTCACGAAGGGGTTATGAATTAGGACTGAAAGTGATCAGTCACGAATTTGCAGTCATTAACAGGGATGGCTCACACATGTCGACATACTCGAGATCAAGCTGGTTCATTAGCCTCCAGCCAACGGAGGTCTATGACTGGTATACAGAACTCACCTCCTTCAGCAGAGCCTCGAGCACCTTCCTTGGATTATTGTCACCATCTTTCGCTCCTTCCGTACCGCCTGTCATCAGTCCTAGCACATCACATCCTGAAGCCGCCTACATTTAGTCAAGATGTAAACTTCTTCCCGTTTTCCGCCCCAAGCTTTCAAAGCATCTCTGATGGATGCAGAATTCCGATATTGTTGTGCTCCATCTAAATACCTATATCCCGCCTTGAGAGCAGATAGGACATGTTCAGTACAGTCTTTACCGTAATTTGCGGTTCCTACTAAATCAGCAAGTGAACCAGATCTACGGGACGAACCTGTTCCGAAACCTATGACCGGAATTGAATGCCCGTCATTGAGTGTTACCTGCGGGACCGAGGGGGGTGTGACGGCGCTGGACATGGTGGGGCAATTGCGTCTGCGCTTGACAACAGTGAGTGAGCTATCTGGCGGAGCATGCGGTTATTGGCGTTTACGTTAAGCATCACGTCATTTCCGGCTGTATGGAAGCCGCATATAGCATCGTTACATTCGTGTCACCCAACTTTACGAAACCCCTCTTAATATTCACGGTCGCGCTTTGTCCCAAACTTCATGTTGGCCGAACCTCTTGAACAATCCTCGACCAGCTTGCGCAATCTCCTCAATCTCCTCGGCAGTCAATGAGGGCATAACCTCTACCGACTCTAGCTGAATCTTCTGTCGAACGGGGTTTCGAGAGGTACAGTAGAGTCAGGCAATTGCATTGCAGAGACAGAAGTGCTCACGTGACCACACCTCCATCGGTATACCTAGCTGCCCAGGCAAGCAGGATTTGGCTCTCAAATACCCCTTTCTCCTTGGCGATCCTCTGCACGACATGGTCGACCGGACCACCAGGTGCTCTCCAGATGGGCGCAAGAGGAGCCCAGGCTTGAACTTTGATATCATGCTTCTTCTGAAACTCTACCAATCGAACCATATTCGGCGCATGGAAGACATAAGGGTGGAACTCAAACTTCTGTCAGCCAATCCCTCGGACGGAGAACGTACCTGATTGACAGCTGGAGGAATGGTCCAGTGAGGTTCCATCTCGATGAGATCTTCTTCCCTGAAATTACTGACTCCAATTGAACGGGTCAGGCCCTCTTTTTGAAGCTGTTCCATGATCCTCCAGGTTTCAGGTAGCGACATTGGGGCAGGGAACTGATATTCAGTTCAGGTATAGCTTGTCGGCCTGGAACAATATGACTTGCAAGAGGATTATGGATCAAGTCTGGAATTTAGTCTTCAATATTTGAGAGGACTTACACATATCGACATAGGTCAGGTCGAGCTATAGCGTCATTAATGCGGAACAAGAGGTAGACACTGCGACTCACCTCTTCTAGCGATTTGACCAGTACTTTCCTTGGATGATTTTCGCCCTCTGACACTCCATCCATCCCCCCTACCCATCAATCCTGTAGCACTCAAAGAACTCGAAGGACGTACATTTGGTCAAGACATAAACATCCTCCCTCTTCCCATCCCAAGCTTTCAAAGCGTCCCTGATCGAACCCGAGTTCTCGTACATCTGAGCTCCATCCAAGTACCGATATCCTACTTTGAGAGCTGATAATACATGCTCTGTGCATTCTTGACCAAAGTTTGCAGTACCTATCCTCAGTCTCAGAAACGGGCATTTTACAGCAAGTGAGACGGACCAGTACCGAACCCGATCACTGGAGTCGAAGTGCCGTCATTGAGGTTCATCTTGGGAACTTTATCTGGTGGGAATGTTAAGGGAGAGATCAATGTCAATGTATGCTGTAAAGGTAAGCTGTATATCAGACCTATGCCAAAGCCAAGGCTGGTTGCCTTCACAGGACGATCACTGTCCATCTTCTTGTGCCTGTACCTGATTGCCCCGCATTGATGACGAATTGCCTAAAGAAGAGGAAGAGGAGTAGCCAAGTATTCAGCAAGCTCACGTCTGATATGCGTGTATAGATAGGCTACACCTTTATCTTGATTGCAACCACGGTCAATGCTGTGTCCTGGGCTATCTGTAGTCGCTGCCCATGCCATGATTCAGACTGGAAAACGACACAGCTCTACTCATACTCGTTTGACATTGAAAGTCGAGCTTGGACTACGGATAACACACACAACAGGGAAAGGGGTCTACTGAAACTTTATCGGAAATAGGGCGAGTCATCATACTGATATACTTTCATACCCATTACACCTCTACTTAGCGGAGTGCTTTCAATCATCTCGCGTCGTCCATAATGAAGGTTCATCAGGTAGGCTCAGCTCTCGATCCCCGTAACACCAGCTGATTGTTAGTGTGCAGTAATGGGTTCAGGAGGCGTGGGGAAATCAGCAGTCACCGTGAGATTCATCAATGGTTCCTACCTCGAGTGGTACGATCCTACGAGTCAGTCACGTACTCTGATCTTGATCATTCAAACGCTGATGACCAGTCGAAGATTCATGTAAGTTTCCCCAGCCTAGACTACTACGACGCGTGGCTGAGGAAGAGACAGGAAACAATTCATGGTAGATCGACAGCCTTGTCTATTGGAAATACTAGATACAGGTCAGCTCCACGAGTCTCCTATCTCGTCGAAGAAACAAGCTGATAGCCAGCCGGTGTAGATCAGTACCTAACCCTAAATGACATGTTCGTCAGAGAATCCGAAGGATTTGTCCTTGTTTTCTCGTAAGTCATCCTCATGTTAATCTGTCGTGCTAAAGCCAGGATCACTCAGCGAGAGACGTTCGATGAACTAAGTCGGCTGAGAGAAACGATACTACGGGTTAAACAGCCTCCTAGCGGGGTTTCCGTGCCGATAGTCATCGTTGGCAGTGCGTCCCCCAACCATGTTGTGGGCATGAGCTGATGAGCAGATAAAGCGGATCTTGAAGATGAGAGGGAAGTAGGATCTGGCGAAGGAGAGAAGCTGGCCGCTACGTGGGGATGTAATTATCACGAAACTTCGGCTGTACGTCAGCTCACTTTCATGAACTGCTTTCACGCCGGAATGATCAGTCAAAGAAGATGTCAGAACATTGGCTGATGTTCAGAGGCTCGATAGTGCGATACTGGGTGTATTTGAGGATATCATCCGACAACTCCGGCAGACAAATCTCGGGAGGAGAGAGGAGAAGCTGAAGAAGAAAGGTAAGAAATGCATTGTATTATGATCGAAGCGGGACGAAGTTCGGATATCTGCCGTACGTATAGTTGAGAGATGAACTACTATACAGTGTTGACTGTGATATCATATCCTTGCGTTCTTCCTCATAGTCATGAGCAAAGGTTGCAACCATTCTGCCTTCGCGTCGCCCCTGGGGATGTACTTCTTGGTTTTCCTACTGTACATTACTGCAGCTTCCCTGGACGGGAAAAGCATGTGGGTGTAATCCTTCAATTCGCCCTCGGTGACGGGGAGCTCTCGAGCAGCGAAGTAGTCGACGAGATTGACATGTACTTTGTCTTGGAGGAGCTTCTTGGCTGCTGTACAACTTGTCGGGATAGAGGGAAGAGCTTCGTTCTTGTCGGATTTCCTCTTGTACTTTCGTCGCATGGATCGGGCTTGATTGGAACTCAAATGACGCCTGTAGTCAAAGGGAAGAGGATCGAGCTCGATGCGAACAAGTTGGAACTGTTTGAATTAATCTTCATACTCAAGCAGAAAACGGGGAACGGGTTTACCTCGATACACAGAGATTGCCAAAATCTGAGCTTGTTCTCTTTATCGACAATGAATGAGGTCCTATCGGTCATGAATCTGCCAGATTAGCAGGAAGCCAGGAGAGAAGGAAACCAATTCACTCGTCGATAGACAGCTTTGCATCCTCCACGCTGACCACACTACCCACACTCGAGGTCCTACCCCAACCCCGGACCGGGGGAGCCGCAAGACTCCTCATCGGTCCAACGGTGTCTCTGCCTTCTTCCTCTTCATCCTCCGCCTCACTATCGAAATGACTCGATTCACTCGTACTCTCATACTCATCCTCATGTTCTTCATCGCTGTCACGATCAGCAAATCGGCTCGCAATCAAAGCGACGAAGTCGAGATCGAAACGACAGGTGTCGGAGTCGGATGTAATAGGGGTTTGGCTGGCGTGAGTGTTCAGCTCGACCGGTTCCTCCTTGATCGCGATCGAGGAGAAGGCTTGGAACATCTCATCGTCAACACACTGATCGATAGCTGGCTTAATCTCGGGTGATGCTAGCTGAGGGGTGGGTCGGAGTAGTGAGGGAGAGCCCCTAGCGACGGATTGGGTCCTGACCTCGTCTTCGAGTTCGATTTCGAATTTGGGTCCCTCGGTGATGGCCACACTTTCACTTCGCTGTCGCTCGAGTAGACTTGCTCTTCTTGTCATTACCATTGTTGATCGATGTTGACTGTAGATAGATTGATGTTGACTACTGGAATGTTGGATTGGGCGGTTGACGGGACTGGCCCCTTATCAGTCAACGTCCTTTACCCCTGGTGTGTTGTGTGCGTCAATGTGTAAGCTGTCCTGAGTACCCCTTTCCTGAATTTGTTTCAATGCACTTTGTGCATGCGAGTCAGCGATCTAAGACCTGTATCAACTTTCTACCGCATGACAGCTATTCATCGTCACTCCTGTCTCTCCATGACAACAATTCCAATCCTAGCAGACTTCGCCAAATCACCTCCTGCCCGCTTTGTGGTGGTATCCCAAGAGAGGCTCCAACATCGGTGCAAGCCACTCGTTTTTCGCGCGTTGTCTGGGATAGATCTTCTCAGTGTCCTGCGTATACTTGATCAGCGCCCTTTTGGACGGATGAACGAGATGAGCGAAGTTCTTGGCTTGACCGTGAACACCGAGTTTTCCTTTCCTCGCATTGAATTTAGCCGTCTTTCGGGCGGCCACGTAATCGACCATATTTACGTGTGCCCTATTCTCTAGAATGAGTTTGGCTTGTCGAAGCGAGGTCGGAAGCGGTGGAAGGGTTTCCACGTTAGTGATCCCGGCTTGGGTGGATGTGGATCGAGTCGAGGCGGATGAACCGCTGGTGGTGGACATCTGGGAGATACTGGCGTTACTGCCGAGGCTGGTAGTAGCGGCCGTAGAAGCGGTATCGTCATCCTCACTGATAATGTCGAGGTTGGAGAATGATGGAAGGGGATTTGAGGACATATCAACCAGACCGAACTGCCTCATCAGCTAGACATCACTCGAGTTAGGGGTAGCCTACCTCGACACAGAGGGCTTGCCAGAATCGAAGTTTGTTCGACTGCTTGGAGGTGTAGGTCTGCGTATTGGTGAAGAAACTGATCTCGTCAGCCATCATCCTCCAAGTGGGAAATGACTTACGCGTTGATAGAAGATTGAGCATCTTCCAAGCTCAAAACACTACCCGAAGTACCGGTAGTCCTACTAGGAACACTCTGTAATGAGACTGAGTGACCCGGAGTGACCACATCGAAACTTTCTTCCCCGCCTGACAGAGTACTTTCGTCATCGCTACCGTCACTGATTACCGATTCGGCTCGAGTCCTAATTCTAGACCAATCGACTTCGCTGGTTGAAATAATCGACTCTTCGTCGTCCAAGGAAGATTCGTCGCTGGCTATGAGGACGGCTTCACTCTCGTCATCACTTTCACCTCGAAATTCCTGATGTGCCATTGATCCGACTGATGTTGATTGAGCGGTAGCAGCCGGGGTAGTCGGCCTGGAGGTTGTAGGGGTAATCTGTTCAGCTTGTGACATGACTACTGCAAGTCGATGAAGTATAATTGATGATGATAACCATCTTCCTTCAAGTTACATCGGTAGACATAGGGTGGCGCAATGCGTTACCGTTACCTCTCCTGTAGTCAACGAACAGGGTCCTTTGGACATGTATTGTGTGGAATTGATGCGCCTAGTGTATGTGCGTTGAAGGATATGCGTGGTCAGCTCTCTCACGGTAGTGAATGTCCTGGAGTCGACAGTCGGCACATATGAGGTTCGGACCCAGTACAGTATTAGGCCATCCCGCCCCCGGGGATCAGGCTGGACGACTGGTGTAAGGGCTAATCATCGTCCTCCAGATTCCGGCGTAACCACCTCAGGCTATCACGTGGCAGCCATGTGGACATCCGGCTCTGCAAAATCGCCAAGTATTCAAGATTGCCCCTTTAAGAAAACAAAAGAAGATTCCGAGTACTTTCTTATTGTTCTTACCCTGGTAATCAACTCATGGCGTAGAGGGTATGTATGAGATGCATACGGTCTGGAATCAAGGTTCGAAGATGTACATGGACATGAGAAAGACAATGGCTCTCTCATGTGTTGTATCACCATCTAATTTCTTACCTTATAGTACAGTCTAGTTATATCAGCCAATTCGCAGGCGTATATATAGTATAGTGGGTCCCTTCCTTACCCTCCGCGACAGAATCTATCTGACCATCAGTCATGAGCTCTGAAGATTCGAGACCGACCACTCCACCCCCTCTCAATGTTGATGTTGATGACGAACCTACAACACCCCCGAACCCCTCTGTCAAATTGACCCTCCCCACCCCCCCTTCATTCTCCGCCAACAGAGCCCGAGCTCACTCGATCACTTCCCCTGATTCTCCTGCTAAAGTCGATGATTCGCCCGTAGGAAGGAAGAAAGGCCATAGTCGATCGGTATCATTCAATCAGGATGTAGAGATCAAAACGATTTCTCCGGAGGTTAATCGATATATCGTCCCTCAACGGAAATTGAGTCTCTCCAGGGTTAATGACGAAGGAATGGAAGTCCTTTCCGATCTGGTATCTCCTATCACTAGACGAGGACCGCCTTCCGCTTTGCTTTTGGGAAAATCCAATTCAACCTCTTCCCTTCGATCTCCCTTCCGAGGAGCACCCAAGTCCGCCCCCGTTCTTCCTCTACAAGCCCGCGGTACATCTCGCTTCTCCTCGACTGCAGCAGCTAGAGGTATATCAATCGCCCCTACCCTCGCCAAATTGAAAGAGAACAAGACCAAGAACTCATCCGGTGCTGCAACTGGATTACCAGGAATGAAGAGTATTTGGTCTGCTGGATTGACTGCTTCCGGAGGATGGATCACGCCAGGTCTAGGAAGTGCCAGGACCCCTACTTCGGCAGCTGCCGCTCAAAGGCAGAGGGGACTGAGTGTGGCCGTCATTAAGGATGGGAAGGAGATGTTGGTCGAGAGTGGACCTATCACGCCTGGGTTACCTTCTGGGCGAAAAGTACAGGATGCGGATGCACAAGGAGATCAGGTTCAGCCTTTATCTGCCAAGAGTCCTGGAAAACCGAGAGAAAGTAAGTCCCGATCTCGTGTATTCTGGTGATGACCTTTGCTGACATCCAGTCATATTGTGTAGATATCACCACACCCCCGGGTTGACATGTACATCCCGTCCCTGTCGATTCGTCCATGATCTCTCCACCCTCCCTGTATCCCCCTCGGTCGATGCCTCAAAGTTGAGAATGCTATCCCCCACAGACGCTACTAAAGGGACTTTCGCCCGCGCTCAGGCAGAAGTCCTTTCTCCGACTCGGGACCTATTCATCAAAGAAGGCGAATCAGGAGTAGAAGTGGAAGTAAGTGAAGCTCAGCCTGGGGAAGTCGTTGTTCTCCATGGAGCTAGTGGAGCCGAGATGGAAGGGGTTGTCTATTACATGAGTGGAGGTGGGAAGGGACCTGCTGGAAAAAGTAGAGTCAAGTTCAAGAGTAAGTCACCATTAGAGCGGAGGGGGGTCGGAGGTTGCCGTGGCAGTAGCTGATGATTAGCTGTAAAGTGTCGGGATTACGTCGAGGGATTCTGCCCATATGGTGATTCCTGCTCTTTCATCCAGTGAGTTCCCTCGATATTCCATAGTGTCTAGACTCACTATCAAGCGATGAAGATAAGCCTGTCGAAGCGAAGAATGTACCTGCCGGTGAAGACAAGCTGGACACGGAAGGTAAGAAGACCGATGACTCTGTCAAAGCACCAAAGGTCAAGAAAGATCGACCAGCACCGATTCAATCCGCCTGGCGTAGAGGACCACCCAAAGCACGCGATGGATTGTCTGCATTCGCAGCTCCTTACTCCTCCCATCCAGTCTCAGTGGATGTCAAAGGCGAGATCAAGCCCGTTGAAATCGTTCAATCACCTACTCCGATTGTTGTCGTTGTCGAGGCCAAACCTGGATCCCAAAGCGCTTGGTCCAAAGGTCCTCCTCTTGTCGTCAAGACTACCCCCGCTTCAGCTCCTTCAATCGAGACCTCCTCGACCGAAGAGCCGGAAACGCCTTCCCAAGAAGTCGAAATCCTCCCTCCTACTCCTTCTTTTGCCCATTTGATGCCCCCTATCTCAGCTTGGACGAATTACTCCAACGACTCTGATCCGGCCGATCAGTGGGATACTGCTCGTCAGAAATCACTAGAATATCCAACCTACCGGCCGTATGATTACGGATACCATCAACAACCTGCTACTGCCATGGCCATGTATCCCTGGGGAATCCCTATGACTCCTCCACCTATGAGAGGGTTTCAGTCTCAGGCACCCCATATTCCCGGCGGACCTGGTGTATTATGGACACCCAATGGTTGGGCAGTGCAGGACGCTGCTATGAAGAAAGTATTGGGGAGGGTTGAGAGGTCTTCGAAAGTTTCGGGAAAGGGTGTGAAGCCCGGTGGTGTTAAAGGGTATTACCGAAGTAAGTCGTCATGATTGTGCTGTTTTAGAGGTGAGAGCTGACTGGCAGAACGTCCATGTCGATTCTTTGCTCAAGGTAATTGCCCTCATGGAGATAATTGTACCTAGTGAGTCCACCCGCTGAGATGTTTGAGCTATGCTGATGATAGCCTACACGTCCTTCCTACCGCTCACGAGAACCACTCGTCTTCCGATTCCGATGAGCCAACCTCATCCTCCACTAAAACCCCTACACTTCCCTGTAAATTCTTCAACTCTCGATCAGGTTGCTTCAACGGCCCTTCCTGTACTTTCCTCCACACCCTCGTTATACCCACTGGTGTAGTCCCAGTCGATAGACCAAGACCATGGCGAACAAGACCATGTCGCCATTTCCAACTTGGCAAGTGTAATCTAGGTGATACCTGTCATTTCGCCCATGTTGTCGATCCCAACTTTACTTATCCGCCGGGATACGAGCCTACTTCAAATACCACTGGAACCTTTTGTGCTCAGTACACTAAAGAGGGGCGGTGTGGAGCAGGAAGAGATTGTAAGAATGTGCATTATTCCGAGGTTGAGGGTGGTGGGTTAGATATAGTAGAGGATCAGGAAGAGATGGCTGCTAGAGTTGAGGAACTGATCAAGATGGTGAAAGAGGGAAACGGGGTAGAAGGGGATAGTGACGAGGATGATGATGATGATGTTGAAATTGTACGTGTTCTATTCCACTGAATGAGTCTGAGCTGATGAAGAAGGTGACTGCCGATACTTCTCTGCGTGGTATATCTCCTCTAGAAGCGTAGTCTGTTTTGTATATCTTGGTTTTTAAAGCATGCACCGTATCATTATTGTATCGTACATCATTCCTTAGATTAGGAATGCAAGTTTTCCCAGGAAAGCAGGCACTGTACCCTGAAAATCAGAAAACTAGTACTTGTTATGCAAATAGCAAATTTTCAGTGTGTGTATGGGATAACCGGGAGGATCCGCACACTCCGCACATGGCAATCTGATTCAATTCAATTCAACCACTCGTTACTCAAGTTCAAGTTGAAACACATCAAGCTATTACTACACTATCATATATATACACCTCGCTGGTACTATACACAACGATTTAAAGAACATCAATACTCGGATGTCGACGCGTTGAAAATATCTGAAATCGGGTTCACAACAACAAAGCGGGTTCCGCCTCCCAAAAACCTCCACTCCGTCTGCCCTTGTCTTTGCATCCAAGTGCAAGGACTTGTGGGTCGACGGATCTTACTAGACAATGACTTCATATAGTCATGTCACTGCTCATGCAGGATGGCACCCGCCTGCTCCATCCCTAGTATCGTTACCAGTGGATACAACCAAGACCGAGCCGAAACCTGCTTTTTACAAGCTACAATTCGGTGATGACGTTACAGGATTCAACTACTATGTTAGGACTACCACGGTTGTCATCGGTAGGAACTGTGTGAGTCCTTATGTGCATATATATGTTCAAAGGCTGATTATGCAGGATATGAAAGGAGCACCATTACCACCACCTGATGAACGGCATCTGGGTGGTCCGACTAAACCACCTCTTGATTTCGAGGATATGAAGCCCGACTTGGGGTTGGCATTTGGATTAGATGGACCTCTGTTAGATGAGAATATGGATGTTCAGGATGTGCCTGTGACGAATGGGGATGTCGTCGGCGAGGCAAGGGTGGAAAGACAGGACACAAACATGGATGCGATTCGCGATCCCACGCCAGCAGCACCGCTGAACATCGAAGCGACACCTCAGGCAACGCCTATGGAGGATGTGATCACGGGGACTCCAGCATTACCGACGATACCAGCTTTGGTACGAACGACATCCGAAGATCAAGTGGAAATCAAGGTTGAACAACCCGAACCGCCCATCGCCACCGATTCTCATACAGCGTCTAGTGCTCCTCCTGAATCGTTCGATCTACTCATCTCGCCTCATCTACCCCAGCGTCCACTCTCAGCACCACCCACTGCGGACGCCGATAAAGTCGACATGACAATATTCGATTCCCTAGACCCCGAAGCACTCGAAGCACTGGTTCTGGCCGCAACATCCGATTCACCTCCTCTTCCCACAATCGTTCCGCCTCCTCCACCACCGCCTATCAGACGAGCATCTGATACATTGGAACACGTTGATGTGGACTTGGGGCCCCTGAAGAGTGTTTCGAGAAATCACGCCAAGATTAGCTATTTTGCGGATCTTGGGCATTTCTGTCTCGAGATTCTGGGAAGAAATGGAGCTTGGGTGGATGATCGATATTTCGTTCGTGGATCTACCGTTCCCCTCAATCAGGGGTGAGTTTAGTTGGTTATCGTGATGGGAGAAAGCTGACCAGTAGATCCCAAATTCAGATCGCAACTCGTATATTCAGTTTCATTCTGCCCCCTTCTCCCGGTTCTTCGCCGTATGGTACACCATACGATATGTCATACAATCTCGAAGAATTACCTTACCCATACAACCTACCAGCCCAGGACCTAGGCTATCAAGAATTCTTTGGAGAAGGTGGACCAGGTCCTTCATCCGCTGCGGCTCTCGCTACTCGATTCCCGGACCAATACAACGTATTTTCAGCACCTGATGGACATGGACTTGGTTTCTCGATGGAATCTCAGAACTGGCTTGAAGAATGGTCAGATGGTCGTTCGAGATCTGAAAATTCTGATTCTAATTCCGATTCCGATTCCAGTGATTCTGATTCGGATGAAAACTCGGATGATTTCGATGAAGCGAGTGAAGAAGATGATAGCTCCAGTGGAGAGGAGCAGGCATTTGTGGATACTCCTAGACCGGCTACGAAAATCAAGATTAAATTGAAACGACCAATACCGCCTCCTACTGCTGAATCGGATTTATCGTCAGTCTCGAGTGATGAGGAGATCGAAGTGGTTCCTGTCAAAGGCGTCAAGAGTAAATCTGGAAAGAAGGTCTCGCCTGTCAAAGGTGCGGTCAAGCAATCTACGAAATCCAAGAAACAATTGGCTGGAAAGGGAACAAAGGCCAAGGTGGAGACTATGGACGTGGACGATGTGGAAGTGGCAGAGGATACGACTACGCTGAATGATGTCAAGGATAAAGATGTCGAGATGGACAAAGTCGAGAAATCGAAACCGAAAGCTACGACGACAAAGAAGGAATCGAAAAAGAAAGCGAAAGCTGCCGCTGCCGCTGCTGCGGCTTCGACGGCTCCTGCTCCCGAAGTTGCTGCTCCACCTCAGCCTACCGAGCCACCTCCTGCAATGACACTTGCTCAGTTGGAAGCGGCGAACCCTCCACCTCCACCACCTATTGCTCAACCACCGCCACCTCCTGTTCCTACCCTCGCCTCGATCCCTTCTGCTCCCACACCACAACAACCTACCGCTCCACCTCAGGCAGTTCCAGGTCAAGCTGTCCGTCCACCCGTCCCCGTTCGACCTCTCCCTATCGCCACTCCATCCTCTTCAAATACTGGAACTCCCGAACCTCAGAAACCATTCTACCTCACTGAACTCATTGAAACACCTGGCCGGCCTGGTCATATTGTCGTCAATGTCCCCATTCCACCATCCGGTGCGGGACCACGACCACCTCCCGGTCCGCTAATTGGCCTTGACGGCGAACCTTTCATTGGCCCACCTCCTATCAAACCCACATCGACTTTTGCAGTCATCATTCATCGAGCTCTACTCTACCTCCCTCGAGGTCGTGGAACATTGGGAGAAGTATGTAACTGGGTAGCTGGTGAATGGGAATTCTACCGTCTGAATATCGATAGTGGATGGCAAAATTCGATTCGGCATAATTTATCCCTCAACAAGGCATTCTTAAAAGTACCTCGTATACCTGAAGATGATCCAGAATCCAAGGGGAGTGTATGGATCATCGATCCGAAAGAAGGACCGCTTTTCGAGGAGAAACAGAGGAAGGACGCAATGAAGGCAGAAGGTAAAGGAAAGAATACGGATGTAAGGCGTGAAAAGGAGAGGATACGGGTTGAAGAGCGACAAAAGAAATTGAGGGACATGTCGCAAGATCAACCTGGTTCCAATCAACAGTCTAGGCCAATGCCACCCAATCATCACCCGCACCCTCATCCACATCCGCATCCCCATCCACACCATCAACAACATATGCAGCCTCAACAACGACCTGTTGCTACCCCTGTTCGACCCACACCGAGACCAGTCAGTACACACGCGACTACCGGTATTAGTAAAGGTTTACCTGCAAAGGGTAAGATTAGCGTCAATATCACTACGATAACCCCTCAACTTCGTCAGAAATCAGTAATCGCCACTACGGATCAATCTGGGAAATTGCTACCATTCACGTGTGATGGTACTATCCTCACTCTGGATCAAGCTACCTTTGGGCATCTCACAGCCGAGATTGTGGAGAAGTTGTCGGTTCTAGGTCCAGCTCAAGCTGTAGAAGTTATTTCAGCATGGGTCATCAGTAAAGCCAAGCAAATGGCTGCTGCAGCAGCTGCCTCTGGTAAAGCTGTGGGCAATTCCCTCGGTCGACCGCCTAGACCGCCTCATAACCCAAACGCCAATGGTCAAGCTGTAAGACCCCAACATGGTCAAGCTCGACCACCGCCTCCCAAGGTATCGCCAGGAGTGAACACTCAGCCGCTCAGACCTGCTCCTCCGGCTCAGGCGAATGGAAGGCCTCCCGCCCCATCGAATACTACGGCTCCCCCGAAACCTGCTGCTCCAGCTTCGTCTACCACTGCTGGCGTGAATACGAACACCAGTACCACCGGTAATGTCAAGCCACCCGTGCCTACGGCTTCCGCTCCTACTTCTACTCCCAACCCAGCGCCGGCACCAGCACCGAAACCCAAAGTCGTTGGTCCTGCACCTCCTGGTGCTGGACTGACCAAGGTGATTTCGATGATTGCAGAAGTTGCCAACGCGAAAGGAGATGTCAATATAGTCGGACCACACGCATCGGCTCTACTACGGTACATTCGGGTCGTCGGCGTGGATATTGATTTGAAAGTTGCAGATCGGATTTGGGCGACTGGTATCTTACCGGTACTTCCGCCAAAGAAACAGGGTCAAGGAGGAAAAGTCGGGCCAAAGCCAAATCCAACGGCAAATGGCGCTAGACCACCAGTTGCAGGAGGACCTGCTTCTGCGAATTCAGCTGTGGCTGGCGGTTTGAAGAGGAAGATTGATAGCGTGACGGGTCCTTCATCTGGTACGCCACTCGCTCCCTCGACGTCCAATGGAACGGCGCCTAGCCCTGGGTCTGCAGCTGGAGCTGGAGTGGTGAGTAGACCCGTGATGGGTAGTGCTGCCGCTCCAATCACTGTGGATGGAGGATCGGAAATGAAAAAGACGAAACTAGAAGGTGTCACTGAAGTCAAGTAGGGTTCTGAAGTTTTCCAACATATAATAGTCTCCCATTCGGTTCTCGATTCGACTGCATAGTTTGTACTCGTACGCAATTGTTTGGTTGTAATACAGTACTTTTACCACCATGTATTGTTACTGTTTGACTTGACTGTTTGCAGATGATGCCGGTTTTCTCGGCCCGGGGTCTATATTCATTTTGCTGGAATCGAGTCTTGATGAAAATACTTGACCATGATTGGATAGAAGGTATTACTGGAATCAATATCCTTACGTCATGACCCCTGATTACAAATGATGAATTAATGCACTGGATGACAACGGTACACTAAGGGTAAATGTATAAGTAAGCAGCTTTATATCTCATCCACTGTCTCCCTTATACATCACCTACCATCCATATATATCCAAGATGGCAACAGCAGCAGTAAAGAACGCAGCACAGTCTGGTGAGTCGCAGATACACGTCCAGAATATAGACTAATACGTTAGTGCTAAACACCGCCGTCGGGGATGCCAAGACTCGACAGATGGAAGGCTACACCCAGCATCAGGACAAGAATACCCCCTTGACCACCTACTTTGGAACCAAGATGGCAGAGACTGATGTGGCTCTGAGGGCAGGGGCTAGAGGACCAACCGTATTGGAAGGTGCGTTTCTTCGACTGCACACTTATTTTCCACTTTTGCCTCCCATTCCTATCCTGCGCCTTTGTACTTGGATGGGATGACATGCTGATACGCTATAGACTTCCACAACAGGGAGAAGATCAGTCATTTCGACCACGAGCGAATTGTGCGTATAGCATAGAAACACCCTGTACTCGGATTGCTGATGTATAGCCCGAAAGAGTGGTTCACGCTCGAGGAGCAGGAGCATTTGGAGAATTCAAGCTTCATACTCCTTTAACCGGAATCACCACCGCCAAGATCTTGACCGATACCTCAAAGACTTCGCCCGCCTACGTGAGGTTCTCTACTGTCAACGGGTCGAGGGGATCAGGTGACACTGTGAGTGATCTCGTACAACGAAGGTGGCAAATTTCCTAATGTTTAGGTCCGAGATCCTCGAGGTTTCGCCGCTCGATTCTACACCGACGAAGGAAACTGGGATCTTGGTGAGTGCCTTCTTAGGTGTCGAGGATGTTGCTGATGAGATAGTCGGTAACAACATTCCCATCTTCTTTATTCAAGGTTAGTCTCCGATACTCGAGCACCGGGACTAACGGCTGACCAGCAGATGCCATCAAGTTTGTCGACCTTGTCCATGCCGTCAAGCCGGAACCTCACGTCGAGATCCCTCAGGCTCAGACCGCTCACGACAATGCCTGGGATTTCATGTCACTTCACCCTCAATCTACCGCCATGCAGCAGTGGATCCTCTCTGATCGAGCTATCCCTCGATCATTCCGACACATGCAAGGTTTCGGTGTACACACCTTCCGACTCATCAATGCCGAAGGCAAGAGTACTTTTGTCAAATACCACTGGATGCCTCATCTAGGTACTCACTCTCTCGTTTGGGACGAGGCATTGAAGTTGGCCGGACAGGACCCCGATTTCCACCGACGAGATCTGTACGATGCTATCGAAGCTGGAGCTTTCCCCAAGTGGGAGCTCGGAGTCCAATTGGTCAAGGAGGAAGATGAACACAAATTCGACTTCGATCTACTCGATTCAACCAAACTTATCCCGGAGGATTTGGTACCAGTCCAAAAGATTGGTACTTTGACATTGAACCGAAACCCGGTCGACTACTTCACAGAGGTTGAGCAGGTCGCTTTCTGTACTCAACACATTGTTCCGGGTATGGACTTTTCAAGCGATCCTCTCTTAGCAGGAAGGAACTTTTCTTACCAGGACACCCAGTATGTCCCCAAACGTTCACGTACAACGGAACTGACTGTCAGAATCTCACGAATCGGAGTCAACTTCGGAGATATCCCGGTCAACCGACCAGTCTGCCCATTCTCGACCAACTCTCGAGACGGTGCTATGCAAATGACTAGCAAGTCCAACCGACAGTCATACCACCCTAACCGATTCGACGCCGTCCCAACAGTACCCAAGGAGCAGGGCGGTTTCGAGTCATACCCCGAGAAGGTCGAGGGTATCAAGGCTCGAATTCTAGGACCCAAATTCAATGTCAGTCCATCACCTAGGTCTGTCGTGGCGCAAGACTGACAATCAGGAGTACACCTACCAAGCAACTTTGTTCTACAACTCCATGTCTGGACCTGAGAAGGCCAACATTATTGCTGCTGCTCAATTCGAATTGTCGAAATGTGAGGAACATATCGTCCATCAAAACGCTATCAGCCGATTCAACGAGATCGACCATGATTTCGCACTTGCCGTTGCCGAAGTCTTCCCTGCTGTCAAGGTACCCGAGGGCAAGCCCAACCACGGTCAAAAGTCAGACTTCTTGTCCCAGATCACTGGAAAGAACCAGGGTATGTAGATGGATGCTCTCGTTGACCGAGCACAGCTGATTCACAGTGTTCACTGCCGAGGGTCGAAAGGTCGGAATTTATGTACTACCCGGATTTGAGTACTCGACCGTCTCTGCGCTCCAGAAGGAATTCATGGCTGCGGGTATGATGGCCATGATCGTCGCACCAGCTACTGGACCTGTCAAGTCCTCTTCGGGTCAGACTCTAGATGCCCAATTCACTTTCGAAAACTGTCGATCTACCTATTTCGATTGTGTAGTCTTCCCAGGTGGACCGGATGATTCAGCCGACTACGCCAAGAAATTCAAAAACGGTCGATTAATCCATGTGATTAGGGAACAGTACATGCACCTGAAGACTATTGGTGCGACTGGAAACGCTATTCCTTGGGTCGCCGATATGTGTCTACCTGGAGAATTCAGTGCGGATGTCAAAACTTCGAGTGATGTCGTTCAGGAGAACGGTTGTGTGTTTGTGAACAATGTTGGAACTGGGGTCGAGTTTGCCAAGAAGTACATTGACGGTGTGGCTCAGCATAGGTGTTGGGACAGGGAGGTTGCTCACATTGCTGCTTAGATCGAGGGGATTTCATGGGTTCAAATAAAGGACACGTTATGTGAAGTTACAGTACTGTAGGACGGGGAAAAACAGGAAGATGCAAATATCTGTATATGTCTCATGTCTCTCCACGTCCCGCACATCATTACTGCCTTCCAACTCATTTACATGTATTGCAAGTCTCATTCAAGGTGACTGCTTTACTTGCCTGGATCCTCCAATCGTACCCACCGGCAAGATGTAGCACAAAACGTCCACCAAGATGTTCATCGGCCCTTCCCGACATTTGCCATCCTCGCCAACCCACCGAGTCCGTCACGATCAATACTAATCGAAGTGGCTCGCTTGAAGATGATCGACGCGTGGCACAGTTGCATTCACTACCGGGAGTCAAACGATATATGCGATGGAGTTCCACGGATGGAGCTTGATCACGAGTGAGTCTCTGGTCAAGATGCTGTTGTTTAAGTCCGTTCTACAGGAAGATAAGCTTAGTGCCAATCCTGTCCATCTCGTTTCTCTTTCTACTATGCCGGACTCTCGACAAGCCTATGCCGCTAGACACCGAGCTCATTTGTCTACAAACCCTTCCCTCTCAATAGACTCCTGGCTGTAGTCGATCTTTGCCTGACGCCAAGGACCAACCAATCCGGTTTCCCATCTTGCTGGGTGGCGTTCGTCGATCCACCATGGAAGCCAGCTGCAAACATTCGTTCCGACTTCCCATCACCTTCAGGATCAGGCAGAGTGCCCATCCACGAGCTCTGTAAAGGTCTGTCGGTGGGGTTTCATGGTAATCTCATGGGGTGCCAGTACTTTGTCTGTACCCCGGCGGTCATTACCCGGAAACAAGCATTAGTGGGGCTATTGCTTAGTAGGGATCTAGGCAGATATCGGAATCGATCCGGGTGGCGAGAATTTAATGCCTTTCAGCTCTGGGCCTTCGTAGTAGCTGGCATAGATCGAGATCTGGTGGGGTTCCCGAACGGTATCGGCCGGGTTGTACCTGAAGAAGCTTACAACCACCCTCGGAGGAGGGATATCTGGAACCTCCGTCATTACTGAGACTTCGCGCATGATGGTGTCGGTCTGCATGGTTCGCACACGTGAGAGGTCGTAGTAGAAGAGTAACATACCGAGCGGATTGAAAATACGAACGGAGAATATAGCCTGGGGTGAATACGAGAACGACAATGCCACGAAGACTCGTGGGACAAAGGTAGTCCGCGGCCGACTCGGCTTTGGGGGCGATGACCAGGCCCCAGCGGATGAACGTGAACTATGTGGGCGAGACGTCTCTACTTGGGCAGCATCCACTGCGAACCCGACGAATGACATGATAGGACGGCGTGAATGATAAGCTGTGAACCTTTAGATAATGGCTCGCGTCATCGATGACGATGGTCATGAACGGAGACCAGGGCGATACGGCTTTGGCCAAGAGCTCGATCGACTTGGAGACCGCTCAGGTACAGCCTAGACATACGCAATGCTGATATGCCCAAGGCGTACATAGGATCATGAAGAGAACTGCGCTACCAAGTACTGACTGACCGAAGTTGGGCTGAGTGGCGCTCCGAGGTCCGTGATGATGAAGTCAATCAAATTCGGCGCCGTAACATCCACGGTCGGATTCCGTCTTTCCATATCCTCTCCTAGCTCCGGTCTCCCCCTGCTATCGGTCTTCAATTCATCGGGTCCAGGTTTCGAATGTGATGGGAACGAGAGAGGAGGTTCCGGTATCGTCGAGTCGGGATGACGGGGCATTGGGAGGTCCGTCTGAGAGAGTGGAAAATGACGCAAGAATTTGTACGATTCGGCCAAGGCGTAGAAAGGTTTCTGAAAAGCTTTGGCGACCAATGCGACCTGGTATGTTCCCACTGCAGATACGAGTGCCTGCTTGTCAGTGGGAAGTGTATCATTGACTGAAGAAACCTACTCCACTCTCCACGACTGCCTCGGATCCCACTAGTACTAGATCCACTCGTTCCATGACGTATCCGACAGCGCTGTCCAATACAACGGTACAAGGTATACCATTCGCAGTGAGGATCTGATGTGTTTTCATCCTGCAAGATCAGTACCGCCCGTGTACACCTTATCGCTACCCACCCTAGACATGATGGCCGAGCTTCGGTGACATAGACCTGTATACGCTTGTTCTGCGCGTGTGCCCTCAAAATCGACTGAATCACCGTCCGCGAGTAGCTGTGAGTCAAGATCTGCCATATCAGTGAGCGAATGGGACAAGTGAGGACGTTTGCCTCACCGTAGCATCATCGCTCAGGAAATCGACAGCCAGAGCAGCGATCTTCTCACGGCATTGTGGTGCGGTAGCGTTACAGAAAGATCGTCCTTGAGCGATGAGACTTCGCTTGTAAACGGGAAAGTCCTAGCGAGTTAGAATGCCCAATCCCATGTTAATGGATAGACATACGAGGTCTCCCGGACGCGATAGTGAGAAGAATCTCTCCCAAAGTTGACATCCTGCCCTGACACCAAGTGATGATTGGGTATTCATGAGCGTTTCGCGGCCGACCTTGACATCTTCGGCGAGTCCGAAACTGGTGGTTGCTGCACAGTCAGAGTGGTGAACATTGTACCATCTCAGATGGAGGCTCACCTGTCGAGGACTCCATGAGCTCCACAAGAGCCAGGATGGCAGCGATGGGATGGGGTACCTGATAAATCAGTCTTCGTTGAACACGCGCGAGAAACACCCACACTATGGTTGCTTAATGCTTTCCGGTACGCCGCGACCACATCAAAGTCTTTGTTCCTGTGAGCTGTACTTGATCTCGCATGTGACGAAGGGCCCGCGGCTGACAGTGGTGCGGGTGGTAACGGTACTACAGACATTGTGAAGATGTATGATATAGGTTAAACAGGTGGAATAGTGCTACAATTGACTCATTTCTATGACCAACGGAATCAATCATCCCCCACGGGGAGCTTGATGACGATGAGCGATCTTTCGACAGCGACAAGCCATCTTTCGATAACGATATCAAGCAGCTGAGAAGATCAAGATGCCGGCTTGGCAAGTAACACCAATCCAGGCAGTGAAGAAAGTGTGGGAGAAGATCGCGCCTTTGCAGCTGGCAGAACGTAGTTGGGACAATGTTGGAATCATGATCGGTGGGTCAATTGCTTACACGATTGGGTGATCGCTCACATGTTAAGAATCGCCTGTGGCCAACGCTGCGCATAGACAGGTCCTTTTGACTATCGAGTAAGCTGCTACATACCTCTTATACCTGTGATCAGCTGATGTGTCAGTCTAACGACAGCTGTCTGCAATGAAGCCCTCAATCTACCTCAATGTTCAGTCATTGTCTCTTACCATCCTCCAGTAAGCTTGCCATGCCAGCATTACGGCCGCAGCTGACAGATAAGATCTTCCGAGGTCTCAAATCAATGACCTTAGCGGACCCTCTGCAGGCGTCTCTACTGCGTCTATCAGCAAAAGGCATTTCCGTCTTTTCCCCTCACACCTCCCTCGACGCTACACCGAATGGCATCAACACCTTCCTTATCCAGCCGTTTGTACAATACGCCAAAGATGGCACCTCAGAAGTGATTAGTCCTCCGGGAGAAAAGGTCAAGGGGTTCGAGGATGCTGGGATGGGTAGAAGAGTGGATCTAGGGCAGGGACTGGAAGTTGGAGAGGTCGTGCGGATGGTGAAAAAGCACCTGAATGTGGAGCACGGTAAGCTTGTATCCGTCAGTTTGCAGAGCGAGGTCTAACAGTCAGTCCAAGTCGCTACGCCTCGAGACGAATTACCTATCGAGTCAATAGCAGTCTGTGCGGGATCGGGTAGGTCTAGGCTCAGCCCATGAGATTTAGCTAATATCGCAGGAGGCAGTTTGCTCAAGGATGTCCCGGCAGATTTACTGCTCACAGGAGAGATGTCACATGTTGGTAAAACTTGGCTACTGAGGAGTCAGCTGACCAAACAGCATGAAGTACTAGCAGCTGTCGCCAAGGGACAAGCTGTCATCCTGACGAATCACTCAAATTCAGAGAGACCATATCTTACTCAAGTCCTGCAGAAATGGCTACAGGATGAACTTAACAACGATCATCAAAGCCTTGATCGGTACGACCACACGAGAGATACAGAGATTACGAGCATAGACTCAGAATGGGAAGTCCTGGTTAGTCAGGAGGATCGAGATCCCTTGCGTACAGTCTGATGTCCATTGCTGCAAGCAAGCCATGCAAGTACATCTATGCAGTGATACAATCTATGCCAGACTCTTTGAGCCTTCTATTCTCTCGACTCAAACACCTCTCGGTCGAGGCCGGATTCAACATAGTCCCAGTCCACACCTTGATTGCCGTATACTCCCTCATAGGTATCGATGCTAGCCCTAGCGCAGAATGGCTGTAAAGAATACAAGCTCGTCAGGTGGTCAACGTCCGTAAGACGAGGACGGCGTAGGGCTGTCGTGTCATTATCGTATACATCCAGAGGGATGAACGCATGAGGAGTCTACGTATCAGCGCCGATCGTCGTCCCAAAGTGTATTACTCACTTGCGTATGCTTATGCTCGCTCAAGATCTCGGATAGGCGATCCATGATGGATTCAGGCAAGAAATCTTCAGGCGGGTACGCAGCATCCGTGGTATCAGTGACAAACATCCACTGATGACTATCACCATCAGCTATCTGATGGAGGACCTCATGTGGTAGCTCACATCTGAAAGTCCTCGGACTGAATTATGAGGAGTAGGTCGAGGAATTTACAAGCAGCCAACACCAGTGCCAAGTCTTCCGAGTTGTCTGCTGGAGGATCATCCATCGTCCCCTCAAACACCTTGAGCAGTTCGGTTAGGATGACAGGCCAGAAGTTGGTCAAGTGCTGGGGCGAAATCCGGCACATCAACACTCTGAGGCAGAGGTAAACCTATCCGGTCAATCTATCATCTAGCATTTCGCGATGTAACTGACCTCGCTGTGTACCCTTGGCGAGACGACATCGGTGCGTAGTATATCCACCAGCTTCTCCTGTATGCTGGGCAGCTGGACGAGGTAGTGATTTATCTCTGCTGCCAGTAGCACAAAAGTCAACCGACGCAGATTGAGTGACCGAGATATCATCTCTTGTTCTCGGTTCGTGAATATATTGGACGATGGACCAGCGGTGATACGGGCTGTTCGTAAGAATCTTGTTGAAAAACCTCCGGATCACTCACTCAGAAGCTCTCCGAAACGCTCTTTGTCGCTGTCCATCAAGCCGCAAATGAGGGGCTTCCACAAAGTTGCCAATGATAATTTGACCTTGAAAAATTGTTGATCGTTGAATGCCTCGCCCACCTGAAGTCGCCAAGCTTTAGTAGCCGAAGGCAACTTGGTCAATTCGAACAGGACTCGAAGTACCGTAGCATCCACGCTTGTTGTCAGTTCCATTTCAACTAAGCAGGCGGAAGCTTACCCTTGGCGTCGGAAGGCAGGTACAATGAGACCAGACGAGATTGAGTTGGCCGCGTTTGCGATCTTGTCATTGTCTGCCAAGAAAGCCCTTAGGTCTGGTACGACCCTGTCTGCGACGAACGCCTGGATATCGCGCAGTCCATCATGCTGGCCGTTCTCGGTCTTCTCGTGATCCGACTGCGTACCATCACGCTTCCAGACGATGATCTCCGCCGACCGACCAGCAGTTGAAACGACCCCATCGAGTAGCTTGAGATAGACGTCCTGCAGATCCCGTCGAAGTCGGCGGTCTTCTAGAGCGCTAGTTGACGAGACAGTTTTGCTGAGAGTGGTGACACATCTCAAGACAGGATACAGTTGGGCTCTAGTAGACGGATTTGACGTGGAGATGACGCCTCGGGCAAAAGTGAACGATGTGTTCCAAATCTGTAGTGCGATTGGGGCTTCAAGTCGCGAGATGTAGACTTCCAGGAATCCCATGAATGCTGGATCGGATCTAAACCGTGAGCTGAGATCAAGCGGAGACCCTGGACTGCTCACGAAGCCTCGCTTGCTCGACTCCCCTGGCGGCCAGTAACGCCTTCACTGATGATCTCCACCACTTTCTGAGCGGAAGGGGCGAGTCTATCAATGCATTCGAAAATTGCTTCGTCCTATATCATTCAGTAGTGGAACTGCCTCGAGGGAGAGCACGTACGGCAATATCGGGCGAGTGGGCAGCCCATACCTGCACTATACTTCCGATAACAGCGGAAGGATTGGCTGTGAACATCTTCTCAAGAACCGATCGCGTGGTCATTCGGATAGGCGAGTCAACCGGCTTGGACACGCTTGATCCGCTCGATGCATCCTGCTTGCTGGTAGCTGACCAGGTGAGGAGGAGAGCATTGATGGCGTCATCGAGATATTGTACAGTGTCCGCAGTCTGTTTATCAGCGATGTTTTCCCGAATGGGTGATTGGCAAACCTTGTCGTTGATGGGTGCTTCGACAGTGAAGACTCCAGATACCAGACCCATTAATCCACCTTCTCCTTGAGACTTCTGCCCTTCCTCGCCATGTGTCCTCTTCTGTCCACCAGCAAGAACAAGAATTACCAATCGTTCCAGACCAGCCAAAATGAAAAGCACTTCTGATTCCGAGAGTCCCGAGTGTACACCCCTAGAAGCGATACTTTGGTAGACTGCCTTGAGTTGAAGAACATCCCGTCTAAGTTGGTCCGAGAAGCACTCGCAGAGCATCAAGACCAGTGAAGGACGGCTCTCAATAGATGGAGTGATGGCGAGTACAAAGTCCACCCAGTGTCGGAGTGAAGACCTATTTTGCGGTGATGAGACAGCTTCGATAATGGCCTGGACGAGGGCCAACTCGAATTCTGATTCAGGGACTATTTCTGTCTTTTCGAGCACCGATCGCTTGCGCTGATGCTTCAGTCTTGAGGTATTGCTATGTGTCATTGCGATCTGGAGTAGTGAGAGCATCTGTGGCTGGAGGAGAAGATGATGCTGCCGGGTGCTTTGTCGTAATTTCTGTACCAGACAATCCTTGGTGATGATGATGATGCCGTCTGAAGTGTTGGTATCGCTTATGAGAAGTCTTAAGAGCTCAAGCGAGACACTCTGGACGCGAAGGATTGCTTTGAAGTCGGTCACAGCACTCGAGGTTCCAATCTTGCTGGTAGGCTCGATCTCCAAGAAGGCGATCGCCCTTTCTACAATGAGCTCGAGGTAGGTCTTCGAGTCATCTTGCATCAGTCATACACGTTGCAGCAAGCTTACCGTTTTGAGCCAAGCTGAGGATACCGGGATGCACAGACGAAGCCAGCGAAGTATTTTGACAGGCTTTTCGTATTGAGGCCCCACCAAATCGCAAGATCGTGCATAGCGTCTCCAAGAGATATCTGAACATCTCGTATTCTCGGGACATGACAAGCAAACGGCTGAGGATCGGGTCCAGTACGCGGAAAGGCGATTGCAAGTTTGACTTGATCCATGACTCAGCTTCTTGTCGGACTAGACGATCATGATCATTGAGAGCATCGACGATCATCAGGATCGAGGTATAGAACAATTCACCGGGTAACATCGAGTCATCTGCTCATCAGCCTGGCCGACCGCTTCGTTGTAGGACTTACCGGTGAGACGCCACAAGACACCAAAAGCTGCATAGGCCTCGGCTCGACCCCGCTTGTCGGCCACACGTCTCGACGTGACAGTCTCTAGTTGCTGTACATCCGCAAGCTGATTACACTCCCATAGTAGCTCGACCGCTCTAGAGTGATAGAACCCGAAATCGGTTTGAAGATATCGAAAAAGCTGATCGTCAGCTAGATTAGCACTGATGACTTACTGTATCTAACATGTTGGTCATGATTGTCGAATGAGATCGATCCAGATGAGGTCTGAAAGCAGAAGAGCGGCAGGCCTTGAGCATTGATGAGATCATGGCGTCAACGACTGGGAACGACTTCATATTCGACAGAGATTTGACGATCGATCCGATCCAAGCTCGACCTTGAACATCCTTCAAAGAAGGCGGCTCTTGGTCGAGTAGGCAATCAACCAGCTCCAGGACGACCAACTGGGTCTCAGAGGCTGTCGAGCTGTCGGACAGCGATTTTGAAGAGAGCTGGAAGACTTTAGATACCAGCTGTGACGGGACCGTAGCTTTCACCTTCTCCAGCAAGTCGGCCAAGGGAGGGTTCGCCGTTCTGTATACCTGAGTGGACCACGGCCCTTCGTCTTTAAAGCTCGTCCTGTCGACCAACTCAACTCGACTCCAGAAATGTTCCGGTATCAGTCTTAGTAGCTGCAGAGCCAGTCGGCTGTGGACGATATTGGTCTGACCAGACGACGACTGATGATTAGCGGTTGCCGAACCACCAAACTCACAATCAGATGATCCAGCAATGAGTCCAGAACCACAGGCATATGTAGCGATAGAATCTCCTCGTCATGTTGTCGGACGGAGCTTAAAATCCAAGCGAACAGCTTCGAAGACTATGAAGTCAGTTCTGGACCGCTCTCATCATCACTAGGAAGACTTACAAGGGTATTTTGACCATCGATACCCATTTGGAAGCCATCGTACAATGCCTTCCAGACGATGATTGGTTCGACCGCTTCGTAGACCGCAGTGGCTGTGTCGAGCATCTGAAATGAGCATACTATCGAGAAACTGCATCACGACGTACCTCGCCTCTCATGTCCGAAGACACTCTCGGCAGCCCGGCGCGGATAGCCTCCAGAGCCGGAACTGCCAATTGGTCACTCAGCGAGGCGCCGACCTCCCATCGGTCCAATAAGGACAAGAACACTTTGAAAGGTCTTTGTGCATCATACGGTTGCGAGTCAACACCAAGATTCTCCATGTCGTTCTACTTGTCAGGTAAGGAGCCGATCTCGAACGTACTTTCAGCACTGTGACCAGCATATTCAAGCCATATGTCCTGAAATACGAAATCTGCTTCTCCGGCGCGTCCTCCTTGCCCAGCAGCCAGGTGTATACCCTCCGACTAAGCGAGACTTCTCGCTGCAGTACCACCGAGCAGGCTGCACGCATGAGGTGTTGTCGATCCTTGTCCTCGGCTTCCCTATACAATCAGTTTTATCTCCGATGCTTACCTACTTGAAAACGCTTCCATCCAGTGGTGTGATCCTAAGTAGCAGATCTAGCCCGTTCCTTCTGACCAACATGTTTTCATCCTCCAATGCTGCAGCAACTCCTCGGACCACCAAGCCTACATCGGATGAATCAGCGACAGCTTCGGGTGCGTTGGGAATTGACTTTGACAGGTAATTCAGCGTGGCGAGGCGGGAGGAAGGGCTCGATATGAGTGTGAGGAACATATTCTGCAGGAAGAATCCGGGCGAGACAGCGTCAGAAAGCTTGCTTAGAAGCGAGTATACCTGAGCGGTCAGCACTTTTACGACAAAGATGCAAGTCTTACCCTGTCAAAGAAGTCCCCAGTCTCCTCTTCGATTCCTGGTAGCAATGCCAGTACCAGTGCCTTAGTCGCTGGTCGCAGATCCTCACCCAGGGGCAAGTAATAAGTCTCGTATAGACTGATCAAGATAGGCCGGACAGAAGTAGCGGCCGCTTGAAAGAAAGGAAATAGGCCAGAAGACCATACAAGAAGGTCCCGACGTAGCCCATCTCCCTGAGCCGTCAGTAGACATTCGATGACGGTAACGAATGGGAGACTCACGCCAATCGTACTGAATATGTAGGCATAGACATCTAGAGCTCGCTGGTGAACTCCAGATGGTAAAGCCGGATTTAAGCATTGCGCGAGACGTTTTGACACGATGAGCTTCCTTGGTATCTCGGTATAAGGTGGTGTTGCCGACTGCAATGTCTGCCCGTCAGGTCCGTCGGTCCCACAAAAGCTTACCTTTAGCAATCGCGAGAGAAAGCTGATAAAGTCCGCCCACTCATTGACATTTTCAAAGCTCGCCAGACTCTTATCTACCGCAGCAGCAAGCTTCTTGTACTTTGCATCACTAGCTAGCAGACTAGTGGCAGCTGCCTTTCCTATCCTGCGCCTCTGTTCCGGAGTCGTCCGTCCGCTTGACGTGGGTGTCTGCTCATCTGCATATGCTGTCTCATTCGTTGCCGAGGCGGAGGATGATGCTCTGTTCCTACCGGGCATCATGAGCTTTGCTAGGCGGCCATGTGAGGCGGGACGACGAAGGCCTCCGCTCGGCGAGGTCGGCCGGGAGGAAGGGGAAGACAGCGTGGAGTGCGGTGAGGTCGCCGAGATGGTCGGTATCGAGTCGGACATCCTGCAGTCCACTTCGTCTGCAGCACAATCTCGGCGCTGGCGTGACCGGATATGCTGCTATACGCTGTCCGAAATGTATTTGAGTGAACAAGAGGGATGTATAGTACCGAGAGACCTGCCAGGTGGAGGTAAGTTGTTTCGGGTCACGAGGTGACCGTACGATCATTTACCGTCACTTCCCCACTTTTACACTATCCCACTTCTGCTTGCGTAGTGTCCTAGAGGACTAGCCCAGGTAGATCTCCCTCTGGGAAACATCCGCTGCGCTTATCAGACGCCTACGCCTACGACCAAGGACAGTCTCACTGTCGGATACGCAGATGACCGAAAGGCGGAATGCGTCTCGAGAATCTTGACGATGGCAGCAAGTGAGCCCATTCTTCTAGCATGATAGTTAGGCTTTAGCTGATAGCAAAGGCTAGAGGCAGCATGGCATGAAGCCCTCGAGGGATCTCTATCTTACTTTCGAGCTCTGCTGCAATCATCCAATTCCTCGGCCTGGAAGCCGGTCCAAGTTCTTCCCCTCACCTCGTCAACAGTGGCACATGACGCCCCATCACCATCGACTAGTCAGAGGAAGCTTGGAAGTATCTCAGCAACTGATGTCAAAGTCTTTCGCCGATCTGGTAGGGGTGGAGAGGTCTTCAGAGCTGTTGCGGAGGTAGATTGTGGTCCGGATGTCGGAATTGAGGACTTTCGAGGATGTTTGGTGACTCCAGAAACTAGGCCTATGTGTGAGTGCTACCATCATGATCAGGCTGATGAGCAGGGGACCGAATGGTGGAGGAGGCCATGACAGAGGACCTGCTCGATGCTCACACTCGCGTGACTCGAACCCGATTTAGACTAGGATGGCCATCGAGTCCAAGGGACGCCATCACGATATCTAAAACATTGATAGATCAGCGGACGTTGGTCGATATCTCCACGTCACTCCCTCGCTCTCGGCATGAGCCCGCCTATCTGCGACCAGCTCCGCCATATGTACGAGCTCACGTAACACTACTCGCTTGGTTCATACAGCTTCCAGGTAGCGCGACCGATCTTTCTCCAGGAAAATGCAGGATCACATGTTTCTGGTCATGGAACCCAAAAGGAGCCTGGGCAGTTGGTGGAGGAGTACCTCAGCATCTACCTTCCTTGATGGTGGGATTGGTGAACCAAGTTCGCGATGGTAGCGAGAAAGTACCGGTTCTACTGGATTACGGACCGGAAGTGAGCTTTGGCAACGTCTCTTACGATCCGGTCAGAGTCACCCTCGGCGTGGGGTATGCCATCGTTGCGGGCGGTCACAGTGGAGATGGACACGTACCTAGGAGACAGGTCGAATTCGGTATATCTTCCACCGAGAGTTGGGATATCCAAATTCACGTCAAAACCCAACACGGCGAAGAATCCCCATCCACATCTTGGACATCGTTTGTCGGCCAATCTCCACCTGTCTCGTATGGTGCTCTTCCGCCCAAACGGCTCATTGTAAGATTCTGCCACGCCCCGTTGACGGACTATGAAGAGCTGGTTAGGGTCAAGGTTTCGATCGAACGCACGTCTTCATCAGCTTCTGGTGTGCGGATCAACGGGATACCTGTGACCATCGAGCCGATGTCCACCCATGTGGACAAGAGACCTCTTTTGGAGGAGACAGCGAGTACGAGCGGCATATCTTTGCGTACCATGAGTACTATGGAACCGATGAGCATCAACAAGATGTCTAGCGAGAGGAGGCGGTCCGTAGATCGCTCTCAAGCAGCAGGGAAAGGTATTGCGGCTCTGATCAAGCGTAACTACATATGTGCGTCCTATTACCTACTCCTCAACTGCCGAGCTGACAACATAGACTTCACGTCTCTGCTACAAGAGCCAGAGCCAAAGTGGCGATCAGTCTTGGACTC
>Ga0265798_10002081_pt1 | contig 29992 bp, 35 predicted proteins | sample P3T30metagenome_FD_192430 | JGI IMG/M metagenome (GOLD analysis project Ga0265798, IMG submission 192430) | Plant litter microbial communities from East Loma Ridge, Irvine, California - P3 T30 | ecosystem: Environmental > Terrestrial > Plant litter > Unclassified | place: USA: California...
CGGCCCGATCCCACCGGTCCTGCGGGGTCATATCTTTGAACGCGGCGAACTCGGGGTCGTCGCTTTCCATCCACTGCTGCTGCACCTGGTTGATGCGCTCGACCGAGAAAACGGCCCAGAGTTGGCGCCCACCAAAAACGAGCGGGAAGGACGCGTAGCGGTTGCGCTTGTAGATCAGCAGCGCCTTTTCAGACGCGTCGGTCGCGATGGTGAAGTCGCCGTTGTAGAGATACTCGGCGAGGTGTTCCGCGGTCAGCTCGTCGGAGAGTGCGAGGTCATTCCAGTCGCGCTTCTCGCCTTCGCCATCGGGGCGGACCTGCGCCGCGCCGGCTTCCCAGCCATCCTCGCGCGCACGCTTTACGAATTTGCGGGTGAAGCTGACGCCGGCCTTGCCGACGTCGAAGGCGAATATGATCTTGGGCGGCGCTTTGCCGAGTTCGGCAGCGGCGCGACGCAGGCGGGCTAGTGCCTCCTCTGGGTAGTTGTTGCAGCTCATAAGGCTGACGGCCGGCTGGCCACCGGTCTGAATCATGGCGATCGAGTCGAAGATGCCCTCCACGGCCCAAATCGTGTCGGCCGCGGCGAGCTGCTCGATCGGCAGCATCGACCACCATTCGCCCTTGTATGATCCGCCGACCGCGAAGTTCGCCTTCTTGTCCCCGAACCGGCCGGGCTGGTCGATCAGTCGCTCCCAATAGGTGCCGGGCAGCTGGAACCTGACGGTTGCCGAACCGATGCCGAGCTTGCGATCGTGATACGCTTCCTGCGTGTAGAGGCCGCGCAGGCCGAGCAGATCGAAACCGCGGGCATGCGAAAGGTAGGCGTCGGCCGCTGCGTTGGGGGCCTCAGCCGTCTTGACGTGGCGCTTCGACCAGTCGTCGAAGATTTCGGGGTAGAGCGTCTTTACGGCGAACGTCTCGCCGCATTTATCGGCACGTCCGCAGCGCAGGATCCACGGCTTATCCGCGTTCGACCAAAGGACGTCCTTTTTGCCGCAGCCGCCATGTTCGGCGGGGCATCGCCCACCGCGCAGGTAGGTGCCCTTAACCTGCAGGCCAAAGTCGGCCTTCAGTTGGAGCAGCAAATCTCTGAGCAAATCTGAACGCATGGGAGGGAGCAATTCTTTCGGACAAGCGGGGGGCGTTCCCGGCGGCGGGGTCGCGCCGGGTCGGTTGAATCAGCAGGGTCGGTTGCGGCCGAGGCCGCGGGGATCAGGTGGTCAGAATGGCAGCGAGCGCGGCGATGACGCCGTTGTCGTCGTGATCGTCGTTAGCGTGCTGGGGCTGGTCATCGTTCGCCGGTTTCGTATCCGGACCGACAAGGTTCGGATTAGCAAAAGGGAGGTGGATGCCATCACGCGGGGTACGGCTAGGGCGGATTGTGCGGATCACGGACAACTGGGCGACGAAGCTGTGCCCGCAATCGCCGTTGGTGCATTCGAGACGGATCTCGCGCACCATGTTCGTTACGTCGGTGCTCGTGCGGACGATCGACTTGGCATCGCAGTGCGCGCAAGTGATCGCGGGCAGTCGGTTAAGCGTCTTCTTCTTACTCACTGGTAACCCCCGGTATTCCCCGCGTTTGACCCTGCGCCGAACTGAAGGAATCGCGGGATGCGACGCAGAAGCGCGTCGAGTACCGACTCGACCTGTTGCGCTTCGACCAGTGCGCGGTTGTGCGCGCGCGGGGAGGCACCGGGTTGAGCGGCTTCAATAAGGGCGGCGCCAAGTTCGCCTGCCTCGCGGACGAACTGCGCCGTGTCGGCTGCGAGCGCGCGGTAGCAGGCGGTTTCGGCGGAATATTCTACACCGACAGCGTGGGCGAGAGCCTCGGTGTACGGCGAGTCCTGTCCACCAGCCGCGCGGTACGCAGCGTCGAGTGCCGCAGCGTGCCGTATGGTTGGCGACGTCTTGTAATTCGGTTGGCTCCAGTAGCGGACGGCGCGTTTCGATCGGCCGGTGATCTTCGCCATGGCAGCCCAGCCGAGCAAACCGGCAATGGTTGTGGTCGCTTGGTCGAATGTTTTGGCGGGGCGCTCGATCGTCACGCGCTTGCCCGCTTCAAAATGGTGGCCCGATCGAAATCGACGGTCGGGCCACCAGGCCCTACGGACCCGGATACATCGTCGACGGGGAGGGAGGCCGACAGATCCGCAGGGTAAAGGTCAGGGCGCAGCAGATGCTTCGAAACGCCAGTTTCACGCTCGACGATGAGGCACAGCTCAGCCGGAAGACGCTTGCCGCTTTGAATCCACTTCCAGACGGCTGTCTGCGACACGCCGCATAGGCGTGCCATGGCGGATTGCGACCCGGCGCGGGCTACCGCGGCTTGGAGAGCTTCGGAGGGGGTTGCTTGCGTCTGCATACAACCAGCTACAACCACAGTTGATGCTAGGTCAACATCTACGTTTCCATTTCAAAAATAAACTTTGGTTGTAGGTTTTTACCGTGATTTCGATAGAACGCCTCGCCCTCCGGATGCGCAATAAGGGGATCAGCCAAGCCGAGCTGGCCCGGCGCGTCGGGATTTCGCAACAAGCCATTGGCAAACTGGTTAACGGTGCGTCGCGGAGTTCGCCGAATATCGGCCGGATCGCAGAAGTGTTGGAGACAACCCCGGCGTACCTCGCCGGTCAAGTTGACGATCCGAATGAGGGCGCGATGCTGCTCCCTACCGAGGACGTCATCGCCGACTTACTAGACCTGGTCACGATAGACGAGATTGACCTAGCCTTCGGGCTTGGGGAAACATACACCGATCATATCGCTGTCGAGACTACGCGGCGCAGGTTCCCCCGCGCGTGGCTGTCGACCCTGACAGATGCTGCGCCCGCCCATCTGGTATTTGCGCGCGGTCGCGGCGACTCGATGATGCCGACGCTTCTCGACGGTGACATTGTCCTGATCGACAAGACGCAGAATATTTTCCGCGAGCAGGATGTTCTATGGGCTGTTCTTATGGGGGACGCCGCTATGATCAAGCGGCTGCGTATGCGACCTTCAGGCCGGATCGCGTTGTTATCTGATAACTCTATGATCCCACCCGACGAAGTTTCGCCGAATGAGATCAGGATTGTCGGTCGTATAGTCTTTATTGGCCGTAGAATGTAATTATCTATGGCAGGGACACGATACTATAGGCTTTTGGGAGAGGGGTAATGTGCACGATCCTTGCGGCCTCGCCTGTACAATAACCAAATGGCTATCAGCATCGGAACAGTCCAGCCGTGTACGGAAAGGATTGTTGTCAGTCTTTGGAAAGCAATTCCGCGAAGCGGACCTTGGCCGTCTATGTCTATTATAGCTATCTTGCCGTCCCGAGCCAGGTTTTCAAACTTTTGATCGACGCCTTTCGATCTCCACTTTTCGGCGGCGTAAAGCTCCAGAAACTTACCCGGTGCCATTAAGCTGTCAAAGGGAATGCCTTCCTCAGTAGGTTCAAGCGACGGATCGTAGTAACGCCAAACGCCATCGGGTTTCGCCGCGACCGCAGAATGGGGCGGCACTCCGCCTACGTTAAACCTCACTGTTGCCTGAAGGATGCCGTTTCGACGAAATAGCTCCTGTAGGATTTGCGAAGCCTGCGAGCAAAACGCAATGTTTTCCTTAACAAGTTCCTCAGGAAGCATCTTTCCAGCGAATGAGGCGTCCATAAAAGCCAAGCTATCTAAACTATTGGCGATCCAATTTTGCCGCCAAGTCTGACGGGCAACCCCGTGTACCGTGTGCAGCTCAACAACCTTTGTCAAAGCTAGTGCCAGATCACGCTTATCGTTTCCGGTTTTTACTATTCTATGCCGGGCGGCATCCTCAAGCCCCGCTAAAGATCTAATCTCTCCAATGCGGGGGTCATAAGCATCGTTTGATATGTCAAAAGTCGTTGAACCGCCCCCCACGTCTTCAAAGCGGATCGAGTATAGGAACGCGGAAAGCGCAAAAAGAACGATGATGAACCAATCTCGTGATCTTGAAGTACGGGTCAGCGTATGCATTTTTATCGAAAGGGCCGAACTAGTCATATATCTGACATATTAATATATGTTGCTGACTCAACCAAACCAAATCGCATTAATCCATGTCACAATTGCTGGGTTGGCCGTCAAAGTATTTGAGTTGACGAGGTTTTTAGGTTCACCTTGGTAAGGTACCCCCTATCGCCAAGCTGATGCGTCACCTCGTCAACGATCCAGGCGACTGCGTCGATCTCAGTCCTGTAGCCTGCCACTGTTGTCTTTTGTTCAGGCGAGATATCCGGTCTGCCGAGCGCGAGGCTCAGATCCAGCGAGACCGGCTCGCGCTGTGATCGGCTGTGCGCGGCAGTCGCCGCGGCGCTGGCATCGGACTCCGAGCCATAGACGCGCGATAGCTTCTTCGCGCCGTCGACCTTGCCCGCGGTGACGGTTTCGCGCTTGCCGCCCTTGCGATCGTGCCACGTTGCCGAGACGCCGGGCACGTCGTCACGCTTCTGGCGGCTGAAGTTGTGGGTGTCGCCGTCGTGGCGGTTGATGGTCAACGCCGGCAGCGCGCGTCCGGCCGGGGTCGTGGCTTTCCCGATCGGGGAAAGGATCAGCCGGCCGCGCTTGATCGTGGCAACGGCGTCCTGTTCGCGCCCGAGGCGGCGCAGGAAGGCGAGATCGCTTTCTCGGCTCTGTGCCTTGCTCTTGACCGCAATCGACGCCAGCGCGGGCGCGCAGCTCGGTTTCAGTCCGTGATGCTTCGCCACCTCGCCGACGATCGCGCCGAGCGTCGTGCCGTGCCAGCCCTTCTCGCGCCTGGTCTTGAGATCGGTGGTGAAGTCTACCGACCGTGCACGAATCGTGATCGTGTCGGGTGGACCGGAATGCGTGACCTCGTCGACCTTGAAGCTGCCCTTGTCGACCAGGCCGACCACGACGTCGCTGCCCTGTTTCCAGCCGAGATGGACGGTCAGCACCGCGCCGGTCTTGGGCAGCGCCAGGCGCCCGTCCGCGTCGGACAGTACGATGTCGAGCTGGTCGGCGGACTCGCCACGCTTTTCGGAGATCGAGAGCGAAATAAGGCGTTTGCGGATCCTGCCGTCGACCGCGGCGACGTCTTCCTGCAGCGTCCCGGTCAGGTCGGTGCCGTCGAGCGTGACGCGGACGTCGGGGATGTTGGCGATCATGACTGGTCCTTCTCGTCGTCGACCCGCAGCAGGTCGATGTTGAATTCGATTTTGCGCGGTCGACCGTCGGGGCCGAGTTCCTTCAGGCCCTCGTCGATCCCCTGAATCACGAACGCTCCGTAGACCTGCCCCGCGCCGTCGACGACGGACCAGGCGTTGCCGGTGCCCGCCATGGCGCGCAGTTCATCGAGCGAGGCGCGGCCGTCGCTAAGCTCGGCATGCGCGACGCCGCGTAGGGAGATCGTTTCCGGCCCGACGCCGACGAACTGTGTCGCGTCGCGCGCGCCGATGCGCGGCGACGTCGCGTGGATCCACGACGATCGGCGCTGCAGCTCGTCATGGACGATCGTCGGGATCGAGAAAGCGAACATTCCAATAGCTAGCAGCATACCCGTCACTCCCAATCCGGTTTGTCGGCGAAAGCGGAGCGACCGTTCGCTGCCTGCTCGCGCATCATCTTTTCCCATTCTGCGCGGCAGGCCATCGCGATATCTTCAGGGCTCTGGCCCGGCGCCCCGTACACCTTGAACGAGACGTAAGTGGTCGCGGGTGCCGAGACCGCGCCGCTTGCCGCGTTCGAGGAACCGCCGACAGGCACGCCGGTCGCCATGGCGGGCACCGCCGTTCCTACTGCGATAGCTGCGGCCATACGGCGCGAAAGGTCGTCGAGACGCTGCACCGGTTCGCCCGCCGCCCCGTCCAGCCCCTTGTTCAGACCGCCGACAATGTGCCCGCCGAGCGCCATGAAGACGCGGCTAGGGGACCTGATCTGCGCGGCGCTCTTGAAGCCACCGGCAAGCGATTTTGCCATGCTGGTCCCGAAGGTCCACAGCTTCCCGGGCGCGGCCTTGATGCCGTTCCACAGGCCCTGAATTATCATGGTCCCGAAGTTGAAGAACATCGTCGGCAGGGTGATGAACGCAGCGCGCATCGCGCTTTTGAAAAAGCCCCACGCCACATTCCAGCCGTTTGCCAGCATGACGGGGAGCCGTGTCGTCAGCCACGACCAGGACGCCGAGATTGCGCCGGTGAACATGCCCCAAGCGGCATTCCATCCAGATGAGAGCAAGCCGGGGAGCGTGCCTGTAAGCCAACCAGCAGCAGCCGAACCGAACCGGTATAGCGACCCGAGCGCGTACCCGATGAAGTATGCGATGCCGCGATAGATATCGAGCGCGCTCAGCGAGAACAGCGACTTCACGCCCTCCCACATGCCGCGAAATACGCCTACCACGGCATCGCTGGCGCCAGAAAACCGCGTCTCGATACCCGTCCACAGGTTGGAAAAGAACGCGCCGATAGCGCCCCAATTGCTGTAAATCAGATACGCAGCCCCCGCGAGCAGCGCGATGCCGGCGACGATCGCCAGCGCAATGCCGATGATCGGCAGCAACGCCATCTCGGTATATGTCGCAGCCGCGGCGAACAGGTACATCGGTCCGACGATGCCGGCGAGCGCGATGGCTCCGATCCCCAGCACGATGAACAGCGCCGACAGGCCACCGGCGAACAGGACGATTGCACGGGTCATCGCCGGGTGGCGTTGCGTCCAGCCGGCAAGTCGGTTTGCGAACGCCCCGGCGCGCTCGAGGACGGCGTTGACGGTCGGCAACAGCGTGTTGCCGAGCGAGATCGCCAGCGCCGCGGCGTTCACCTTCAGCGCCTTGGTCTGTTCGGCCGAGTCCTTCATGCGCTCGGCGAAGTCGGTGTCGGTCGTACCGTTCGCCGCTTGCGCCTTCGCGCGGATCGCCCGGTATTCCTCCAAATTCTGAATGATCGGGCGCAGGCCCTGCTGCACCTGGCTGTCCTCGAACAGGAAGCCGAGCTTGCCGAGATCCCCGCCGGTCGCCTTCTTCGTCAGCTCGGCAATCGCCTCCAGCGGCGTCTTCCCCTCGGCATATGCCTTTTTCAGCGACTTCGGCAGATCGATACCGAATTTCGAGAACGCCTTGATCGTCGCCGGTGACGAGATTTTCTGAATGATGTTCGACACGTTGTTCGCGGCCGATGCCGAATCACCGGCACCCTTGCGCGCGATCTGCAGCGCAGCCGCCAGATCCGCGACCGCGCCGGTGCCGGTCTGCCCGAGCGCCTGATAGCCGGCGGTGAGCGCGGGGAACGCGCCCGCCATATCCTTGATCTCGAACGCGCCGGCCTTGCCCGCTTCGGCCATGATGTCGATGACCTTGCCGGTCTGCGAGATCGGCACCTTCAGATTGTCGTTCGCCGCGAAGGCCGCGGCCGACAGATCGTCGATCTCGGCTTTGTACGCGGTCGCCGCGCGCCCGATCGGCTTCATCATCTGCGTGGCCTTGGTCGGATCGAGGCCGAAGCCCGAGAGCGTATCGACGCCCTTCTGCAGATCCTCCGGCATCTGGTTGGCTGCGCGCGACGCGATCAACAGGCTCGCGCCCATCTTGTCCGCCTGGACGCGCGCCAGGTTCGCCTTCTGCGCGATGTCGGTCATCCCCGACTGGAACGCCTGCGCCTGCTCGATCCCGCCGAGTATCGGCCGCGCCATGACCATGCCGGTGGCGAGCGATGCAGCACCACCTGCCGCCATGCCGGTGGCGAGCCCCTGGCCGCGGGTGAACCGGTCGCGCGCTGCACCGAAGCGGCGCTGGCGATTGCTGGTCTCTTCGAGCTGGCGCGACTGCTCCTGCAGCTCGCGGTTCGTCTGCATCGCGTCGGTGCGCAGGCGGCGTTCATGGCCCGCCAGATCGTTGACGTCGACACCGGCCGTATGCAGGCGCAGGGACAGCTCCTGCAGGGCGCGACCGTCCAGATCGTGCTGGCGGGTGAGCTGCTGCTCCTCGCGTTTCGCCCGTTCGAATTCGCGCGTCATGGCGCGGGTAGGGGTGGCGGTCTGCTCGATCTCCTGCGCGAGACGGCCGACCTTCGTCTGCGCCGATTGCATCGCCTGCTCGGTCGTGCGCAGCCCCGCCTTCAGTTCGCGGAAGCCCCCAACGTCGGCCTGCGCGCGCTCGATCTCTTTCAGCTTGTCGCGGGTCAGTTTCAGCGCCTGCGCGGTGCGCGAGGATCCGTTGGCGATATCGCGAAGGGGGCGAGTGACCTTGTCACCCGCCTCCAGCAGCATACGGATACGAAGGTTGCGATCGGCCATGCGTCAGCTTTCCGGATTGTGGCGCTTGGCCGCTTTGGTCCTCCAGCCCATGAGTTCGCCGAGCGGCATCGCGCTCATGACGTCGGGGGACCAGTGAAAGACGAGGGCGATATCCGCCATCGCCTCGCCTACGTCGTTGGGGAGGCCGCATCCTTCGCGGACTTCGGCAGCAAAAAATCCATGACCTCGCCACCGAGCTGCATGAAGTCGGCCGGGTCGAGCTGGCCGATGTCGTGCTTGGTGAGCTGCGGCGTGGTGATGCGCGGCAGCAGCGTTTCAAGCGCGGTGTAGTCGAGTTGCGACAGCGCCATCATGGTCGTACCGCGCAGCTCGCCTGCAGAAGGCTTGCGCACCTGAACGGTGCCGACGGTTGCGTTACCGATCTGCAGGGGGAAATCGAGGGTGATGGTGCGCAGACTGGTCGAGCTGGTGAGAGTGGTCTTGTCGGTCATGACATGGGTCTTTCGTGGATCGGGGCCGCGGTTCGGCCGGGGAGGTTTCAGCGGCTGGGGCGTCGGCGGGACGCCCCAGCGCGTTAGAAGTCGAGGGCGTTGCGGATCGCGGCTCGGCGATCGACACCGCCGACGAACAGCACGCCGTTCAACGGATCGGCTTCGATCAGCGTCTCACCGTTCCAGGTGAGCTTGTAGTAAGAGAGCGCGGTCTTCACCTTGAACTCGCCACCCTCGCCGGGCTTGATCTCGCCCATGTCGATCTCTTCGTGACGGCCCCGAATCACGACCTCAATCCGATCGACATCCCCGGTATCGTCCTGCTGCCAGGCGCCGGCGAAGCGGAGCTGCACGCCCGCAATGTCGGTTTCACCGTACTGGCTAAGAACGTCCTTCATTGGTCCGCCAAGCGACCATTCCATCTCCATGGCGTCGCCGCCCATGTCGATCTTTACGGCCGAGTCCATGCCGCCTCCGCGCCAGTCCTCGAGCTTACGGGTCAGCTTGGGCAGAGTGACGCTTGCCCACTCGCCAAGGTATCGGTTGCCGTTGTTGAACAACTGGCCGTCTTTGTGTTTGCGGGGCAGGCCCATTGCGTTTCTCCGTTACGAAAAGAGGGTGAGGTCAGGCGGTCCCGACGAGGCTGGCGAAGTCGGCCAGATATTCGTCGGTGATCTGCTGCTCGAGCCCGAGGCATTCGAGCGGATAGACCGGCGTGTAGCGGTAGCTGATCGCGAGCTTGCCCATCTTGAGTTGCGCGGTCGGGTTTTTCATCGCGTCGAACCACGCCTCCGCGCCGAGGATGTACCCGCCGGCCTTCAGCTTGCGGAACGCGGCGTTGATCTGCTCGACGATGTCGCGTGCGAGGCTCGGCAACAGCGGCTTGTCGATCGCCCACAGCACGCCTGCCACGATCGAATCGGCGAGGACCTGCGCGGTCCGCGTCGCGCTCTCGAACGTGAAGGCATCGTCGGCTGGGGCGCAGGTATGGTTGCCCCAGAAGCGCAGCTCGCCGTTGATCCGGACGATGGTGGTGATCTGCGCGGCGTTGATGATGTTCGCATCGGCGTCGGCGTCCTGCAGATCGAACTGGACGTCCTTCGTCAGGCCGTCGACACCGGCAACGGGCACGTTCGACAGCGTCTTGTGGAACCCCTGGTCCTGGTCGATCGCGGCGCGCAGGCCAAGCGCACGCGCGACGGCGAAGCTCGGCACGTCGGCACCGTTCGCACCGAGCGGCGCGGTGAAGTCCGGCCAGATCAGCATCAGCTCGCGCTGGGTGAAGTTCCCGCGATAGGCGACGATGGCCGTGCGATCCGCACCGACCGCGCCGGCATAGGCCATGCCGCGTAGGCGCTTGGCGACCGTCGCCAGCCCGATCGCGACCGCCTTCGTGTCGAGACCGGGCGCACCGATGATGCGCGGTCGATATCGAACCTGTGCTTCGGCCGCGAGCAACGCCTGCATGCCGGTCTTGATGCCGGCGACGTCGGCGCCGATGACGGCTGCGTCCGTGGCCGCGGCGTCGGCGCCCGGTGCGACGCGGACGATCACGACCGGGCAGCGCACCTGGTCGGCGATGGCGAGCAGCGCGCCCTTCATCGTGCCGGTCGCGCCGGCTGCGGCAATGGCGTCGGCGATCGTCATGGCCGAGGTCGGTGCGCCGACTAGAACGGGCGTGTTGAGCGGGAAGACGTCAGCCGAGGCGGCGGGCGCGGTCACGACCAGGCCGATGACGGCGGTGCCGATCGTCGCGATCGTGCGCGAGACGCTGGCGGTCTCGTTTACGTTGATCCCATGGAGAAACGTCATGCGTAGTCCTTTCAGGCGGTGAGCGCGGAGGCCGCGCGGACGGGAATGGTGAGGTCGAGCGTTGCGATCGGGGCGGCGACATCGACGCGCCTACTGACGATACGCAGGGCAAAAGAGCCGGGTTCGGCACCGCTGCCGAGGCCGATGCGCGAGACGCGCACGCGCCGCTCCTGCCGCATGATAGCGAGTGCGGTTGCCGCGAAGATGCGGATCCGGCCGAGCTCGTTCATCGGCTGATCGAACAGCTCGGGCAGTTCGCTGCCGTATTCGCGTCGACCGATGCGCGTGCCGAGCGGCGTGCCAAGGATATCGGCGATCGACTGGCGAATGTGATCCGCGCCGGTCAGCAACCCACCGGTGTTGCGGTCCATGCCGATCATCGCGGCGGTCCCGAGAATGCCGCGCCCGCCTGGACGCCGGTGTGGGTATGGGACTTGAGGCTCTTGCCGTCCGCGACGACGTCGCCGGTCGCTTTCATCGCGCCTTGAAGATCGATGTCACCTTCGACCGTCACAGGGCCGACCAAGCGGATGCCGCCCGGCGCGACGATCGTCGCCTTGCCGTTCGATCCCAGCGACGCGGTAAGCTCGCCAGAGCCGGGGTCGTATCCAAACCACGCACCATCCTCGAACTCGATCCGCGTCGAGCCGTCGTTTGCGGGGTGCGGGTGGGTGTCGGAGCTGAGGCTACCGACGACGATCGCGCGGGCGGTGTCGCCCTCGGGGCAGAGTACCACGACCTGTTCGTCGGCCGAGGGCGGCGACCAGACACGAGTCTTGCCAACGCGCGCAGCAAGCCAGGGGATGTCGCCGGTAGTGAAATCGTCGGCGAACCGGACGCGGCAGGTGCCTGCCCCGAGGTCGACAGACGCGATGATTCCTTCGCGCGCAACGTCGCCAATGAGGCGCTGACTATCGGCAGGATCGGACATCCGCGCACCATGGCGGCGGGAATTACGATACGTCGCGTGTCCGGTCTTGTAGAGAGCCTCTCTACAAGACCCGGTGCATCAGTCAGTTCGGGCCAGCATCTCGGCTCCAGCGTCATATGCGGCGCGCATCGCCGACAACGCCTCGGTATCATTGCGGTTTGCACGGTACAGAGCGCCGAAGTCGCTCTTGATGATCCATTCGGGCGAGGGCGCATGGCCCCGCCAGGTGAGCGCAAACCCTGCGACGCCGTCGCGCGTTTCGGGCACCGCGAGTTCGATCCGGGTGATAGTCGCCATGTTCGATCCTCTAAGCGTTCTGGACCACGACTTTTACGTCGTGTGCCGGCATGTCGATGACCGCGGCGGTCGGGTTGGAATAGCGCACGTCGACCGTCTGGAAGTCCACGACGCGACCGCGGATTAGCAGGTCGCCTTCGTCGATCGACGGCACGATCTGTACCGTGCTTCCCACGCGCGCACCGGGCACTGTTACTCGGACAATGACCTTCGCACCGGGCGCGAGCGGGCCGGGATCGTACCCGGCCAGGGTGGCGGCCGACCGCAGGTAGACCGGCGTGAAGGTTGGCGCGACGTTACCGACAGGCATCCACCGCATGCCGGTATTCGGATCGACATATTCGCCAGCGCCGACCGGGGCGTTTTGCGAATATCCGGTTCCGCGCGCGGCGACGATCCAGCTTTGCCCGTCGCTCGTTCGGATCTGACCGACCAGAAGATAATCCTGCGCCCAGTTCCCACCGCTGATCGCTCCCGAGACCGTGACTTCCCAGTGTGACACCCCTGCGGCGCTGGACGTCGCGTTGAGATACCGCGCGCCGGCTGCATAGAACCCTTCGCGGTTGGGCACCGCGGAGCGCATGCCGACGATGCGCGCATTGGCCGAATCGTTCGAGTCCTGGATAGCGCAGTCGTGAAGGGTCATCACACCGGGGAGAGGCACCGGCCCGCCATAGGTGCGAAGCGTATTCACACCGCCTGCCGAAAACTGGGGACGACCGTTGACGGTGTAGGTGAGGTCTCGATTGCGATACTGTCCGCCGGACCACCGCAGCTCCATATTGTCGGTGTCGGACCGGTGAAGCAGAGGAACGTTCCGGACCACGCGGCTGATGGTATTCTCGGGGTCGGGTGCTCCAACGATCGTGAATTCGGCCTCGCCGATTGCCGGATAGGTCGGGTTGCTGGTATCGCCCGAGCCGCGATATTGGCCAACCCCACGCGGACTCGTCATGCCCAGCGTGCTGCCGGACATCACATGCGAAAGCTGGGTCCACCCCATGTTGGGACCGACGACGGTTGCGGTCGGGCCGTGGCAATATCCATAAGCACCTTCGCCCTCAACATAGACGCCGACGAACGTGGGATTGCCGTAGGTGATGATGGGCGCTTGCAGCGGGTAGTCGGTGCCCGCCGTCCATTGCGGAAACCTTGTCGAAGCTACGTCAGCAACACCACGATAGTACCAGGACCGATCATTCGTGCCCGGCTCGTCGGACTGGTAAAGCTTGTTGAGAACCTGCCAGAGCTTGCCCTTGTGGTAGACGCCACCGGTGCCGTAGCCCGCAATATGCGGGGCGATATAGACGTTGGTGAAATAGGCGAAGTCGGCAATGCCGGCGAGCCCGCAGACCTGTGTCGAGAAGCCGATCGAATAGCCGATATTGGCATCTGCACCACGAACGAAATGCCCGTTGCCGCGCACGGAATGCGCGAAGCAGTCGATATCGACCCAGTTGGAAGCCTCGCCATACCGGCCGCCGCCATCGGTATAGGCGTCGATGTGGATGCCATCGCCGGCGATATTGATGAACGTGCAGTTCTCGATCCGTGCTGCCGCCCGCATATCGACTGCGTGTGAGGTGTCGTCGAGCGGCCCCCAGGACACCTGAGAGAATACGATACCGGAAACGCGCGACATCGAGTTGCCGACCCGGCCGACTATCCCTGCCGCGGTCGGACCCTGCGTGCCGTTGCTGTTGACCCTTAGGCAACACGTCGAGGCGGGCACCATGATCCATGTCGCACCGAAGCCGGGAACGCCACCGTTGCCGCGATAGCTCGCCCCCTTCAGGTTGAACTGGCCTTCCGTCTCAAGCGTCTTCGAGGCGTAGTAGACCCCTGACGACAATTGAATTTCCGGACTGATTGCGCGCCCGGCGTCGTGCCGATAGCGCATGCATGCGATCAACGCAGGATAGCTGTCGGTCGCCGTTGCGGGGTTGCCCGTATAATCGGGAAAGGCACCTGCCTGTGCCGGGTAGATCGTGTTGCCGACCAGGACGTAAGACCACCAGCCGCCATTTGCTGCATCGGTGGAGCCGTCCGGCATGATCCGATCTGCACTTCGGAACGAAAAATACGGGTTGGCCGGATCCGCGGCAACGCGCTTGTACGTGGCCGCACCACCGTCACCAGGGTTGAGGCGTCCGCGGGTGACGACGACGCGCGCGGTCGCTGGAATTGCCGACACCTTGGCGACGCCGATCGTCTCGAACGTGACGTCGCCGGCTCCCACCGCAACGGCGAACGGCTTGGTGGCGAGCGCCGCGCTGATCGCCTCTTTCAACCCGGCCGTCGCTTCCTGCGATGCCTTTGCCTCGGCAGCCGCGGCGCGGGACTCGGCTTGAAGAGCCGTCGCGGTTTGAAGGACCGGCACCGCCGCAGCCGCGACCAGTGCGCCGATGAGCGCCAGCTTGCTGACGCCCTCCGAAAGGACCGCGACACCCTCACGGCCGGTTGGCACGTTGAGAAAAGGAAGAGCGGAGATCTTCATATCAGTGTCCGAATGCACGCCAACGGAAGCCACCCGAGGCGTCCGCCGTGGGCGATTTGTGGTTTTGGGCGAAGAGCTGCGCGCTGGCGGCGCTGAGCGTGATCTCCTGGACGGTCGACTGACCGTCGTTCGATGCACTGCTATTGATGATGGTGGTGAAGATGCCGTCGCACGCCGTCGGAAACGCCCAGGGGAAGTTCAGCGTGAAGATGCTCTCGCTGCCCGGCAGCGCCGACACGCCCATCATATCGACGCTGCCATCTGAGAAGCGGCGATACCTGTTCGCGCCGTCCGACTTGCTCTCGACGAGGTAGATGACACCCGCCGCGGCGAGTGCGGCCGGCGTGGCGGCGACGTTGCTCGCGGTGCCGGCGAGCAGCTGCCCGGCAGTCGCGGCCGGCACCGAGATCGTGATGTCGGTGGTGAGCGCGTTTCCGCCGATCGCGAGACCGGCCGTATTGACGCGGCGCGCCAGCGGCACGCGCGCGAGGATCGAGGCGATGATGTTGACCAGGCTGGATGGCGTCAGTGCCTTGGTGGTCAGCTCGCCGGCATCGGCCTCGACCGCGGTAGCGCGCGGGACGTCAATCGTGATGTCGGCATCGAGCGTTCGACCGCCGGTCGCGAGGCCGATGGTGTTGACCTTGCGACCGAACGGCACGCTGTTGGCGAGCAGCACGAGGATGTTCGCCAGGCTGGACGGCGTCAGGGCCTTCGTCTGTAACAATCCCGCATCGGCTTCCGCTGCGGTCGCGCGCGGCACGTCGATCGTAACGTCGCCATCGAGCGCGCGACCGCCGGTTGCGAGACCAATGGTGTCGACCCGACGCGTTGCGGGCACGAGTCCTGCGATCGTCACAAGGATCGACGCGAACCGGGCGTCGATCGACGCTTTCAGCGCATCGATCCCCGCGATGATTTGCGCCAGTCGCGCCGCCAGTCCCTTTGGCGTGACGGCACGGCTCGCGTCGATACCGTCGATTGTCTCGGCATCGGTCGCCAGCTCGACGACGCCTTGCGTCTCGGTGGTCGAAGGCGGGATGAGGAAGTTCGCATCGCCGAACGTGACCTTGGCGACGTTCGCTGCCGGGAAGGCGATGTCGATCGCCAGCACGTTCGACGCCTGCGCGGATTTCTCGATGATCCGGTCGGTCTGGCCGTAGACGGCGAACAGGGTGCCGTCCGACAGGTACAAGCCGAAGGCGCGGACGCCGTAACTGATCACCGCATCGTCGCGCACGATCAGGTGCACGATGTTGTTACCGACCTGCGCACCCGAGATCGAGGCGATGCGGCGGATCTCGCCGGGCAGTGCCGTCAGGGTCGGCGCAACGACGATGACGCTGTCGGTCATGCCGACCGACGAAATCCGCAGATCGACGGCATCGCCGAGCTGCGCCGCAGTGAAGCGGTCAAGTCCTGCATCGGTCATCGTGAGTATCAATGCGGGGGTGTTCATGCAGCGTCCTCGATAAAATCGCCGGTGTCGTCCTGCAGGGGCTCGCCATCTTCGGTCTGAAGGTACGCGGCCCATGGCGCGGCCGGAGCGGTGCCGAGCGCGACGGTGTGACGGAGCAACTGGACCGCGCGCACTACGCCCATGACGCCGATCGTGCCGGCGACGGCGAGGTGCTGGACCAGGCGGAAGTGTTCGCGCAGTGGCTTCGTCCGCGAGACCTCGCGAATGATGGTCTCGGCAAACGCGGCGGTCGCGCGGGTGCCGCTTGGCGCTGTGCCATCGACGGTGAGCGGGAGTATGATTTCGAAGGTATGTGGGGCGGCACGCGGTTTGGCTTCGAACCATTCGACGACGTAGGCGAGCTGGTCGAACCGATGCAGCACCGTCTCCACCGAAACGCGCGTGCCCTTGATCCGGTGAAGCGCGATCGAGCTGGCGACCGCCTGGCGCTTGACCGCCTCGCTCCAGTCCGCGTCCCAGCTATCGAGCGACAGCCCCCAGCCGAGCCACGGCAACCAGTCCGCATCGATCGTGGCAGGATCGAGCAGGGTATCGATCGGTGCGGTGACGTCGCCGATACGTGCCGTTGCCGCCTCGAGCGCGCGTTCGAGCGGCGTTGCGTTCGGTGGCAGCAGCGTCACGACGCGAACCCGCCGTGCGAGACCGCGATGGCGGTGCAGTAGGCGGCTTGCGTCGCATCGCATGCAACGTCGGCAGCGAGATCGAGGTCGACCCGGTGCACGCCTTTCGGACTGAGAGCAGCCATAAGGCCCGATCGGGTGATGGTGCGGCCGAGCTTGCGGTTCTCGGCAAGGAAGGCGACCAGCGCATCGCGCGCGGTCGCGACGATAAGGTCGGGATCGGGGCCGGAGAAGGTGAGAAGCCGCGCGGTGACGACAAACGGTACGATGCGGGCAGACGCGACGGTGACGAGATCGCCGAGCGGTCGAATGCCCGGATCGTTCACGATCGTCGTAACCTTGGCGAGCAGATCCGCCGGGGCCGTGCCGTCGCCGCTGCGATTCAGGACCGATACCAGGACTTCCCCCGGTGTCGTGCTGATCGCGCTGGCGTCGAGGACGTCGGCCGACGCGTCCTTCGCATGCTTGACGTAGGCCAGCTCGGGGCCAGCAACCGAGAAACCTTCGGGCGCGAGAACGATGCGCTGGCGCAAGCGATCGTCGTCTTCGTAGATCGCCGCTGCGCCTGTCGCCGCGTTGGCGGGCGTGACGATCTGGCGGGTGACGCCGACCAGGGCGGCGAGATGATCAAGGCGTGCGCCGGTCGCGTATGCGACGAAGAGCTGAAGCGCGCCGTCCTGGAATGCCTGCCGCACGATCAGCTCGCGGTATGCGGCGACGTGCAGCACCTTCACCGCGGGATCGCTATCGATCGTCGCATCGAACGCCGGCAATTCCACGCGCAGTGTCGTGACCATCTGGTCGACGATCTGGTCGAACGTCAGTTGCTCGACAACGATCGGTGCGGGAAGGCGCGACAGATCGACGGTGGTGGAAGTGGTGGTCGTCATGGCCGGGCCATGTCGGCGCGCTTCGGGGCGGAAGGCTACCGCCGGGTCTTGTAGAGAGGCTCTCTACAAGACCCGGTTTTATGACACACCCGCAAGCATTCTTCTAAACTGAGACGGTTAGAGCCACTAAGATAACAGGCTAGCGTCTTTTGAATCCTCGCAACCGTAAGCGATAAGCAGCTCGTGGACGATCTGCCGCATCATGGCAGTCATTATGGTTGCGCCGACCTTCAAAGTTCCATCTTCCGTACTTTTTATCCCATTGGGTGTCTGAACAATAAATTGTCCCCAAGAATAGGTCTGTTCAAGTTCATCTAATAAAAGTGGCATATCGCCGTCCTGATGCGCCCCACGAGTGTTGCGAAGGAGAGCTACGAAATCGCGACGATTAATAGTTTCTCGTTCTTGGAAAGGGACAAATGGCGTGCCGTTTAACGGCAGCATGCCGGGGTGGCCTCCCGGTATGGCCGCGCTAGCTCGGTAAATTATATCTTTATTCCACCAGTCTCTAAATGGAAGCGTAACGGTGGACTCGTCTCCCATTTGAAAATCTGCAACGAAATCGATTTTGGTTTGGTCTTTATCGAGGATCACCCCCGCCAACTTATGCATGGCGTTTATCATGCGTGTCTCATCACCAAAATCTATCGTCGTAAACGTTTTTGACCCTCGTAAGCGGATCGCCGCACCGCCATCGGTCAGGATTTTATGAACTTCAGTGGCCATCGACAGCGCAACTTGATGCGTTCCTGCGTCGTATATTTTGGCCATTTGACTCAATAATTCTAGTGACTGATCGAACATCTTCAGAAGCTCGTTTTCATTCATTTTGCGAGAGGCAAATTTTGAAGCCTTGTGTCGAGCCAACACGTCCCTCCTTGTACGATAATGAAACGCTGTAACTGTCGTATCTGGGAATGGTACTATTGATTCGTAGCGATGTGGTTGAGCAGCATGTCGAGCGCGCGAGACTGCTCCGACTGCGTAAGCCCGAGCAAACCGCGCTGGGCGTAGCGGACGGCGCGAGCCTTCTTAGATGGCTTTTCACGCAGACCGTCCTGATGGACACGGGCAATCTCGGCAGCGCGTCCTGAGAATCCTATCCACGCCTCCAGATCGGTCGAGCCGGCGCGCAGGTTACGACCGTTGCGCAGCTTGCGGAACATGGCCTTCTGCCGAATCGTGCCGCGACGCCGTAGCTTGCCAGCGCCCGCGTTCTGCTCGCCCGCCTCAAGGGGGAGATACTGCGCCACCTTGTCGTAGAAGAAGCTGCGGATCCCGCCGGCCTCGATGTCGAAGCCAGTCATCATGGGACCGTCGTGCACCCAGCTCTTCATGAACACGGCGCGGGGATTGGCGTCGCCCTTGGGATACAGGAACTTCACGGCATAGGCGCCGGGCTTCAGCTCGGCTCGCTTGCGCCGTGCAGCGAACGCGCCGCCCTCGGGGTCCTTCTGACGGCCGATGCGGTCCGACTGGCTCTTCTGGATCGAGCGCGCCATCTTGCGCAACAGGGACCGACGTTCGCTGCTCGCGAGCTGGCGCAGCAGCGCGCCGGCAAGCGACTGGATCTCGGCAAAGTCGTCGGTCATCGGTCGGGTACGGTTTCGAGCGTGCCGGCGGTGACATCGTCGAGAATGCCTGCCCACAGGCGGACACCGGTGACGTCGTCGAATTCGTCGGCACGGCTCGGTTCGTCGAGGTGCGTCACGACCAAACCTTCATCGGTGCGCTCGACCTTCACGCGCTCAGTCAGCTCGAGATCGATCGATATGTCTGCCAGATCGCCGTCGAGGATCTCGGACTCGAAGCTGAAGGGCTCCTGCTGGTCGCGCTCGAGCAGATCGGGCTGCTGGTCGGCGACCCATGCAAGCAGTGGCACGAACAGCACATCGACGTCGCCCGCAAAGTCCTGCACCACCACGTTGACGGTATAGCGATATTCGAAGCTTAGCGAACCGGTCAGGCGGGCGGCGATCCGCCCCTTGTCGATGAACATCGCCAGATTTTCCGGCTTGTCCTTCAGACCCGGCACCGAGGCGATCAGCAGCGTCTTCAGGCTTTCGGGCTTCTTCATGACGATATCCAGATCGATAACAGTGGGCCAGTTGTGACCAGGCCGGGGCATGGTATGGGGACGGCGTCGCGGCGTCGGTCTGCCTTGGTGAGCGGCGCTGCGACACCTGACCCTATTGCGCGGTGTACCGCTGCAGCGTCTGCGCCTCGATGTCGTAGCCCGGCCCGGTTTCGTGGACGCCGTCAGCCGTAAGGCCGTTGCTGACCGCGCCAACGCGACCGCCGAGCAACGCTTCATCGTCTTGGAACGCGCAGCCGTTCGATGCCGCGAGCGTCACCAGCGCCGACTTCCACTGCGTGCGCGTCGCGTCGGCTCCATAGGACGGCGAGGTCCCCCCGATCGACGGCCATTCGAGGATGCAGTCGCCGGTCACCTTCGCCTTGGTGATGATCGCCTGCAGGTCGGCAACCGACGTCGCCAGTGGCACGCCCGTGTTGAGGTTGTTAGTCCACAGGTTGATGATGGTCAGGTCGGGAGCATACGCGGCCAGAGCATTTAGCGGTGCCCACGCGGTCGTCGTGTCGGCCTGGTATCCGCTGACGACGCCGTACACGGCAAAGTTGCTGATCTCGATCCCCGGAACCGCGCTGTCCCATGCGATCATGCCGGCGATCTCTACATACCCGCCGGACGTGCGGGTGATGCTGATCGGGCTGGCGTCCTTCGTCGCGAAATTGATCTCGCTGCGGATGATCGCGTTCGTTGCGCTCTGCGCGTTGATCGTGAACGTCTCGCTCCCCTTGGTGACGGTGAAGATACCCTCTCCGGGACGCTGGACGTAGAAGATCGAGGCGCGATCGACCGGCACGGAAGGCTGGAACGTGCCGGGGTTCGTGTTGCCGGTGGCAAGCGAAGGCCCACCGAGCGACACGACACCGCCCGACCAGCCCGAAAAACCGCTACGCCGCGGATCATAGGCGAGGACGTCCGCGATCGACGACATGCCGCCGGTGCCGAACCAGCTGTTCGTTCGCGTCGGTAGACCTGACTGGCCGAGCAACACCGCCAGGCGCGACGGGCGCGAGAACCCGAAGGCGTTGGTCGTGAACTTGGTGCCGGTGCCGGCACCCGCGCCGAACGTCTTGCTGTCGCCGGGAAACGCGATCTTGCACGTCGACACCAGCGCGAGGCGAAGTTTGGCGCGGCAGGTCCGCCACTTCGTGAGCGACGCGCCCTGCATGCTCGCCTCGCGGGCGAGCGTCACAGTCTGCTGCTGCGTCCGCACCGCGAGCCCGCGGGCGGCAGGGTCGACCTGCGCAGCGACCGGCGTGGCCAGCATGCCCAGCGCGGCGAGCGCGAGCAGCGCGCGCATGAAGATGCCGCGCATCACTGAGCCACCCGGTAGCCGATGCCGGACGCCGGCAGGGACAGATAGAAGGTCGCGCCGGCTTCCGTTTCGATCCACGGCTGATCGACACCCTGTTGCGTGTAGGTGCCGAGGAGGGCACCGGCGGGCGTTAGCGGCAGCTTCGTCGCGCCGCTATCGGTCGAGCGCAGCAGCTGCGCCGTTCCACCCGGCCACGTTGCGGCGGACAGCGCGACGGTGATCGTGCGGCCGAGCTGCGGCACGAACGGGCCGACGACCTGCGCGGCTGACGACGTACCGCTGAGCGGCGTCGAGGTCGCCGCCAGCGTGATCGGTGTCACCGATCCGCTGATCGGCTGCGTGGCAGGCCAGAACGTGCCGGCGACGGGAATGGCGGTCGCACCGGCAGCGCCCTGGATCGTCACGACCTTGGCGTTCGGCGTGCCGGCCGCGCCGGTCGGCGTGCCTTCGCCGGGAGCGGCACTGCACCCCGAGATGCAACGGATCGGCAAACCATGCGCGTCGTCGACCGGGATCGCTTCGCTACGCAGTGGGCCGAAGGCGAGGCCCTGCAGTACCGTGATGCTCTGGTCGTTGTAGATCGGCTTGGCCTGGCCGTGCGCGCTGGCAGCCGCCAGCAACGCGGGACCAGCCAGCAGGGCGAGTAGACGGAGTTTCACCGCGGCTCCTTTCACTTTGCGTTGGGGACCGGGCAGGTGCCGGGCGCATTCCAGTTGACGAGACGATCGCCGCGATCGGCGTTGCCGGCGAAGGCGCGCGCGAGGCGGATGATGCCGGCGCGAATCTTGGTCGGGATCTGAGCGATCAGCGCGGGATCCTCGGGCAGGCCGGCGGGGCGATCGGCGCAGTGCAGCAGCTCGGCGGGCGGCGTGTCCTTCACCTTCACGACGATCGGCGTCGAAATCGCCGCGGGCGGGGCGTCACCGCGCCGGGCGCAGGCCGGCAACGCCGTTAACAGCGCGAAACCACTCGCTATCGACAATGTTCGTCCGTTCAGCTTTCGCATCTGCCATCTCCATTCGTTGTGCGGCCGAGCTTGCTGCCTCGGCAGCAGCGCGCGCGGCGCGGGTGTCTTCGTTCTGTCGGGCGTCATGGTCGGCCATCGCCTGCGCGAGCGTCGCCGCGGCGAGCTGGTCGCTGCTGGCCTTGAACCGGACCAGCGCGGCGACCGTGGCGGCGCAGGCTTCGCCGCGCGGCATCTTGCCAGCCGCGGCAAAGCCGGTGCCGGATCCGGCGCAAATGACCTGCGCGGTGTGCTGGAGATCATCGCGATCGGCGCGCGCCTGGCGGGCCTCGACATATTGCCAGGCGCCGACCGCACCGACGATCACGAGGACAAGGAAGGCGAACTCGCCGCGCAGCTTGGCAAACAGGGTCTTCATTTCGGCTCCTTTCCGGTAAGCATCATGGCTTCCAGCCGCACCGCGCGAGCGCCGACCTGGTCGTGCCACTTCGACGCCTTCATGCCGGCGACGGCACCCGGCCAGTCGCCGCGCTGGATCTTCGGCAGCGTGCCGTAGAAGCCCAGCAGGCCGGCGCCGGTGATTTTGCGTTTGGCATCGGGAGCGCGGCCGATCCCCATGTTGAAACACATGTTGAGCAGCACGCGCTGGCGGACGCCGTTGAGCGTCCGCCACCACGGCAGCTTGGCGTCGAGGTCGCGCTCGCTGCGTTTGATGTCGTTCGCAAACAGCGCGTCCGACTGTGCCTGCGTGATGCCGCGGGCAATGCAGCTTGCGGTCGTGATGCCGAGCAGACGGGTCTCTTCGGCCGTGATGCCGACGTCGTCGAGGTTGCGGCCCTTGCCGATCGAGCGCTTGCCGGCGGTGCAGAGATACACACGCAGCTTGTCGCCTTCGTCGCGCGCGATCTCGGCCGACAGCCGTGCCATGTCGTAGGTCACAGGCCATCCTTCCGTGGGAACCAGCGGTCGAAAAAGGCCGCGGGGATATCGGTGATGCGCTCGGAGAGACCGGCGATGAATTTCGGCGTCGCCTTGAATGCGATCATGCCGACGACAAAGCCGACCGCCTGGATGACGAACGGGTCGGGCTGGTTCCACGGCCACAGCACGCGGATGACGCCGGTCGCGAAATAGCTGACGACGATGCCGACCGACATTTGCAGGAAGCGGCGCGACCAGGTCAGGCCGGTCTCGTAGGCGAGGCTGACAGCGGCACCAAGCGCGGCCGGCATCAGTCCGAACAGGAATGCCAGCAGCGACACCCCAAATTCGTGGAGTAGGTCCTTCATGATTCAATCGCTCCAGAGCTGAACGAGGTCGCGCACGACGGGCGTGATCGGGACATCGGGCAGAATGACGGGGGTGCCGGTCGGCAGGACGGCGCCCATGCCGGCGAGGCCGGGGTTGGCGGCCAGCACCGTGCCGAGGTTGCTCGGGCCGAGCGCGCGGGTGCGCCACAGGGCGGCGTCGAGCGTCTCGCCGTGGCGCGTCGTGATCGTGTCGGCCATCAGATCAGCTCGATGTCGACGCGACCGCGACCAAGGATGTCGCGAATCGCGTGGATGGCGTCGCGGCGCATCTCGCCAATCGACGGTTCGAGATCCTCGACGTCGCGCTGACCCGCCGTTGTCGTGTCCGTGTCGCGGTATCTCTCGACCAGCTCGGCCTTCACATACGCGCCGATCGCGCGGGCGTAGAGCAGCATGAAGCGGCTCGTGCCGTCGATCTGCGGGGCGGGCACAGCCGTCAGCGACACATAGCCCGCGGTCATCTTGCTCGCCTGCCAGGTGGCGAGCTGGTTGCCGACCGTAACGATCGCGCGGATGATCGCACCGCGCAAACGCTCGGGCGTCACGCTGTCGCGGATCCGGTGTTCGGCGCGGAGCTGGACGGGATCGATGTTCGGAAACCAGCCATCGTTGACGATGACGGCCTCGGTGACGGGCGGCGTGCCGGGTACGACGGAGTTTTTGACGACCAGGCTGCTCATACGATCACGCGGATCGCGGCGATCGAGCCGGCGAAAAAGAGTAGCAGGCCAACGACGATGGCGCTGACCACCAGTCGAATGAAGACCGCGCTGCCGGGCTGGTCGCGATCGGCAAGCCCAACAATCACCAAGCCGAGCGCGCCAGCCAGGACAAGCCTGACGCCTAAGCCGATCGCTATCAGCGACGCAGAGATATTGATGCACTCGGCGAGCGTCACGGTCAGTCCTTCATGAATAAACGGGGGTGGGGATCAGGACGATCGATGGCCCTCAGCGCCGAAGCGCCCTCCCATCGCGTGTGATCCGCCCCCGAGCGCCGAGGAGGCAGCTTACGCAGCCGGCGGGGTGCCGGCGGGTTTCGTGGTCGGCTTGGGCGGCGCTAGCGCGCGCTCCAGCCGCTTGATCTTGTCCTTCACGCCGACGCGGTCGTGCAGCTTCTGCGCTTCGCGCAGCACCGCGAGCGCGCGCTCGGCCGAAACGATGAATTCAGGCGTGCCGGGCGCGATGGCTTCGGTCTCCCGCGTCAGCTCTGCGCCGATTGCCTTGTTGAGCTTGGCACGCACCTCGTCGAATATATCGGCGTCGCGCGTCAGATCCTCGACCTGTTCGAGCACCTCGAACGGGAAGACTTCGCCGACCTGCTGCAGCTTGATCGCCTCTTCGGCGATCTGCTCGACGATCAACGTCGGCGCGTCGCGCTCGTAACGGCTAGGCAGCGGAATACGGAAGCGCAGGACATGCGCAGCGAGTTCGAGCGCGTGCGTCCAGTCGCCGGTGTCGATCGACCATACCATGATCGTCGGCAGGACCTCGTCGACCGGGCCGGACAGCTCGTTGCCGTTCGTCATGCGTCCGGCTTCGAGCAGACCGTCACACCATGCGCGGTAGGAGGGAAGCATCTCGCGCTTGGCAGCGATCTTGAGCTTGATCGATTTGATCTCCTTTAGACGCTGGAGATCGTGGCGCAGGCGCAGCTTCATTTCGGCGAGCGCGCGATCGGCGGGGGATCCCGCCGCGGCCGGGCGACCGACTGCGGCGGGATGCAACCCTCCCCCCGATGCAGGAGCGAATGCCGTCTGTTTTGCCAAGGTGGCTTCACGGTGGCGACGAGCAAGGCTCATGGCATGTCCTGTCGGGGGGCGGGTATCTCGGGGAAACTGCCGGGCGGTCAGGCCGTGGGCGCTGCCTCGGTGACGATGTTTTCGACGATGGCGATCAGGCCGTAATCCTCGACAACATAGGCCTCGTTGACGCTCTCGAAGTTCTCGACAGCATCGATTCGGGGATTGTCGATGATCGCGCGACGGCGGGTGCCGTCCTGATTGTAGATCGCGAGATTCTTGTAAGTGGTGATGACCATCTTGCCGGCCGGGAAGTTCGGCACGACCGCCGCCAGCTTGCCGCCGACCTTGTCCTGCAGGAGCAGGACGTCGCGCGCGAGCTGCTCGGTCGCCTTGTCGCCGGCCGTATTGATCAGCGCGAACTTCTTCTCGTTGACCAGTTCGCCACTGACCATAACGACCAGGTCGGTGCGGCTGCGATGCTGCTCGTCGAGCAACTGGATCGCGTCGAAGGCGAGCGCGTCGAGATTGACGAAATCGGCGGTGCCGGTCGTCGACACGTAGATGGCCGGCACGTGATCGGCCTTCGCCTTGTCGCCCGAATGATCGCCATCGCTGATGATGCGCGCAGGCGCGTCGTCGCGCGTGTTCTGGATCCAGCCCTTGTTGACGTCCTGCAGCAGCGGGAAGTTAACGCGGTTCGTCTTCTTGGCGACGTGCGTACCGTGCCAGCCGATCAGCATACGGTCGAGACCCTGCCGCGCGACGATCGCGTCGCGCAGGATGGTCTGGAATTCCGGCTTGTGCGCCCACGCGTCGAGCTTCGAATATTTGATCTTGGTGTCGAAGTTGGTCTGTTCGCAGCGATACGTCGTCGACGTCAGGCCCGTGGGATCGATGCCCTTGCGCTCGTCGCCCGCGTCCGTGTCGGTACGTCCGGCGATCGTGCTGGTGATGCCGATGCCGACCTTTTCGCCTTCCTGCTGGAAAACGGTCTCGAACGAGATCTGCGAAAGGAACTGGCTCGACTGCTGGGTCTTTTCCTCGAGCTTCTGCGCGACCGTTGGGTCGACGGTGAATTTTTCGGTCGAGGCGGGTACCCCCGACAGCAGCGCGATCTGGCTGGTGTAGGCGTTGAGGGCGATTCGGGTTGCAGGACGCATTTGGGTGGCTCCGGTCTATCGTGCGGGAAAAGTGGGGTGGCTGCGGATCAGCAGTCGGTGACGACGCTCGTGCCACCGCCCGCCGCGAGTGCCCGGTGGTAGGTCTGCGGTGCTTCGGTCCCGCCGAGCTTGACGGTGAGTGCGGCGAGGTCGGCGCCGAGCTGCGTGACCTTGGCGTCGTTCGCCGTTGCGTAGACGCCGATCGCGGCGCTCACCGTTTCGCCCAGGCCGGTAATCAGCGCGGCGAAATTGTTGTCGTTCGCCGCGTCGGGCGTGGCCGGAACGACCGGGGGCACGACGGGCGGGGTGGCCGTATCCGGGGTCTTGCCGATCTTGGCGGTGAACGTGTCGAACATCGCCTTCATCGCCGCGAATACGCCGTGCTGGTCAGCCGTCTCACCGGTTTCGAACGCGAACTGGTTTTCCTCGGCCGCGGAGAAGAAGTTGGCGGGGTCGGTCTTTCGGCCATCCCACATCGGCTTCAGCGCCGAGAAGCTCAGCGCCTCGGTACCGAGCGACGCCGGGTTATCCGTGACGGCGAGCCCGACCAGGCCGAACTTGCCGGTCTTGGCGAAATCTGCGGTGAATTCGCAGGAGGTGAAGATCTTCTGGTCGGCTTTGACCGTCTTCACGAGCTGGTCGTTGGCGTCGAGCTGCGCGTACAGCGCGCGCTTCTTCTGTGGCTTGCCGTCGATCGTGATATCGAAGTCTTCAGCCTTCAATGCGAGGACCGAGCCATAGGCGTTGAACGGGGCTTCCGGGCTGAAACCGCGGATATGCTCGCAGTTGATCCGCGCCGTGTACGTCACCGCGTTATAGGCTGCGGCCGACTGGTCGATCATGTCGGCGGAGATGACGCGACCGTCGGTTGCGGTCGCGCCTTCGACGGCGATGCGGAAAAAGCGGGTCTTTGCCATGTCGTCTCGGTCCTCGGGGCTCGGTCTCGTGGGCGTCGCCGATTGGGCGCTGCGGAAGACCGTAAAGGGACCGAAGAGCGGGCACTTCTCAAGCGCCGGGTCTTGTAGAGAGCCTCTCTACAAGACCCGGCGCTCCCCCCGCTGGCATCGTCACGGCTAGGTTTGTGCACCCAACCGCACCCGAAGGCGCTGCCGTGACACTCTTGCTCAACCCTATGCTGGTACCGCCCGACGATCGCCGAGACTCCGCGCGCAGCCTGTATTGGCGGGGCTGGGGTCTCCGCCAGATCGCCGACGAGCTGCAGCTAAGCAGGGACACCGTGAAGAGCTGGAAGGCGCGCGGGAAGTGGGACGATGCGCCGTCGATCCGCAAGCTGGAGGATTGCCTCGAGGCGCGGTGGATGATGCTGATCGCCAAGGACAAGAAAACCGGCGAGGATTACAAGGAAATCGATCTGCTCGGCCGGCAGGTCGCGACGCTGGCGAAAGTCCGGCGTTACGAAGAGCCGGGCGGTCACAGTGGCGATCTGAACGAGCGCGTCGGCAACCGGAATGCAGGGCCGCGCAAACAGGCCAAGAAGAACTACTTCACCAACGACCAGGTCGACCAGCTCCGCGATATCTTCGAGGAAAAGCTGTTCGGCTATCAGAAGACGTGGTGGGCTAACCTCAACCGCCGCACGCGGATGATCCTGAAATCGCGCCAGATCGGTGCGACCTATTATTTCGCGTTCGAGGCCTTGCTCGACGCGATCGAGAGCGGCCGAAACCAGATATTCCTGTCGGCGTCGAAGGCGCAGGCGCATCAGTTCCGCAATTACATCATCGGCTTTGCCAAGCTGGTCGGCGTCGACCTTGCCGGTGACCCGATGCTGATTACCAGCGAGGCGCGGCCCGAGGGCGAGGCCGCGGCCGAGCTGCACTTCCTCGGCACGAACTTTCGCACCGCGCAGGGCCGGTCGGGCAATTTCTATTTCGATGAATTCTTCTGGGTCCACGGGTTCGAGGAGCTGAACAAGGTCGCCTCGGGCATGGCGACGCATTCGCACTGGCGGAAGACATATTTCTCAACGCCATCGACCGTCGCGCACCCGGCGCATCCCTATTGGACCGGCGAGCGGCGCAACCGGCGTAAGAAGAAGGAAGACCGGGTAGAATTCGACACGACGCATGCCGCGCTAAAGGAGGGCGTGCTTTGCCCGGATGATGTCTGGCGCCAGATCGTCACGGTGCACGACGCGATCGATAGCGGTTTCAACCTGGTCAACATCAACGAGCTGACCGACGAATATGCGGAAGACGAGTTCGCGAACCTGTTCGGCTGCGAATTCGTCGACGACAGCCTCTCCGCGTTCAAGTTCAACGACCTGATCCGCTGCGGCGTCGACGCGATGGTCGACTGGTCTGACTATGACGGCGAGGCCGCGCGGCCCTACGGCGAGCGCCCGGTGTGGGCGGGGTATGATCCGCAGAACAGCGAGAACGGCGACAATGCGGCGCTCGTGATCGCCGCGCCGCCCGTCGCACAGGGCGGGCCGTTTCGCCTGCTCGAAAAGCACTCTTTGCGCGGGCTGGATTTCGAGCAGCAGGCCGAATTCATCAAGGCCGTCCTCGCGCGCTACAATTGCACGTTTCTCGGGATCGATGCGACTGGCGTGGGTGCGGGCGTCTATCAGTTGCTCGCCAAGACCGACAGCGGCGTGCGCGGCGTAACCAAGATCGAATATTCGCTCGAGCTGAAGGCCGCGATGGTCATGAAGGCGCAGAACGTGATCCGTCGCGGGCGCATCGCCTTCGATCAAGGCTGGCTGGACGTCGTCTCGTCTTTCATCTCGATCAAGAAGACGATCACGACGTCGGGACGCAACGTGACGTTCAAGGCGGGCCGGGGCGGAGAAGACGGCCACGCCGATCTCGCCTGGTCGGTCATGCACATCCTCAACAACGAACCGCTCGACGGAAAAGAGAAGCAGAAGACCACCATGGAGATCTTCGAATGAGCAAGTCCAGTGCCCGCCGCGCCGTGCGCCGCATGTCGCGTGCCGAGACCGCAGAGGCGTCGACCGGCGCGATCGCCGTCGCCAACGACCGCCAGGGCGTGGAGAGCTTTGCGTTCGGGGATCCCGAACCGGTGCTGGAGCGCCGGCAGATCATGGATATGTGCGAGTGCTACCATAACAGCCGGTGGTACGAGCCGCCGATCGCGCTGGACGGCCTGGCGCGCGCTGAGCGCGCATCGCCACACCACAGCTCGGCAATGAACTTGAAGCGCAATCTTCTGGTGTCGTCGCTCGATCCCACCGCGCTCTTGAGCCGCGCGACGTTCGGAAAGTTGGTCAAGGATTACCTGATCTTCGGCAACGCCTATGTCGAAGTGCGTGAGAACCTTCTCGGCGATCCGCTGCGCCTCGACCATTCCATGGCGAAGTTCACGCGGCGCGGGTTGCTGTCAAAACAATATTGGTGGGTGCCGGGGCTTCGCGACGCCGTCGAGTTGCCGACCGACAGCGTGATCCAGATCCTGCAACCCGACGTGAACCAGGAGCTGTACGGCGTTCCCGAATATCTCAGCGCGCTACAGTCGGCGTTGCTGAATGAAGCGGCGACGCTGTTTCGCCGTCGCTATTATCTGAACGGCTCGCACATGGGGTACATCCTCTATGCGACCGGTGAGATCGACGTGAACGACACCAACAGCCTGAAAGCCGCGCTGAAATCGTCAAAGGGGCCGGGCAACTTCCGTAATCTGTTCGTCCATGCGCCGAACGGCAAGGAGGGTAGCATCAAGATAATCCCGGTCGGGGAAGCCGGCGCAAAGGACGAGTTCCTCGGGATCAAGACCGCGACCGCCGCGGACGTGATGGCGGCGCACCGCGTGCCGCCACAGCTCCTCGGGATCGTGCCGGCGCAGGGCTCGGCGTTCGGCAACCCGACGGATGCGACCGCGATGTTCTACGAGCTGGAGATCCGGCCTATCCAGACCGCGTTCCTCGAGATCAACGACGTCCTCGGCATCGAGGCCGTGCGATACCTCGAACGCGGATCTGCCGCAGCGTAATCGAACGTCCGGCATAGCCGGGCGGGGGGTGCCGGGGCGCTGCCCCGGCAGGAGCGCCACTGAGCGCACGTGGCAGGCGGGCGGGGTCGATCGTGTCGACCCCCCCCCCCCCCCCCCCCAATGCCCCCGCCCCCCCCCCCCCCCCCCCCAGCCCCCCCCCCCGCGCCCCCCCCCACCCCCCATTAAACCC